>Ga0307515_10006525_pt1 | contig 23334 bp, 27 predicted proteins | sample 17_EM_MG_FD_194513 | JGI IMG/M metagenome (GOLD analysis project Ga0307515, IMG submission 194513) | Populus trichocarpa ectomycorrhiza microbial communities from riparian zone in the Pacific Northwest, United States - 17_EM | ecosystem: Host-associated > Plants > Roots > Unclassified | place... | reverse complement strand
CAGAGCCGTAGACGCTCTGAACCCCGACGAAGGGGATATCGGCCCAACTGAATGGCTCGCTATTTCAAAGGCTGTCGAGAAGAAGACTCGAGAGCATCATGGAGCCGCAAGATCCGACCCGTTGAAAGTTCACCACAGAAATGTGTTGAAAATTGGGAGGGTCTATGATTGGGGTACAGCCCGAATTTACGACGAGAGAACAAGGGAACTCATGGTCAGCGACACACGGCACGACCCCAGCATCGTCCACCAGGATCTCGTCACTCAAGCTATCATATTCCGCAGGATGGAGAAAACGAAAACAGACCTGTTATCCCAACATTCGCAGCACCTCCGACCACCCACGTCGTCTTATCCCTCATCTGTGTCGCCGCAAAACGTGGTTTCCCCCCTTGCTCCCCCGTTAGCGAACATCACAGGCGTATCCTCTCCCGCAAGGCGATTTAACCCGTACGATCAATCTGGTCGTCCCCCAAAGTCGACCCAGCCAGATTTAAAATGCTTTCGATGTGGTGTCACCGGTCATTTGTCATCAGAATGTGGCGCCAAATCAACGGCCTCCCTTGCGTAACCTGGATCAACAAAACCGGTACGAGATTCGGGGTTCTCGTCGATGGAGTCTCCGGGAGATTTTCTGTTCTGGATGGGCCCAGAATTCCGCTTGTAAATTCTCCGACCACTGCAGGAATGCCCACCGGTGTTCCATCTGTGGCGATATAGAACACGGAGCGAACGCCTGCCCTAGGTAAAGAGGATCCGAGGAAGGCGATCACCTCGCTTGGAGGCGTTACGAGAACAAGGTTCTACATAGGAAAATGGGCTCATGTGATCAACGAAACTGTTGGAGTCAAAAAAAAGTTTTCACATACGATAGTTCACCTGAATCACACTTCATCTCTTGCATTCAATCGGAGACCACCGCACGCCCCGCGTCCAACCGAAGATAGCGTGCTACGTGTATACGGGTTGTGCTTCGATGAGCTAAACGTGCGAGAATCTCTGCAGTCGAGGACACTGCGTCTCCAACCGAGTGCCTTCGCTAAGGGGCTATATTCCCACGCTCGCTCATTGTCGCAGGGCGACAACATGAAACAGAATGTCGTCACGAGGCGGTGCAACGAAAGGGGGAGTGCAGTGTTATCTCATGTTTCGTCACACTAGCGCATGCATCGATGGCAAAGAAGCACAAAGAAGACATGTAAATTTGCTGAGCCACTCATTGGGAACATCAGCTATTAGATGGTTACCGGTTACGAGTGGGATGCATAGTGGTAAGTATGGCAATAAGGGTCGGTCGCCAAGATTGGTCGGATAAGCATCTAGCTAAATCTCGTTGGCTGTGGTTGCTATCCACGACCCGTGTTCCGTGACCAGTGCCGCGTGACCATCCGCGATTTGGTAGTCACGCGCCCGGGGCCGTCCCGAACATCTCTCCTTTACCCACTACGCACTTGATACCTCTCTCCATCAACCTACGAATCTCGCGGATACCCCTCCTGACCACGACCCGCACGACTACAACGACAATCAAAGCTAGAAACAATGGCCTCGAACCCTCCAGCAGGAGATAACTCACCGATCAATACAAGACCGCACTCAATCGACCTGTCTCTTGAACTCGAGCATCAGTTGGATGCCGAGTCTCTACCAAATTCCCCAGCCTACGACCAAAACTCATTCAAACACCAGTCCCTTGACCCTCACGTGCTAGCTACTATCATCACACAACTCCGTATCTCTCTTGCCGAAGCAACCAAGGAACGAGATGGTCTCCTCCAAGCCTGGGAGGAAGCAACCCAGAAACAGGTTCTCCTCCAAGAGAACCTACAGATAGTTACCGACCGGTCTACGACACTCGAAGAGCAGCTGTCCGTTGCCCAGGATAAACACAAGGATGACGAGGAGGCGATTGCAATGTTGCGGACAAAAGTGGAAGAGAGCAGGTTGGTTCATCTTTGCATTTAAACCTTGGCACGGGATCGTTGACGAGCGTCTCAGACGGGGTCTCATGAGGCTTCAAACTGAGAGCCGTCGAATGTCACAACTTACAGTTGATTCATCGACCCGGGTCTCTGGCGCGCCGTCATCGAACAAGCGCATGTCATTGCTCATCAGTCCTCCTCCGAACCCACATCGAGGCCACAGAAGGATATCCTCTCAGTCCGACTCGGGCCTCTCACTCGGAGAATGGGCATCCCCTCCCCCTTCTTCTTCGGCACTCACCGATGACGAACAAAGTTTTGCGTCGAAGGAGATACAGAGTCTCAAGCAGGAGGTCAAATCCCTCAAGGACACTCTTGAGGAGACCAAACATGAGCTGTCAGAAGCTAACGAGGCGCGCGAGGCTTCAGAACAATGCGCAAAGGCGCTTCGAGACTATATCTCGGAGTTCCGGGTTGGTGAAACAGCATCATCCCTCTCAAATACGCCTCCTCCTCCCACGACGCCCTCGAAAGCTGACGATCCGAAGAGCTCATCCAAGTGGAGTTTCAAACTCTGGAATGGAGGCAACGCAATCACAAGTCCTTCTATCGCTCCCGCGACACCACTATCACCACCGATGTCCTCCTCGGTCCTTTCCCCCCTTTCATCACCGCAGCCTCCAGCACTGGGCAGGAAGCTTGGGAGTTTCTTTAGCTCTCGGACTGGTTCCGTCTCATCAGCGACATCCTTTACGACGCCTCTCCCTACCCAACAACCACCGATGGATCGCGCCAGTTCGGATGTTTCTTCCGTTACCGAAGAAGAGGAACCGAACAGTCCATACAGTGACACATCCAAGACCCGAACGCAGGTTGTGATCCGGCAATTTACGACAGGGTCGGACGTAGACGGAGGAAACTCGAATGGCAGGGAATCTGGCGACTTTGTGTCAACCCCAACACAGAAATTTCCCATCGCCCTTTGATGTCGGCAATTCTGATATTCCCCTGTTCATCACCGGACAGACACGACTCTTATCATTCATTCTCTCGCTCGCTCGTAATGACCTCCCTCGTAGATTCACTCATTCTATTTGTTCTTCATTCATATGTTTCACTTTTCACCCTGGCTATCGACCTTGATGTGGTATGTATCTCACAGACTAATACGAACTCTACCCCAGATGGAGAATAAACTCTATCCAGCCGTCGAGGGGGGTCAAGAACCTCCTTCTAAGCCCAGCCCGAGGAGGATGTCCGCTCTCGGACTGCTGGTATCAAACATTTTACTTCCAAACAAGACCAGCCCGGAAATGGCGGACTGTTACTGTGGGAACGAAGATACGTAAAAGGAAACAATCCCGGCCCGGTTTGTGTCATCGGTGTGCCGGACTTAAGACGTCGCTCGGCATCCGAAAAAGATCTGCACTGTGACCACCTGCTTCCGTTCGTCGACTTTATTGGCCTTCTCTTCCGCCCTCGCCCACGACGCTCTCAGGCTTTTGACGGAAACCCGTCATGAAGGTGCCCACCCACTACCAGGGAGTTCCGATTCCCACTCCCAACCCTAAACGAAGAAATGTTACGCTGTCTTGTGCAGAGTGCAGGAGGTATAACCTTCTCGACCCTGTTTTGCGGTTTCATCGCTCGGCTTACGAGATCTGCGTCCGATAGGCTGAAACTTAAGTGAGGCCAGACATCTCATTCCTCTCCCTCTCTCGTTTGGTGCACGTGAGGGTCGTTGTCGAGAACTGAGCACTGATCAACGCCTCTCGCCCAGGTGCTCACGAGTGTTTCCTTGTGCCAACTGTGTCAAGAAAGGTACGTTCAATTCTCTTCCACATGCGAGACATGAGTGAGGCGGGAAAACTTACGATACCGTGTTGTGGCTGCTTGTCCTCGTCTTCCTCCAAACATCGTGCTGATCGCACCCTGCCTCGGTTCCGGGACCTCTTACGTTTATGCGATGACTGCGATTTTGCGATCTAGGATGCGAGGCTATCTGGGTACGTGCCACTTCCTCTCAGCTTGTCTTTGTGGTATCTGCAGCCAACACTCCATCCCTTGTAGTGAGCCGATTGCGTCAATTTTACTGCGCATTGTGGAAGTCAGGATACTAAAATGGGTCTAACCCCCGCGCGATAGTCCTGAAGGTGCGTTTTGGCCCTCTCATTGCCCTCCAGTTCGGTTTAACACGGGAAAAACAGGTTCCTTGACAACCGGTAAAGGCAACAGGTCCGTATCAACTCACATCAGACCCCCCACACGACCATTCATCGCCCACCGGTTTTTCGCAGATTTGTCCTAGCCAACACAGAATTCCTACACGAGAAAATAAATGCGCTCTCCAGCCGAGTAAGGCAATTAGAAGACGCCTTGGAGCAATCGCATGCCAACCTTTCGACCGAACCTCACCCGTTGCTCACCGCTGAGCTCAGAGCTCTCAAAAAACCAATAGAGAGGGGGAGTGAGAATGAGTTGCTCTCCACATTCCGGAATAACGGGTTAGATGGAACGAACGGTGCAACCGAAGGGGATCATGCAGAATCGAACGAAGTGCCTGACGCTGTGGGGTCCTTGTGAGTTTTCCAATCAATCAAACATTGGGTGCAGGTTGCACAGGGTCAAGGGGGTGACTGATGATTTGTTTTCCTGTGTGGGGTAGGTCCATGAACATATCGGGAAGAATGAATTATCACGGTTCTTCCGCCAATGCTATGGTGAGTCGATGAACATTTCACGCCTCCGGGGCTAATTCTAATACCTTGTTTCAAGTATTTGTTGAATGTGAGTCCGCACCGGGACACCGTATTCATCCGACTCAAATCCTGGGTTAGAACGAGGGTGACGACGAGGAAGAGGAAGGGGAGGAAGAGGAAGAAGATAGTGTCCTGGATTACGTTCCGTGGCTTAGCTACGCCTTCCCATTCACTCCCAACGTCAACCATGTCTCGCAGCAGCTCCGCGCCGAGATCACTAGTTCCATGCCCGACTTGAAAGAGGCAGAGGAGTTGGCTGCGTTTTACTTCCAGTACGCTGCTTGGATGTCAGTCAACCTCGTGTATCCCCCGTTGCAGGTTGTAGGTGCTGACCACCAGGTGTAACACAGGTACACTCCAATATTCGAACAGGATTTCAAGGAACAAATCTTTTCTCTCTTCTACGAAGACAATTCCATGGCGGAACAAGACCCCCTTGAAGCGCACAAACTCGGATTATTGTTCTTCGTCTTTGCCATGGGAAAACTCACGGACCCGCAAACTCGGGACCTTTCCACACAGGAAGCTATGAAGTACTTCCATATCGGAAGAGCCGCCTTGGCGTTGCAGTCTTTGGAAACGGCTTCGGTCCCGCTTTTACAGGGGTTGTTGTTAATGTGCCATTTCATGTTCCTGGCGAACATCGAGAGTTCGAGGTGGTTAACGATGGGGATTGTTGTCAAGTTGACTCAGAGCGTAGGTTTTCCTCAACCTTTGGGTCTATATATCCGAATGCTGAATGATACCTCACAGATTGGACTGCGTGAGTTCTTGCTCCGGCAACGCTGGTGGTTTGGGGTTGAGGATTGACATCGCGCATTAGATCGCGACGGAGCCAAATTCGGCTTGAGCCCAGAAGAGACACAGAGACAACGTTCTCTCATGTGGGAAATATACACGTACGACTCGTGGCTGGTGCGTCGATCACTGAGGAATCCAAGTGGTAGTTCACTGAAGTTACGGCAGAGCTTGACGTTTGGTCGACCGACTTCTTTCCCCCTATCATCAATCGACTGTGAAATGGCCTTCGAAACGGCTCACAATGAGGCGGGCGAACTGGAGATGACTTGTAAGTCGGGTTTCCTACGGTCGTCAGCTCAGGATACTCAACGACTCTACTACTGTAGACTCAGCATGGAAACACCGGTTCACGTCCCAGTGTTTGAGCGTTGTGCATGAGCAAGCATTCGGCGCGCGCACTCCGAATTACAAAATTATCCAGGAACTTGACAAGAAAGTGCGAGGATTTTATATTCCACCCTCCTTGCAAGTTCCCGGTTTTAGTGGCAAGACCCCGACATCTTCGCTGATTTCTCCTTCCGGGGAGATTGAGGTTCCATCGTTGCAATTGACCATGCAGAGATATACCACTTGGGCGATCAAGGAAATTAGTATGAAAGCACCTCTAGTCCAAATCCAGGTCGCTGATAAGGCGTCGCGCCAGCAATCTTCTACATGCATCGAGGGTACTTTGCCAGGTCTCTAGAAGAGAACAAGGAGGATCCGTTGGGCGGGAAATATGGGCCCTCTGTTTTGGCAGCTGTAAGTTCCTTCCTGCTTATCGCACCTAGCTCGGCTAATATGGCACCATTCAGCACTCTACGGCTTGTTCCTTCATCAATCTCATCAAGAGTTTACATTCACAACAGCCAATGATGGCGGAACGGACGTGGTTCTTCCTCACACACGTGTTCTCTTGTTCTGTCCGTGTTTCTCGGGGTTTCGTCCGCAAAGTCCGGCGCTGACCTCAACACGCTTGATAGATCGTCCTAGGAGCGATTGTGACCAAATGTCCGAGTATGGCATTGTCTCGCTCGGCGTTGTCTAACCTGGAGTCATCCTACGCACTCTTCAAGAGCGTTTCGCACAACCCGAGAGTTGCGAGAGTCCTCGTACGTTGTTTCTTGTCATTATGACCGAGAGGGTTCTCACCAATGCCCTGATGTAGCCGGTTCTCGAGAGACTCGTCAAGAGGGCTGTTGCGTCGATGAACGAGTACCGATCCAAGAAGCCCCTTCCCCCCGGGTTGACTTTCGAGAAGATGGCCACAGAGGAGGATGAAGAAACCTTATCGAGTGCCCTTGGTGGGACCACGCGACTGGTCCCACGTAAACCAGGGTCGAATTCGGGTTCACGTTATGCAACCTCGGAAACGGAATCACTGCCACCTTCCAGTCCACGCGACGCTGGTTCCCCTACCATGGGCAGGATGGGCAACAGTCCTCCTCCACAACATGTCATGAACAGCCCCGTGACTACGTTTGTTCCGCCCTTATCGCCAATCGAAAGTCCTCGAACGGAGTGGCAGAATACCTGGGGTCAGGTTTCGCAGAACGTTGGGTATCCGTACTCGATATACCCCGCGAACCCTACGAATCCTCAATGGTCGGTTGCGATGAATGCGAATGCAGCAAATTGGTACAATGCTCAGCCGATTCAGTTCCACGATTCCGTTCCCACACCGGTACAACAACAGCACACCCACTCGCACCACCAACAGCCGCAGTACCTGACTGTGGATGTTACGATGGGGAATACCTTCCCGTCATTTGGACAGACCTCGTCGACGTTGAGCGGGGCCATGTCACCATACGATTATTCACCGCAACAGGCCCCGCCTCCGCAAAACAATGCCCATACAGATTGGGAGAACTTGTACCAGGAGATGGGTGCCGATTATCCCCAATGATTCCCCGTTCGAATTTTAGGTTTCGTTTTACCTTGTGCGCTGTGCATTCTCGGTTCGTCTCTCTACCCCGGCCCTTTGTGACATTGGTTCTCTGAGTTGTCTGTGTCTGTTGTCGCAGTTGTTTACTTATGTACGACCAAGTATCCATATTGTACCCCGTGTTGTACGAATGAAACCTGAAAGGACATTGTAGAACGGTGGAATATCAGTCATCGCAAGCCACGAACGATCAAAGTGCGTCTGTGGCAGGCGCGATCAAAATTGTTGGAGATGCAATTACAATTTACATAACTACTTCCTGACCCATCCTCCCCCTCCGCCGCTTCGTCTTCGGACTCTCGTCACACGGCTTTATGGATGAAACAGATTCTCGGACGAGACAGAAAGTGACTCTGAACCCGACCAGAGTCTTGTCCAGGTCGTACGTAGCCCGCGACTCTTTCCCGTCAGGCCATGTTTTGTGATCTGGCACTGACTTGAGCGTATCTCGTCCCGGTCCCCCCTTCTCCGATTGTTGTCGGCTTCTCGGTTTTCTAGGTTGACGAACAAAGTGTTGCCACAGCTGCTGGTCGCTCATTCGCTATATGTCGTCGGGTTGTATGCTGGGAGGGAGTGGGTGCTTGCGTTGGGTGTTGGGGTGCCGTGGCTGTTGATCAGGGTCCTTGCCCTTGGGGGGTTAGGGTTTACTGTTTGGGAGGTGAAATATGGGAAGTTATTTGCGAGTAGGGCTATCGAGGTGCGGTCTCTTCTCTCTCATCCTTTCTCCGATATTTGAAGATTCTTCTCTTAAACTTTGGGAGTATAGTGGTCTGTCGTTGGAATGGCCTCGTTGTTTGTGCTTTTGCAGCACGCGTCGTTGTTTGCTGCGTTGGCTGTCCTATCGCCTATCAGGTGCGGTTCTGTCCTCTCATCTGGTCACGATTTGTCGTGGAGTGCGGGGTAATCGTGATTGTTTCTTACGTCTTCATTACAGGGTGATCGCGTTCACGCAATATTCGACGGTCTGGCCGAAAGTTCTTACAGGTGGATCTTCAGTACGTCAGATTTTCAGTGCTGTGGGGAACCAGATGTTGATAAAGTTGGCGAAAGGCGAAGAACTCGTTTTTCATCGTGGTGGCGTTGCTGCTGTCGCTTGCGTCGGATGCTAATTATTCGTATGCAAACCTTTGGACGGTGTTGCCCGGTTACACCGCTCTTGCGTTCCATGCGGTAGCGTCCATCACTTTGGAACAAACGCAAAGCGTGTTCCCGCCTTCTGTGACGCCCCAGATGGTTACAGCCGCTAGTGCGCTCGGGTCCTGCTTCCTCGCTTTGCCGCTGTATGCGTTCCGAACGTTCATGGTGGGTACTTGGTTTGGAAAGAAGACTTTTCGGGGACCTAATCTAGCGTCCTCCAGCTTGAGAACATCGAGACCCCGTCGCTTCCTCTATCGTCCCTCGTTGTCATCCCACTGTTGGCCGCTTCATTGACATACTTTACACCCACCGCGAATAATGCGGTAAAGGCCATCTCCGCTCCTTCACAAGTTCACTCCCTATCGTTCTTGATCCTTTCGGTGTTCGTTGTGTTGTTTGGGTTTCTGGCTTTTGCCGAACACCCCACGTGGATGGACCCACTGTCTGGGCTACTCCTCTATATTGGTATGTTTCATCCACGGAAGTCTGTTCGAATGCTCATGTTGAGGGCTTTTTTTCGTAGCGCTCAACCCAAAGAACGTCCAAGAGAAAGCTTCACTGACGAAAGGCTCAACTGGGAACCTCCTCAGGTCGTACTTGAAAACCATCCTCGCGAATCCAGAGTCACGGAAGATATTTTATTTCTTGATTTTGAACATGTGGTTTATGGTCGTTCAGATGCTGTATGGAGTTTGGACGAACAGTCTTGGATTAATTTCAGACGGTACCGCTTCCTCTTTTACACGACATTTTTGGCCGCTGACGGGGGGCATGACTAGCGATACATATGGCGTTCGATTGTATGGCCATTGCGGTCGGACTGATAGCGTCGGTGATGGCAACTTGGCCCGCCAACGAACGATTTACCTATGGATACGGGAGGATCGAAACTCTGTCTGGGTTTGCTAACGGGATTTTCCTGATCTTGATTTCGATATTCATCGTGTTCGAGGCGATCCAACGGATGTGCGTAACTCCCTTCCCTGGAGTTGATCGATTCACGGGATTGACTTGTCCGCTACAGCCTCGATCCTCCTGAAATGAATACCAGCCAACTGCTGCTCGTCAGTTCCCTTGGTTTGGCTGTGAATTTGTTTGGTATGTTCGCTATGGGGGGACACCATCACCATGTACGTTTGTCATGTCTCGCTTGTTTGAATTTTCTGATCCTTTTCGTAGGGGCATTCGCATTCACATGGTGGTCACAGCCATGGACACGGGCATGGACATTCTCATGCACCACCTTCACCAAAGATCCCCGAAACGGAGAATGCATTCATCTGCGATGATGATGATCACCACGATCACAGTCATTCACATTCTAATCGTTCACACTCTCATTCCCCGAATTCAAAATCTCACCCTCACTCACATTCAGACGCGCACCCCCACTCTCATTCGCACTCGCGGGATACCCATTCGCATCCTCATTCACACTCGCATTCACACACCCCTCCTCCTCCTTCGATCGAAGCATCTTCTTCGAGGGGGCATCTTCATGTAACAGCCTCTCATAATCACTCCCACCCTCAACCCCCCTCACGCACTCACACCCCTTCTTCCGAGTACTCCCATGCGGATGAGAATCACTCGCATTCACATTCCCTTATCCACACGTTCCAGACAACTTCAAACGGGTTGACGGCTGAACATCCACATTCGCGGTCAACCTCTCCATCAAGGAAACGACCCGCAAATGTAACTCCACTGAACATTTTGCCCCCAAAAGAAGAAGGGGATGTGACGCACAACCATCACCCACGTAACCCGGTAGTGGATCGAGTTCGCGGGGGTTTGGAGCAAGACTCGATTCCATCTCCGATCACACCCAACTATCAATTTGGTCAAGACGACCACTACGAGAAGTTCCACCACTCTGAGAGGACCCCGAATTTGCACGACCATTCGCATGCCCATGATTCGCATGAAGGGCATAGTCATAACATGCGGGGGGTGTTTCTTCACGTCATGGCTGTAAGTTGTCGGTCTGAATTTCTTCCGAGCTGATTTTACTGACTCATACGTGCTAGGATACCCTAGGGTCTGTGGGAGTGATTATCTCTACGATCCTGATTCACTTCTACGGGTGGACAGGGTTCGACCCAATTGCCTCGTTATTTATTGCCATCCTTATTGCTGCGAGTGTCGTGCCTCTGGTTATTGACACTGGAAGGATCCTTGCACTGGACGTGTCTGAGAAGGATGCTACCATCGAGTCTGCGTTGAAGGAGGTAGGGAATAACTCTTTACGCTCGCACTCACTCATAATTCATTACTCGTTCACAGTTGGGTACAGTTGAGGGTCTCGCTTCGTTTGCATACCCCAGATTCTGGCCAAAGGATGCGTCCAGCGTGATCGGTTCGATCCATCTCCAACTCGCCCCTTCAGCCTCATCGTATGACCCACACGGACCTCACTCGACCACAAAGCGAACCTATGCGAATATGGATCGGGTGGTTGAAAGAGTGGATTACATATTGAGGAGCCGGATACAGGGTTTGGATGAGCTGACAATTCAGGTAGAAGAGTGGAAGTATGAGGTGATGTTGTGATATTCTTTCGTTCCCCCCCCTCTCTCCCTCTTTGATTCATCCACGTTCCCTAGTCTTCCTTCTGCTTTTTGAGTTTTTGTTTGGCTCGTTTCCCCTTTGCGACGGAAGTATATTAGGCATTCGGATTCGAATGCGCATTGATCTGCTAGCCACCCCTTGACTCACATACATACGAATATGGACGGTTGTATTTATTCCAGATTCCCTCCTCTCTTTGCTTTCTGGGATTATTTTGATGTTGTATTCAAGGACATCCCCACCTGGCCTGACCTGATGTTGTACTGTCCGCGATTGTTCGATGTGTGGCAGTCATAGCGGGAACCCAGGTAGTGTACCACGTTGAGTTGAAGGACAGCGACGCATTGGCGGGTCGTGAGTTATTTCTCTAGGGTTTGTATACACGGGTGAACACCCAATCCATACGGGGAGATGATGATCGAGCGTTCCAACTCTTGACCGATCTCGTCCCCACTCCCGATCTATCACCTTCTCCCAAACCTTGTCCCACTCTCCGACTCGCTTTGTTTAGCGTGTCCGTTCACCAATTTCCGCCATCTCTCGAACATCGTCTTCACTTGGACTCCACCGGCCTCGTAGTTCGACATCCACATCGGACGCGATGGCCGGTCTCATCTCACCATCGCCTGTCTCCTTTCTCCAAGGCGGGGGAGCTGGAGGGGGAGGCGGCGGTGGGACCGCTCAACAACAGCAACAGCAACAGTACAACATAAACGTGGGCATTTTACCCCAGGCTTATCAACACCAGCAGCGGGCCGCTGGCGCTCTTGGACTTGGGGGAGGACTCGGAGGAGCTGGTGGCGGCATCGGCGTTAATTTGTCGTACTCGGACACCCCGCCCCTCCCGGCGCATCTCACTCACCAACAAGTCAACCAGTATATGAACGCGTTGCAGGGAGGAGGGCTCAGTTTACCGGTTGGGGTTAGCGTTGGAGGTATGGGAGTCGGAGGCCTAGGAGGTGTCGGGTTGAACGCGGGTGGTATCGCTGGCGTAAGCCCCGGCCATGAAGAAGGGAAATTGTTCTCTCTCGTCATCGATCTCATGGACCCGAATACGAGGGAGACGGCGTTGTTGGAGTTGAGTAAGAAGAGGGAACAGTACGATGACCTTGCGATGATTCTCTGGCATTCGTTTGGTGCGCTTTTTCCTCTGCTAGGTTCCGGTTTGAGGGTCAATTGCTGATCGGTGAACAGGAATCATGCCCGCGTTGCTTCAAGAGATCGTCTCAGTCTACCCCCTGCTTTCGCCTCCCAACTTGACCGCTCATGTATCCAACCGGGTCTGCAACGCTCTCGCGTTATTGCAGTGTGTCGCGTCTCATTCCGAGACGAGACAGCTGTTCCTTAACGGTGTGTTTTCACGCAGTATATGCGCCTCCCCTGTTCCTAATCAGCTGCGCACTCGGTATTATGTTCAATGATACAGCCCACATCCCACTGTTCTTGTACCCGTTTCTTAACACGACCTCCAAAACGAGACCATTCGAATACCTCAGGCTTACGTCGCTCGGCGTCATAGGCGCTTTAGTCAAGGTACGTCATCACATTCAATTTTACTACCCTCAAACCATTGGCTCGGTTCATGTGCACGTTCATCTGACCCTGTGATCCCAATTTATAGCAAAATGACAACTCGACCGTGATTCACTTCCTACTCTCGACGGAGATAATCCCGCTCTGCTTGCGAATCATGGAGACCGGCTCTGAACTCTCCAAGACCGTTGCGATCTTCATTGTTCAGAAGATCCTGCTGGACGAGACAGGTTTGACATACATCTGTCATACGTACGAGAGGTTCTATGCCGTGGGGACCGTATTGAGCAATATGGTGAACCAATTGGTGGAGACTCAGGCTGTTAGATTGTTAAAGCACGTCGTGAGGTGTTACTTGAGGTTGAGCGATAACCCGAGGTGAGTGGGTTTCGAACCTATGTCCCCAGTGGTTGACAATACATCCACTTTTTCCCCCTTTCGTTAGAGCCCGCGAGGCGTTGAGAGCCTGTTTACCAGAACCGTTGAGAGATAATACGTTCAGCGCATTGCTCAAGGTTGGTGGTTACTGAAGTTCTCGCCGACTGTTCTCACCCTGCACCTTTAGGGAGATATGGTCACGAAGAGATGCCTTACCACCCTCTTGAACAACCTGAACGAACAAACCGTGCACTAACTAATCCCAATTGGGAGCAAAACCTACAACGATATCCTCCCTCCCCTCTTCACGCATCCCTCTATATTTTACACGTGTATCGTTTTTCCGTCGCTATCGATTGTTTTCCCTCCAACCCGTCCTTGTCCCTCATGACACTACAATTCACGTTTTCCACCTGTGCTACTTATTGTCAAAACCTCTCTCACTCTCTGCGTTTGTATTCCCTCGTGAGCCACTCCGCTGTTTTGGGTCGCGATTCCAGGGCTCTCGAAATAAATCGCTCTTGTCAAGTCTGTGTTCCGATACTGCAGGCCCAAAAACCTAGATGAGCTCGTAGATGATATTTCCTCAAACTGGATGTCTTATCCGCGATTTATGAATGGACCCGTAAGGAAATGTGGTTCGGTGGTTTCCGCCACACCGAAGGGGACGTCGAACACAATTGACCCAAACGTCTCGGTACGCCGCTCTTGGGCCTTCTTCCCCCGTAAACTTCCACGTACAGCAATACCTCATGCTGAGTTCTTATTGCTTGGTCTCTAACAGGATATTTCGACGTTTGCGTGACTAGATGACGTCGAGACTCGACATGAATTAAACCCCTCCACTAAGACTTACTTACTAACATCGGTGTCAGAGAATACGGAACGAGACCAGAGTCACCAAACCCACACGAGTACCCCCATGCAGCCTATACAGACGGTGATTACCAGATCCTTCAAATCTAACCTTGTGAACAAAAACTGATGCCCACCTACCTACCATCGGTTTCAGCGCACCTCCTGTTGGGAACCAAGTATGTGGGGCCCCGTGCCTCGTTGGCCTGTGGACCCAGATATCTCCGTCATCGAATCACTCTCTAGAAATTGCCTCAAGATACTCATTGAGCGTCGTCTCAATGTAATCTTCCTGGCCGAGGGCGCCTTCAACAAACTCTATACGATCTCCATCTCCAGTGACGGCGGAGTCGAGTCGCGACTTCCCTACGTTTTCCGCGTCACCCTCCCTGTGGAGCCGTTCTACAAGACAGCAAGCGAGGTGGCGACGCTCTCCTACGTTCGAGAACACACGTCTCTCCCTGTCCCACGCATCATCGCATACAATTCTACTACCGAAAACGAACTTGGCTTTGAGTGGATCCTGATGGAGAAAATCCCTGGTGTCTCTTTGAAAAGCGTGTGGCACAAGATGGGCATGGAGGTGAAGGAAAGGGAGACGAGGCTGGTTGCGCGATACGTTCAACAGCTCTACGACCGGTGCTCCTTTGATGTGATTGGAAACCTCTACTTCCGTGAGGATCTCTTGGACGGAACGGTGCGCACAGTGCCGACCACGGATGACAGGTTCGTCATTGGACCTATCGTAACTGCCTTCATGTTTGCTGGTGGACGGAAACTGCGCCTCCTGAGGAACCTTGGCCCCTACTCCGACGATGGGGAGTACATGGCCGCGCTCACAGATGCAGAAGTTGAAGATATGAAATTTTTACAGTCGCCAGAGGCTCGGGCGTACGACGACTTCGACGAGGACGTGGCTAAGGACGCACCGGTGATCGTGGAAGCGTTGAGGGACCTCCAGGAATTCCGGGCAACACTTTTCCCATCACAGCCTCCATCCGCACTGAGCCATCACGATCTGACCCTCTCCAACATTCTCGTGGACCCGGCTACGTTCGAGGTAACAGGAATCGTCGATTGGGAATGCACTGGCACACGACCGCGCTTGGAAGACAGGTACCCAGTTTTGTTTTCCTCGAAGGAGACGAGATCGAAGTGAAACCCGAACCCCCCAGTTTTGGCGACACGGATCAGGGCGAGTTCATGATGGAACAGTGGGAGGACGGTTTTGCGGCGGGTGTGGGATGAGGAGCTCGGGAGCGTGGAACATGGGGGTGATCCTGCGGATAGGACGAGGCTGGAGTGGAGGAGACAGTTGGATTGGCTGGAGGTTTCTGCAGCAATGGTAAGGCGTTGGATGAGGGAGTATAAAGAGTCGCAGGCTCCAACTCCTTGAGGTAGCTCGCAACGGGGTATTCCTATATGATACCGTACGAGCAGCGATGATAAATAACAGGTTATGGCGACCGCCAAACCGAGTTACACCAGAATACGTGTGGGGATTTTTGAGGGGATGCTGGAGGTGTGAAAAATCATCACGTTCGAGTACATAGAATAACCGTGGTGCACGTTTATTCGAGATCACAAGAGCTGTGCCGCTTTGTCCAACATTGCGCCCAAACCGTGGCAAGCCTCTTTGTGTACCGGTAGGGGGTGGGGAGCTCCCGTGAATTTTTGGGAGCTTTTCTGAGGGTGGGTCTAGACGGCTGGCATTTTCTTGAACGGTCCGCTGTTTTTCGGGCCGGGTGGGTCGCGTATAGTCACCGGGACGCTGCATCCGTGGGAATCTTGGACTCGGCAAATCTTTGGCTGCTTCACGCCGCTGGTGTCTGAGTAGCCTGCGGGTTGCTTTCGAAGAGGTTGACCTGTGAGATCGTTTCGTGCCCATGGTTTGGTGTAAGAGTCGTATGTTGGCGGGGTTGTTTGACCTCTGTACCTCCCAAGCTGCGGCGGCGGTCGACATTCCGGGTACCTACCTGGAAAGCTTTCAGAATCCTCCCCTGATGACGCTTATAGTAAATTTATGACAATGCGTTAGCAAACGAGGATCAGTATTGTGCACGGTGTTGTCGTTCAGGCATACATCCACCTCAAGTTTGTTGTGTAAGACGTTTCAATTCTGAGATCGTCCAAGTTCAGGTGTATGGGACCACCCATGAATTGTTTATGCAATCTGCGTACTGTAGAATACATTTAAGAAAAAACGTGACAGTTCATCGTTCAAGATTCGGTTCAGGGAGACGAGTCACATTAAACAAATTACCAGCCACCGAGCTCGATGGCGAAAGCGACGGCTAGTTTGGAGAACTCGAGGAGATGCGAGAAGCTGAACTCTTCGGAGATGTCTATGCGGCTATAGGAAGAGTCATCAGTAGGAAAGAAAACGCGGGAGGGCAGCAGAGGCAGCTTACTCGTTGGCGCTGTGGATATAGTGGTTCGAGTTGGCGAATGTGCTCTCGATGGTGAAGATAGCGGGGTATCCAGCCTGTCCCCACGAAGCGTGATCGCTGCAAGCGTAGCCACACTTGGTCTCGACGTAAGGAATAGAGAGATACTCATCGATCAATCCCTTGTTGAACTGGGTCAACTTGTGGTTGGTGAAATCTGTGATAACGCCGACTTCCTCCCGGGTACCCCTCTTGACCCAAGCGGTCATGTCGAATTGGCTCATAGCGACAACATTGATACCGCGGGCTTTGTAGTCCTTTGCGACGGCTTGGGAACCCAAGAGACCAGCCTCCTGAATACGTTTGTGAGCTTTGATCGTGATAACACGGATCGAAAATGCGGGCGGACCTCAGCGGAGTACCAGTGGAACTCGACGGTGCGGTTAGGTCTGAAGTCGGATTCCAACAAAGCTCTGTATGCTTCCAGGATGGTAACGGTTCCGCTACCGTCATCATCGGCACCTTGAGGGCTACAGGTCAGCGCACATAAGCACGAAGACTTTGAGTTCCTACCAGGGGCGGGAAGGAACGGCCACATGTTGGTGCTTATTGTTTGCGTGAGTGTTATGGAGGAGGGCGGACGACTGGGGAATCCCTGGGGACATACCTGTCCTGATGGGCTGAAATAACAACGACCTCATCCGATAAACTAGTTCCGTTGATGCTGGTGATCTAGGGATAAACTTGGTAAATACTATCGGGGTCAACCAGATCGTTAGTGCGTACTAGAGAACTCTGATCCCAAGAGTGAGGAAACTCTCTGGTAGTGATCCGTTTCTTAAGCGGCGCCGAAGCCGACTTGGAGGTGATCTGGAAGCAAGTCAGGTCGACTCGAAATAGGTCGCTCGCCAAAGGTGTCATACCTCGTTGATCTTGGATTGCAACCAGATTTGGCTCTCTTTCCCGGTCTACGACGGATATTAGGAACCAAGTAGGGAAGTTTCTGTTCAAAATACTCGCTTCACTTCTGTAATCTTGAGTCCCGAAATCAGAATGAAATCACGAGAGTTCAACAGAGGAGTGCGTACACCTCGTCCTGTAGCTGGTGAATTTCTCAAGGTTGGCCTTGGGACCGTCGACAGAGAGCGTTCTGATGACGCTCCTCACTTTATCCTGGTGGGTGAGCGGACCGAAGGCGGCTGTTTCTAAACAACACAGGTGAGGACGAAAAAACAGGTAAGCAAAGAATGAATTGAACGAATTACCATCTTGGGTCGTTAGGCTGTCATCCGAGTCCCAAAGTTCCTGGGAGTCGGTGCTGTGTCACGGCGACGGGTTCATTTAGTCCTCGTGATACGTAAGAGCGCGGCAGAGCACCTACATGTCGAAGAAGTTCAGACCCTGCGCCTTGGCTTGAATCTACCCCCAACCGAAGCGAGGTCAGTTTCAACGTGGTGACTACGGGACAACTAAACGCAGACCTTATCATACTCGGTCATCCACACCGGTTCACCACCCTCAATTCGAACCAACCTCAACGCGTTCAAGTCGAGGTCATATCCAGGATAGTTCGCGTAATCCTCCGCAGAGAACTGGAGCTTAACCTGACCGTCGCCGTTCGCGCTCTCAGGGGAATAGAAGGGGATAGCGAGAGCGAGGCAAGCGAGGGAGAGACCGGCGAATACCCTCTTCATTGTGGCTGACGGTGTGTGAAGGTGGTGGTGGTGGTGGTGGTGGTGGTGGTGATCAGGATGGGGTGGGAGTTGCCGCCGTTACGCTGTTCTCGGGCCAGGTAGCGTGTTGACTTTCTCGAGCCGAAGAATGGTAGGCTGATGTTCTTGGTGACAGCCTCGACAGCACCGTGCTCTGCCGGTTATCGGCCATATGCCTTATTTGGTAACAGCCTGGGTTTGACTTTGAGTTGCCATTCCGCTTGGATCTTAGATTTGGGGGCCACGATCTCCCACTGCTCTTTGGTGCCGTCTACCACGCTCTACTTCTTGCCTTTGTTCGTCGTGAGTTGATGAATGGAAGCAGTTGAGAAGAATACTGTTGTCGCTCCTGGAAAAACAAAAACACCGGGTCCAACGAGTTACACTATCTGCAGCCCGCTTTCTATTCTGACCTTCTCTTGATGGTATCAGGCGGGGATATCGCATCTTGCGTGTGTGGATGGGTCAACTCCGCCAGCGGTTCAAGGTCGGGTTCAGGCCTGGATTTGTTACGGTGGCCTACGCCCATGTAATCATGGACGGTGCTTCGTGAGCGCCAACATCCACTCTTTCCACGATCCCTTCTGTTGTGCACGTACTGAATCTATGGCAATCGGGTTTTTCAATACTCTGCCGGGGGGTTCCAAAGGGACCACTGTTTCTAGTCATCCAGATATTCCCGTCCACCATGCGACCAGCTTGTGAGTTTTGTTTCAGGACGCAGCGATGCAAATAGACCCTCCCAGTTCGTGTGTGGTCGTGGACGAAGTTTTTTTTACATAGACGCTGTCCGCCGAAATGGAATGCAGAAAACTCGAGAGAAGCGGAAATTCGAATACGTCCGCTGTTTCTCTCAAATTTCTCATTGGCTTCACCGACGCACAGCTCTTCATCCTGCTTCCTCTGTTCTCTTTCCCTGCTTGGTCATTTGAAATCGTTTCAAGACTTTTGAGACGACATTTAGACATTTAGACATGTTGGCTTTGTATGTCTTTTCTGACGGTAGAGACGAATCTCGGCAACTGGCACCCTCCTACGGCGTTTGGGGCATGCCGCTTCACCATCAGGAAAACGTTCTCAGCTTCCCATCCCCCCTAGGTTCGTTCCAAACCTCTCCTCGGAAGTAGTATCCTCCGGCCGATCGAAAATCGGACCTCTCCTCGCACCCTCCGTCAGTTAAACGCGGCCGAACCAGTGACGCCTCCTCGGGGAACTCCCAAATGTCGAACCCCCACAAACCCCAGGTGGCAACGGACACAACTTGGGCCAGTCGGTCAACAGGTCGCGACCTGCCTACACGCGGAAGTTCTCCAGCACCTGTGATATGACAACCGGTCGTGCGTGGTATTTTGTACTGCGTCCCTTTCCCCCAGATGGAGGCACACCTCCAACTCGGAGTGTGACGTTGGGTCACGTACAAACACCCACAAACTCTTTTTGAGCTGCGTGCAAGGCGCCCCAAGATTCAATGCTACATTCATTGTCTATGATGATCCCACACGCATGACAGTCCCTACCACCGGGGTAAATTTTATCAGTCCCACTGCCGACTTGGGAGCGGTCTTGAGTAATCGATATTCACGAAATTCGTGCGTAAAATTCTACCCTCTCCTCCTCCCCTCCCGGATAACAAGCCCTCTTTCTCTCTTTGACCGTATAATCAGGTTTTGTTTGGACAAAAGGTGCCTCTTCGAGTTCGAGCAGTGCATCTCTCGCGATTCTCCCTTGGGGCCGTCCTTCGTTCAGACGCTCGTTTACCCCCTTCTTCCCTGGGCGCGTCCAATCTTTTGGGTTGTTCCCTGCACTATCTTCGACAGTCCGAAGATAGATGCTGATATGAATTGTGCGTTTGGGTTTCGCATCTATTCACGGGTTGGGCACCCGATGTTAGCAGGCGCGTTCCTCCGGATCATGACAAAAGGGATGGTTGTACGACCGGACGCTCTTCTCGCTTTATATGATCTCCAGGGAGGTATAAAGGGTTCACGAAAACCTTGGAGACCCCTCTGTCCGAGCTGCAACCCTGTGGCTTCTCCTATATCCCTTCCCGTCCTCTGCCGTCTCTCCTGCTTGGCTATAAATGGAAGCTGTTACCCCTCTTCTAGACGTAGTAAACGACCACCCATACATCTCCTTGGCTTCTGCAATCCTTGGGTATGCCGCCCTCGTGCGCCTGGCTCGCTCACGTTCGCGTCTCCCGCCCGGTCCTAAAGGCTATCCCATCGTGGGTAATCTCTTAGACTTATCTGCTACCCACGTTTGGGAGAAATTTGGTGCCTGGGGCAAGGAGTATGGTGCGTTCTCTTTCCTTCGTTTCCACCCTCCACACAATTCGTACTTTTGACACGAATTTACGCTCACGGGATTTTCTGCCCACATAGGAGACGTCACATACCTAAACGTTCTGGGCCAGGAAATGATAATACTTAATTCATCTAAAGCCGCCGTCGACCTCCTCGATAAAAGATCAGCAATCTACTCCAACAGACCCGTACTCATGATGGGTGGCGAGATCGTTGGGTGGAATAAATCCCTGGCTCTCACCCAGTACGGTCCGCGGTTCCGGGAATTCAGAAAGTACATGAACAGGTTGATGGGGACGCGGGCGAACGTGGAGAGATTTGTGCCGTTACAGGAGAAGGAGGTGGCCAAGTTCGTCGCGAGGGTTATGGCTGATCCTGGTTCGCTGCCCCACCAAATTCGCAAGTGAGTTGTCTGGTGAAACCATCGACGGTGACTTTACCGGCAGTCTCCCACCCCACTTCCCCTATTTGATCAATCTTTGTTTCTGTTGCCATCCGGTAGCTTGGACAGGCACCGAACCAGAGGCCTTCTCTTCGATTTCATTCTTGTGATGCCGTAAGGAGGTGCCTGGTCTCTGCGGCATTGGCCGTTGGTGGCCGGTCATACACGTACCGTGCCTCGTCGCGGCGGTCGAACTTCAGCTATTGATCCCAAGTGTTGCCCGCTTGCAGGTCTGACATTTCTAATCTATTTGTACGTCCCAGGATGACGGGGTCCATCATTTTGATGATCTCTCACGGGTATTCCGTCAAAGAGCACGACGATCCCTTCGTGGACGTCGTAGAGGCTGCCGTGAACGGGTTTTCTGAGTGCACAGAGCCTGGAGCTTACCTTGTAGACATAATCCCTCTTCGTAAGTCACAGTTTCACCTCTGGCACACCGCTGGGGGTACTAACAGTATCTTCCTTTCCCTCTGCGGGCAGTGCGATACGTGCCTGCATGGCTCCCCGGAGCGGGATGGAAAAGGAAAGCCAAGCGATTCACGAACCTGTTGAACGAAATGGCAGATATACCTCATCAATTCGTAAAGGATCAGATGGTGAGTTATTGGTCGTGCTAAAAAGCCTTTGTTCCCGCCATCGCTTTTCACCCCTACCCACGGGTGCAGGCGCAGGGTTGGGGAACAAGACAGCCGTGGTGGGCGACACTACTTGGCTCATTTCGTTGGATTTTTATGTCGGAGTATATTAACGGTTGTTTCCGTAGGCCGCTGGAACGTCTGTTCCGTCGTACACATCCGAATTGCTCGACAACGAGGAGATCATGCCGGAGACCGAGTATAATATCAAGTGGTCGGCTGCTTCGCTATATTCAGGTACGCCTTACCACACTTCGAACCGATGAAGCACAGCATATACTCACGGAGCGCGTTTGTTGTTCGTTCGTCCCGTTTATTGTGCTTCTAGGAGGAGCGGACACTGTGAGGTTATCTCACATTATCTCTTGCGTCCATGACCACTAAAACGAACCCCGATACTCCCTGACCCACGGCATTTTCACACCCTCATCCAGACTGTGTCATCGATACATTCGTTTTACTTGGCGATGATGATGCATCCTGAAGTTCAGCGTAAAGCTCAGGCGGAGGTCGATAGGGTCATTGGGAGCGATAGGTTCCCAACGTTTGCCGATCAGCCTAGCCTTCCTTATCTTGACGCGTTGGCGAAAGAGGTGCTCCGATGGAATCCGGTGGTACCACTAGGTGAGCTAACTGCTTTTGAAGTCGCGGGTTCCCCTTTGTTCCGAGAGAGACTAACTGCGGGGAACCTATTAGGAATCCCACACATCGCTACCGAGAGCGATTTTTACGAGGGGTATGTCATTCCCAAGGGATCCACGGTGATCACAAACATCTGGTGAGTGAAGCGCATAAGCGAGAGAGACTTTCCTCGTCGAAGTTATAAATCTGACCCTCTCTTGGTGATCGAATTTGAATAAATAGGCAAATTTTGCACGATTCGGATACTTACGCCAATCCGTTGGAATTCAATCCTGAACGGTTCTTGGGAGAGCATCCTGAGCCAGACCCTCGTTTGACTGTCTTTGGGTATGGAAGAAGGATCTGTGAGTGTCGCAGCTCTGTTGTCATCCACCCCCCCCCCCTCTTCGCTCTGTGTCTTGTATTTTGTGGATCCGACGACGGGACGGGTCTGGGTTTCGATTGCATGATACTTTTCCCTGCGTGGTTTTCCTCCTCCCCCAAACGACCGAAATGACTGATTCACTTTGCCTCTTCGTTGTTTTTTAAACAGGCCCGGGGCTTCACATTGCACAATCATCGCTATGGGTCGCCTGTGCCATGTCGTTGGCGGTGTTCGACATCGAGAAATACGTCGATGGGTTTGGGAACGTGGTCGAGCCCAAGATTCATTACTCCGATGGGACGATCAGGTAAGTTCTTCATAATGTCCCGGATCAGTGGTTTCCCCCCCTTTGCTCGTCGCTGTCGCCCTCTCTGTTCAGCTTTATCCCATTGCGTGCTGGTTTCTCAGTATGTTGCCGACTGACACCTCGCTCAGCCACCCTCCTCCGTTTAAATGTACCATCAAACCGCGGTCCGAGAAGAGTGCAGCCCTCGTCGCTTCGGTTGAGTTGTGAAGTTGTTGTATGTGGTTTACTCCTCTTCCTCATCTTTTCGTCAACTTATTCCTTATCCCCTCGACTCTTGGAGGTGATGGACTGGGGCCTGAAGGCCTGAATCTGAAGCTGTTTTTCGGGAGTTCAGCAAGAAGTTCCTAATAAGTTAACGTGCGGGCGGTGAGACTCGGTGAAACGAGAGCGTTCACCGCCGCTACCCACCGTTCCGTTGTCGGCCATTAATACAAGTGTATGATATATTTTTCTCTCAGATCCTTCAACAGTCGGTCAGATTTCGTATGTGCTCGCAATTAATATACTACTGTTCGCGCTAAACACCCCGGTTAACGGTTGGGAAACGTCAGTTGCTCGAGTGCAGCTGAGGCGGAGAACATGAATCACAACTGAGTATTCTAAAGAAGAGAGTTGGGGGGGGGGGGGGGGGTTCGGCGCCTTATTGCTCAAGTCGG
>Ga0307515_10006524_pt1 | contig 23334 bp, 13 predicted proteins | sample 17_EM_MG_FD_194513 | JGI IMG/M metagenome (GOLD analysis project Ga0307515, IMG submission 194513) | Populus trichocarpa ectomycorrhiza microbial communities from riparian zone in the Pacific Northwest, United States - 17_EM | ecosystem: Host-associated > Plants > Roots > Unclassified | place... | reverse complement strand
ACAACGTGGCAAGGCATAAGTTGGTTGGCTCCAGTTTAAATCATTACAATTCTGACACGTAGTGGCTTCACCACAAACGTCGGCTCTTGCAATTAAAAAACGAAAAAAATAAAATAAAACAAATATAACGCTCCAAAGTCTCTCATGGCCCTCCTGCTTTTTCTCTTTTTCTCTGTTTTTTTTCTTTTAAAATCCTTATGCAAGAAAAGAATTTTCGCACCACGCTGTAAGCATCATGCCCAAACTGCCCCTGCTCCCTACCGTCTCTAATTATCATCCCCATTTTTTAAAATTGAATTCTTCTTCGCACAATACAATTGTTGATCATTTTCGTTACTATTGTAATTAAAGACCTTGACTTAGGGCACAGAATTATAAACTCTTCACGACTTAATTAAGGACTGGAATTAGAAATCTCAGCCTTAAACACTAATATTACCTGAGTTATACTTTATTGACATAAATTGAAAAAAATAATTAACATAATAATGAGAAAATTGTTTGAGCTTTAAGATTATATCAAAAAATATTCTTAAGTGAAACTTTTTTAATCTTAAAATCTACACAAACCCAATTTATCTTATGTTATTAATTATAAAAAAAATAAAATTTAAACTTATAATTATTTGATTATCGAGAGATACTCGTTATCGGATGAAAAAAAATATAAGATAGAAAGCCAAAAGCTTGAGTTTCGATTCTATAGCACTGCCTTGTGAGGGCTAAAAAGGATTTGCAGGAGAAATGCTAGGAGCTGAACAAGGTGTGTGTATACAGAGGAAAGGAAACAAAAACAATCATAGTTGTAAGGAGTGTATGACGGAGAGTATCCCGCAGGAAAGAAAACCCTAGAAAATCGAGGAGCCTGGTACTGTGGTGCATACAATATTGGTTTTGCAAGCAACACAAGATCTGCAAAAAGCGAGGATCAGACCCACTCTCACTCAATGCTGCTAGTGGGATAGTTACTTATCAGCTAAAAACTTCTATATGTCAAATGGTTGTTAAGAACTAAACTTAGTAGTCAAGCATTTGTAAAAGGTAAAGGAAACTCCACAACTCCTGGAAGAAAACGCTATCATAATGTTCCTCACCTGTGGGACAACTTGGTCCTGCTGTGCTACTAACTACTAAACTTGGACATAAAACTGCCTGTACTTGTTTTCTTTTTGTTTATTTTTCCCTTATATTGAACATAAAATAAAAACTACACGTTCTTTCACATGTCTGTTGCGCTGTATGTTTTTTTTTTTTTGGGGATTCGATAAATGCCTGGTCTGGTCTGGTCTGGTCTGGTACTTGGGTTAGATTTCAGTTACTGTACCTCTTTTCCTCCAAGGTCAAAGGAAATGAAGCGATGTGCTTTCAGATTTTAGGTACTCGTTTTGGAAACATCACCTACTTGGCATCCATTTTTATCTTAGAAGCTTCCATTTCAAGGGTTCTCTATGCATCATAGGAAATTCCAATGATTCTTTTTAATATCCATGCAGCAGTTCCATGACATTTTCTCAGGATAAATTAAATTTCCAAGACAATCCATTTTAGACTGACCATTTGGGAATCAAAAGCAATTATTGCACATCCACTTCACTATTGTTAAAAGAAGGTACGAACTCCACAATGAATTCAGTGGTGTTTATATATATTTGTAGTGCAATTGTATTTTTTATTTTTAAATTAATTTTTTAATATTTTTAATGTATCGATATCATAAATGAATTTTAAAAAATAATTTCTACCACTTTCAATCAATTAATTCAATTAAAAAAACATAAAAAATGAAATTTTACAATGCTAGGTTTGTATTCAACTCTAAATGGAATCCTTGGATTTTGTTTTTATATAAAGAATGATAATATTAATAAATATGATTGTAGCAACAGTATTATAGAGCCTTGCTATTATAGCTTAAGAAAAATAATTGAGCGAATATAAATTATTATGTAATTTTTTTATTTTGTATAATATAATTATCTGTCTCTGGGTAAAACATATTTTTCTCTAAATTTTCAATCAGACGCAAAGAACAAAAGAAAAGGAAAGAAACAAAGAGGATAGCTTTGAGTTGACCCAAGGGTGATTTTGTCATACCAAAAAGTCGAGATACCTTGTGTTCTTAAATTTATAATTTTCTTCCGAAGAACAGACAAAGAAAACGACCTTTGCGTGAGCTGTAAAAATAAAAAATAAAAAAATGAATTTTTATTATTCCTGAAATATCCAAAACAGTATTTTTTATTTTATATACATCTTTCTTCATCACAATGACACTCTCTCTCTGTTGAGGTTTCCCTTACACTCAGAAAAATAAATAAAGATGGACCGAAATCAATGACTTTCCTATAGATTCTCCAAAAATTCAAGCTCCTTTAGGGTTTCCCAATTTCACAGTAAGCAATTCTCCCAACTCCTCCTCCATCCTTCCTCTCTCTCTGCTTGCATCTTCATTTTGTGTTTTTGATGATAAAGTTTTGTTCTTTGGGGAATTTCTGTATCTGGCTTGCTAGAAAATTTGTGGGAAAGAAGAAAAAATTGGAAATGTTTTAGCTCTGTCCTTCAAGTAGAAGGGGGATTTAGAACTAGACTTTTGCTTGGTTTGATTACTTTGTGCTGTGAAATTTAAAAGGTTGGAGTGGATTTAGGATATCCTGATGAAAATCATAGCTGAATTGAGCTAAAATTTGGCGTCTTTTCCCCTGTTAAGCCTAGTTTTGTTTTAAAGCTGTTGAAGTTTGAATAAATTTGTTCTTTGCTAAAAAGCTTGAAATGAAGTCTTCTGTAAATCTCTCTCTCTTCGTTTGGCGATGTGTGGTGATGAGTAATTCAATGGAGATTGAATTTTGCATATATTTTGCGGCGTGTCATCTGTCGTGTTTTATTTTTATTAAATTATTGAAAATTTAGGATTTTTTGAAATTTTTATGTTCTAGGAGAACGTTGTGAATGATGCCGGCAAAATCTGAAAAAGAAGATCGACGTTTAGACCACAGTGGACCGAGCCCGTTCCAAACAAACATTTACTCGCAACCTTGGTGGCGTGATGTGGGGAACAGTCCCTCTTTAGGTGACACTGCATCAAAATTGTCTTCAGTAGAGCACCTAAATGGTTCTCTTGCGAATGCAGCAATACAATCACAAGTTAATACTGGCTTACAGAAAGGAGCTATGGTGAACAAAGACATGCAGACCGATGTAACATCGCAATCTGGTAGTAATCCTCGAACCCATCTCTTTGTTTTGCAAGTATGTTTGCACGAAGACATTATTATTACCTTAACAGTCAGCATAAGATAACTGTTTGAAAAGAGTGTCACCAGGGCATTCCAATTGTGCTTTTCTCTCAATGTGAGTGATCAATAGAATGTTCCCCCGTCTTTAACATGGTCCATTGAATTTAAACCAAGCATGCCATGTTTTTATGGTTTGCATCACAAACTTGTTCCAGTATGCATATTTTACTTACTCTTCACATTTTTTACATGAAAGGTTTATTCTAGAAATTAGAGAAATCAGCTTGAAAGAACAAGATTCTATCTTGTACAAGAGGAAAAGAAAGGAAAGGATTGGTGATATTCCATTGTGGATAAAGTTTATCGACATTGCTAGGATACTGCCTCTTTTACTTCACCCTGGGTATCATATTCATTTACTTTGGTGATATGGATGCCGGGCACTCAAAAATGATGGAGAGCTCCTGAGAATAATCAAACTCAAAACTTGTAATTTTCACTCACAATTGAAACTGGCACATGAATTCATGTAATAGTATTTCCCTCTTAGTTATTTTTGTTTAGCCTGGATCAATTCTTAAGTTTGACTACAACAAAATGGTCGCACTGTTATGGTGGCTAAATTCTGTGTGATAATGAATCTGTCTGGTTTTCATTTTGAATGTAGTGTATTGGCACCCCGTTGTATAGATCTAACCTTGCTCCTTACTTTTAGGAGTGCAGGAAGGGTAGGTCTTTTTTAGCAGGCAGATTGTTCTTGTAATTTTTTTTGGTTAACAATTAATACTTACAATTTTTTTTTTTTTTTTTTGAGTTTAGGATTCACAAGTTCATTTAAAATATCTTGCCTTTTGCTTTTGGTTGGTTAGACAGGGGAAACATTAGGTTGATACTGCCAGTTTGTGCTCCAAGCAATTTCTTGAAGGTTATAAATGTCTTCAAAAAATTTCAATTGTGGAGAATAATTCAAGGAAAAGAAAAATTGGATGGCCTTTTTTTGTCACATCCTGCTGTAAGATAAATATTATGTTTATAAAATCTTTAATACCACGTTTCTTTTTGAATTCCATGTCCAATGTCCAAACACGTTGCAAGTTGAATTGGAACAATGTCTTCCTTTTATTCTAGTCTTCTCTTTGACCCCACTATATTTTGTTCTCAGCCAGTAGCAGTATGCTAGACTACCTTCTCTTTGCCACTACCCAGATTTTGGTAGAAAAACATGACTCTACTCAATGTTCTGCATCGGATGCAGAAAATTGAAGGGATAAATTGTAGCAGCTGTCCATAAATTCCTCCTCCTGAGAATAATATTTTGAAATGAATGCATGTGTTATGGGTTTATTTGCACTTTGATAGAAAATTGTTCGTGAATGCTTACTTTGTGTTGATTACTGGTGCTTGATTACTTCTAATCTTCAACAGAATGAAATGTATATGGCATGTTTGCCCCTTGTTTCGTAGAAATTCAGATGTACCCTTTTCTTTTAGACATATGATATTGTTGCAAGTGTCACATTTTGTCAGGTGAGGACACCACCCATGACATGGCTAAAGTTTCTTTTCTTGTCCAGATGAAAGTAATGAACAAGAACACCATCTCAAACACATTCCATCACCAACAACTGTTACCATGGGCGGACACCTTGAACCAAATTCCCAGATGGAACTTGTTGGCCACTCAATTGTAAGATCCCCCCCCTGTTTGTTTCCCTTGTGTGCACAAATGCACTTGTTTTTCTAGTGCATGCTCAATGTGCACATTTGTGAGCACTCACGGTTGTATTGCATTGACAGCTAAATGTCTCTTGGACTTTGCCTCACCTGGTTCCAACTTCTGTTTACTCAGAATTCTGAGTTCTCTAACTTTTTCAGGTTTTGACTTCACATCCATATACAGATCCACAGTATGGCGGGATGTTTGCTTCTTATGGAGCACAAGCTATGGTATGAACTTCATGGTCCTCTATCTATGCTATAAATTTAAGAACAGAAAGACAGTAAACCACATTTGGCATGCTTCACGTTTGAATCTTATTTTAGATACTATGTTTGCTTCTGAATTACATTTGGCATACTTCTTGGTCCCTTCTCTATGTTTGCTTCTCATTTTAGATGTTCTCTCCCATTACTGAATTTATATTTGTGCCTCCTTGTTCACAATTGGTGATCTGGCATTATGAGCTGAAGTGGATAGAGGAATGATACAGCCAAGGCCAACAGATTTCTAGTATTCTCTGTTGTTCACGATTACTAAACAATTACAAACATTTACCCATCAATGATCAAGTCATCGGCTCTCTAATTCAACTGTGGAGCTTATGGTTCTTGGTTGAACCACCACTTATGCATTCAGTTTATTTCTTGTAGACTAATTGAAAGTATATTACAAAAAAACAAAACAGAAAACTTTACATGGATCATCCTCATCTTCAGAAGAAAACCAGATGATCTCTTAAGGTAGATTGACAAATATATATATATATATATATATATTTGTGGGTGTGGGTTTGGCTTATTTGTTTTTATTATTTGATTGTTAAAGGTGGATAAAATTTGAGATATAAAACTAACACGGGCCAATCAAAACTTCATAGCTGTCAGTTGGGATTCATTATGATAAAATCTATCTTAAACAAGTTCACCTTTTGATCTTATACTGGTTTCTTCTCAATGCTGTTGGTTCAACCATCTTTCAATGGGTTTGGATGGGTATCCCATTGCATGTCTGGTCTGAGAGCCAGCTTGAGTGCAATCTTATTTATTCCTGATAATGACAAGTGAAATGATTAAATTAATGTTCTTCTACCTAATTATTGTTTTCATACATTTATAGGTAATAAATTTCTTGCTTTGTTACTAGGTACCTCAATTATATGGAATGCCACACGCCAGAATGCCCTTGCCCCTTGAAATGGAAGAGGAGCCTGTTTATGTAAATGCAAAACAGTTTCATGGTATTATGAGGCGAAGACAGGCACGTGCTAAGGCAGAGCTTGAAAAAAAGGCAGTAAAAGTTAGAAAGGTAGAATCAATGTTTCAATTTTTTCATCCGCTGAGATTATTTAGTATTTTCAGTGGTAAAATTTAAGTCTAGATGCATGGATACGTCCTTAAATTGTTAATCTAAATCCTGGCATGGCTTGTTTCATCTGTTTGTGCAAAGTTAAAACATGCATTCTCTTTTAAAATTAGTTGATTTTCTGTGTCACTTTCCTTTTGGCAATGTTACCTGAATGCAAGTTTCTTTCTGCTAGGTTACGAGCTTTGTGTGGTTCTTTCATTCAAATGGAATCATTAGAAGTTCAATTTCTTTATCCTTTTCACGGGATAAAATTCTCTCAGTTACGGGCTAGCTAGCTTGATGATGATTTTAAAGAAGTTCCTAGGATTAGACATCCTTGGATGTGTTTGATATCTGAATTCTTTCTCAGGATATTTGTACTTCCTTTTGAAAGAAGATAATAGACATTATAAAGAACTTCCCAGGAGGAACCCATAGTCAACCACCTGTGTGTTAATGAAATAGACAAATTCATAGAAAGTGGGATGAAACTGTATCAGGTGTCGGAGATATTAATGGGGATTTTAAGCACTTGCAAATGTCACTGATTCTTCAGTTTATTGTTCTGGTCTGAAATCTATTTCTGATTTGATTACCCTATTCACGGTTGAGTTCATGCATTCTAAATTTATAAATTGCCTGTTATATGATCTGTGTCTCTTGTTGGTTGGTAAAGCCATATCTACATGAGTCTCGACACCAACATGCTTTGAGAAGGGCAAGAGGTTGTGGTGGCCGTTTTCTCAATACAAAGAAGCTTGATAACAGCGCTACCAATCCCACATCAGAAAAGGGTATTAATTCTGTTGCTAATATCTCAAAACAATCTTATAGCTTTTCAGTTTCTGAATGTTTTCCCACTGAAGGTAGTGGAGATTTGAATTCCTCTGGCGATCTGGAAGAAGGAAAAGGGTCACAGGCTTCCTCCAATGGTCATGGTAATGGCCATGCACTCTCATCAAGATATCATTCATCATCACATGATGGCAGCTTCTTGGGTCAGCAAAAGGAAACCACACACGGGAATAGGGTGTCTAATGGAGCTGTCTCCATTCATTAAACTTCCACCTCGAGTTGTACGGGGCCTTCAGCATTGCTACATTGGTTTGATTATTAACTCCAATAGAGACATCGTTTAATTTCCTTTTTCTCCTGGCTAGTCTTTGTATCTTATGGAAGGGTTTGCCTTCTGCAGGAAAAGCTGGAGGCATTAGCCATGTTCAACTTGGGAGGAAACCTTTCCTGTGCTGTGTTTCTCAGGCAATTCATTCTTGGCTTTAGGTCTTTGGTTACTTGGTGCATTCATGGTGGTGAGAGTGTAGTATATGTGATGGACTTCATGCTGTCTTCAGACTTGAACTAATTTCATCTCTCTTCTTTTAGTCGCTTCTGTAAAAATGGCAAAAACTTGTGTATCTACCTCGTAGAAATTACTCTCGAACGTAGTAATTCCAAATGGTCTGCATTTGAACTTTCATGTGACCTCTACTTTATGTGTGAGCAAAGGGTTTACCTCTTCTACCCTAACATCTCAATGACGCTAAGAGTTGGCTGTTGTTCTTTCCGTCAGTCTTTTCCCTTATGAATTCTGATTGTTCTTAGGATTCACCTCATCTTCATCCTAATGATTGTTTGGAAACTGTTTCGCTTATTCATCTTTGGGTCAAATTCATCTCCATTCTGCCAACTGTTCGTGTGTAGGACGCGCGCGCTTCATTGTTGTACAAGAACAAAGGCCAAAGCATTATCTGCACGTGTTGCCAGTATGTACCTCGTTAAAGTGGCATGCTCGATTGTTATCCAATCACAGTCCCTCTGGAGAAATTTGGAGACAGTTCTGTTTTCCAACATTTTCTATTTTGCAGGAAGTGATGTTTGGATTATTGTCGTGCTATAAAAGAAACCACCGGGACGGAATCCTGGGGGTATTGAATAGCATTTTCTGTGCGTCAGTGTTTGCTTATAACACGCGCCTTCGAAATTGGGAGACAAGTCATCCCATAAATTTTAATTCTATAGAAGCTAAAATAAAATTTTGTTTAGAGAACTATTATTTATTTATTTATATATGAAAAATTATATCACAATAATTTTAAATAATTATATATTTTTAAAATCTATTTTTAAAACCATAACTATAAAAAATTAAATTATTAAAATGTTATATCTTTGATATTGTTGTAGTGATTATTTTTTGAAGTGTTTTTTATTTAAATATATATATCTTTATTTTTAAAAATTTATTTTTAATATTAGCTCATCAAAATAAACTAAAATAAAAATAAAAATAAATTTATTTTAAAAAAAAACTTTTAGAACACCATAAAACATTGCTAAAAGGACGGGTTTTAAAAGAAAAGGCTTCTGTACACGTGGCTAACCATGATTGGTTATATGATATAAGTGGTGTTGCCTTGGAAAAAAGAATTGTTTTGGATGTAAAACACCGTAGTTTTGGGCGATCCTTTTAAAAACAACAATCCCCTTCCCTACGCGACGCTGCGGCGCTCTCATCTCTCTCTTCTTGTCTCGCCGTATCAAGTCGACTCTATCTCTTTTTCTTGATTATTATGCTGTGTGTAAGCATTTATTTATGAAAATATAGATATAAATATCCCAATGAAGAAACATTTAGTAATCTGAAGTGTGCTTGAAACAATTTATGAGGGAAAGATGGATGGATGGATGGGTGCTCCTTTATTCTTCTTTTTTAGCAGAAGAAAAAGTTTGAGGAACCAACCAACCATCCCTTTCATAGGTTTCATGCACCTGCAGGTGGATGCTTGGCTTTTTTGCTGAGGGATGGAATTTTTTTTTTCTTTTTTTCATTTTTGTGATGGAACAAGACTTTACTGTTCTCATTTTTTAGTTTTACTTGCAAATAAATCCGAAAACCTTCTTCCCTTTTTTGAAATTTAGATTTCAAAATCGGTTTGGGAACTACTCTAATGTATGGGATCTACTATAAATCTGTAGAAGCTTATCTGATAAAGCTTTAGTATGAAGATTTAAAGATTTAATGGCATCATTTTTTATTTTATTTTATTTTTTAAAAAAAAAAACAAGGAAAGAAATCGCTGCCAGGCCAGTGAATCTCAAAATCAACTGTAAGAAAATGTCAATTTTTATGGTGCCATGCTGATTGATCACAGCTCATTGGCCTGTCTGTTGAATCGAGATGTGAATCAAGAGTCATTCTGCTGGTTCTGTGCTAGCCTGCTAGGTTCTAAACGAAGAGAAAGAAACCTTAGTTTTTCTTTTTTGTTTTAGCGGATGTTTGCAAGGAATTTTATTCGAAGTGTTGTGTTTGTGATAGGCTTTGCAGCTGCTCCCTCTATGTGGAGAATCAGGACTCCAATTTTAATCAATTTCCAGGTTGTTCGGAAGTTCAATTTGAATCAAATTAATAGATAAATTGAATTTATATATTTTAAAAAATAAAATTTAATTCATTTTATTTTATAAAGAATATAATCACCTTTATCTTATCCTCTCATTATCTCCATTTTATTTAGAATTTAATTTTTAATATTTAAAATAATTTCAAACCTAGTTAGAGCGTGTTTGGCAGTGTGGTTGCGGGTGCTTTTCAAATAGCTTTTCGTGCCGAAATACATGTCAATGATGTTTTTTTATTTTTTAAAAATCATTTTTGACATCAGCACATCAAAACGATCCAAAAAGTACAAATCGCACTCAATTTTAGCAAAAAAAAAAAATTTCAAAATTTGACGAAACGCAGTTACAAATGCAATGTCAAACAGTCTTTTAGTATTCAAATGTTTATATATGTTAGAATGATTGTTTTTTAAAATATTTTTATTTTTTTAAAATTTATTTTTAACATAGCAAATTAAAACAATCTAAAATCACAAAAATAAAAAATAAAAAATAAAAAATTTTCAAAAATAATTTTAAAATACAAAAATAAACACTCTTAGGAAGCATTCATCGAAACCAAGTGACAGTGCTGCTTTTTATTGGCAAATATGTTCGATTTTGAATGGACCTCTTTCTTGTACGCTACATAAGGATTTTTGTAAGCCAGTGGGCAAATCCAGAAAATGTCTATCAAACTTCTTGGTTATTGCCAGTTTGCCTTAAAGATTTTCTTCGTTTTCAACCGTTGGGCTGTCCTTTTGGGAACTATTGCTGTGCAGGTTGACAAATGCTTGCTTAAATTGAAAGGGGTATGCAACGAAATCGTTGTTGCTAATTAATGAATAGATCGAGATCTTTCTCTAATCACGTGATTATAAACCATTGGAATGCTCGAGAAAAAGCTTGTTTTCTCGAGTTCTCTCCAATCGCCGATGACCATGGGACCTGCGAAACTGCAATGGATGACAATCAACATTGACAGGGAACATTATCTGTGAATGAGCTGGACATGTAGAGATAAACCATCACATTATTCAAGGAAGAAATTTCGATATATATAGCTACTAGTACTGCTGCTGAGGTTTTATAGTTTACAGGTTCTCTGTTAATACAGAATTAATGGCAGCATAACAGGCAACAACTACACGCTAGTGGAAATTACTCTGCTTCCCGTTCTCCGTGTGTTCTATTACCATATCTCAAGCCCAAATGATTGCCTATTCTTTCTGTGGAGCAATTACAGTTTTGCCTGTTCTTGAAGTTGTTCCTGTTCAGCATTTGATGGAGTTTGGTTAGAAGCACAGCTCGGAAAATAGAAGTAGCCGTAGCCGCACACAATAAACTTAATAACTTGCATCTGTACAGATATGAATTATCATGCAATGGTTGTATGGTATAATGGATGAACCCAGAGAAGTTGCTGGAAATAATCAATCGGGTAATCTCCGAAGAAAAACATCATCGGGGATGAAAAGATAAAAAGGCTAAGCGATATTCACACTGGAAATAAAATACATTCCTTCTGGCTGGACGACTGTAGAATTTCACACTGAAATTTTGTTAGCAAAGAATAGCTGGATAATCATCATACTACTGTTACTCATCAGCTAGAATTCAGGGAGGTACAAGGTGTTATTCCAAGTAACAGGTGACTACAACTCTAACCCTTGATGCACTACTCCAAGTAGGGGTAAGGGCTGCATTCTCTAGGAACACAATAACGCAGCTAGTCTTTGCGGCATAAGCAACAAACTTGTTACTCAATGGTATTCTTGCATAAGCAAGAGAGGTTAGGTCTCAAGTTTGAGTTTTGACAATTCAACCCTGATAAATTGGATCACATTCATAAAAAAAAAAAAAAGCCAGTCTTCATTGCAGATGTCACATCAGCTGAGATAGCTTTCTTGTATCTTGTCATCATCAAATGGCACTGCCTTGAACTTCTTGCTAGTATTTGATCCATTTATGTACAATTATTCATTTCAAAGAATACCCAAATACTTAATCCGTTTCCAATATGTTCAACTCCATCTCCTCATCTTAAGAATCAGATCAATACCCGTTATTGTTAGCTAATATTTGGTCCTCAATTTTTTGGTGTTCTGAACTTCACTTGATTGATTCTCAATGGCATTTATTGTGAGAAAAAAAAAAAACCTTAAATGGCATCGCCATACAACTCTCTGAAAACTCCTCCTAACTCTCATAAAAATTAACTTCTAGTATAAGTCAGTCCAAAAATGAATTGAATATGAAAGATCAAAATCGAACTAAATCCAGAAGTAACTAATATTACACTCACCTCTGACACAAAGAAGGCATGGAACCCATATGGAACTCTGTGGGGTAACTCAACAACTGCAACAGGATCAGCTGACATGGTTTTTGCATCAATCACATTCACTGATGATTTTCTGCATGTTAAAGATAAGAAGTTAGTTTTTAAAAAAATACCATGAGCCTGTAAACCACCTCATCCTCAATGCCCCTCAGAAAGAATAAGAGAAACAGAAAATTGAAAGAGAAAGCCTGGTGTTCCTTGACGGGGCATATAGCCACATTTTTGGAATATTAGAGCAGTCAAAGTTCACTTGTTAAACTGGATGCTTGGATGGAAATTAAAAAAAATGAAAAAAAAGATGGGCCAAAATTGTTGACAGGTTTACAAATTGAGGTAAAGTAAGTTATAATTAAAAAGGGAAGCGATTACCCGGTACTTTCATCATGTGCGAAGAATATCAGGTAGCCATCATCTTCCTCGGAAGTGGTGCCTGGCTTACTAGGGACAAATACAGCCTCTGAACCAAATCTACCAGGACCAAGGTCAAAGATGCCTTTGACATTTCCTCCAACCTCAATCTTTCCTTTTCCTGGTTCAGGCTCTGCATGTAGATCAAATTTAACAACCCCTGTAACCTTTGCAATGCTGTCCAGAATTGTCCCGTACACATATCTTTGTTTCCTGAATTCACACAAGATAATCATCAGGCAAAAATAATCAGCAGAAGACATAAGTCAGTCAACAGCACAAGTAAAATATGAAACAGCAAAATGAACTCAAGCCAAAGAACAACATTAGTGACACAACTGCAGCTCAGGGTAGATGTACACCTCCCAGTGTAACTCTCATTCACCCTGGGAAAATCAACTGCAGATTCTGATAGTTTCTTTTGTGAAGCTACACCACTTTTCATATTGAATCTCATCTCATACCTGCTCAAAAAGAAAAAAAGGCCATCAGAAAGACATAAAGATAAACTACTATAAAATTCACAGGAATGTGTCATATTTCTCCTACAGCTCATTTGAAAAATTCTCAAGCTTTTCTTTGACATCCCCACTGACCATGTCCAAATCTGGATTTTGAACGCGGCAAGTGATTAAAACAATTTCATCCTCCTCCTCCCAGGCATTGGCTAGTAAAAGCAAGCAAATAAAGTTAGAATGGACTCATGAAGACAGGACAAAATCTAGTATCTTATTCATAAGCCAATAGAAGCCTTCGTATATTTGAAGTTCCACTAAAATAAATCTGTGAAATATGACAAACAGATTATTTCATCCAAAAACAATGTCAACTTTGTTCACCGTACACATCTCTGAAGAGAAGCCAGACTATCAGTTTTAAGAACAGGAATCTGCCATGACAAAGACTTTTCAAGGCTAAAGAGGAGCCTGAAAGACAGTCTACTGCAGTTTTTATATACTTGTTCACGTCACTTTGACTTATTGATTTATGTCTTCTAGATTTACGCACGTTAAGCCGAAAGATAACAATTTTCGAAAACCATGCATCGAAAAACTGACCACAGATTTTGTACAAGGGTGCCTCTATGTTGATTGAAATTACTAGGCATGCAGATTTGGCTAGGCGGCCAGCAAATTGGAATATGAAGCTTGATGTAAGCTACGACACAAAAGATCAACTTTTTAGCCAATACCAGAACCTAGGATAAAGCATAATAACCTAAAGATATGCTTGGCAAGTGTGTTCATATTACAGATTTATCAACTCAGAGAATAATGTTTTTGGCATTTAAATAGACACGGGAAAGGTTACAATACTATTAACTCAGAGAATGACGTTTTTGGAATTTAAATATACATGGGAAAGAAAGTAGCGCACCATTGTGGAATATGAAGCAATTTGGAAGCTCAAACCATTTGATTAGGAGGTCATCCTTTGCATATCGTGGAAGGACACCAAAACGAGCTTTTTTTGTTGCATCAAATGTGAATATGAGCTTCTTTTCTTTCACCATTTCCTGAAGAGTTGTCTCAAGGAAAATATTTAAGGTTGACTGTTTCCATCACATTCCATACCATGAATGAAATCTAGTGCATGCATTCAAGTACTACTGTGAATTTTCATGCAAGTTACATGAGGCTGCTTTTGGCTGTCAAGAAAGTTTTGTTAGAATCAATCTGGAAGTGAAGAAAGCAAAGCAAAGCAAAAGTAAAGGAAACTGATCTTAAGGAATATTTTGCCTAGAATTTGGAAGAAAGGTTTGCAGGAAAACAACCATAACTCTCTTATACTGCTTTTCCGCAAGCAAAGGTTGGACAAGATCTGCGAGGCATTTTCTAGCTAGAATTAGCTAGTTGTTGGTTGCTCTTATTTTTGTTACAAACAGATCAATAGAAATGAGGGACCAGCTTACATACCTTCTCCTTAAAATAAAAATGCTGGAGATTAAAATCAAAATAGTATAATTAACCCATGGATAGCATTGAACTTCACTGTTGCTTAGATTAGGTTACAATTAACAGAAACTCTACTTGTTAAGTGTTTGTTGAAATTACTGGTCCGATATGCTCTCTATTTAGAGTCATTTATTTTTAATAGAAGATTATTAATGATGATCCGACAGTTTACTGGTTTAATCACATAAACTTGTGAAATCTTTTACACCTAAAAAATCTCAACCACAAAAAGGACAGCAAAAGGAACAGCTACTCTAAAACATGCAATATTAGTAAGACCTGTACATATATTCAGTGCAAATTATTCACCCTCAAAATCAATGATCGTGTTTTCCAGAGTCTGACCAAGAATCTAGTTATATTTTATGAGTTGGCATCCCTCCTCCCCTCTCTCACAATACTCTCTCTAGTTATATTTCTATGCACTTTTAAATCTCAAGTTTATAATTGCCTTTCACTTACATAGATATTCATGAAAGACACTCATATGCATGCATGTATCATGCTGAACCTTGTGAACAGTTCATTCATTTGTTTTATAAGCACTGTGAATTGTGTCCATAAACTGCAATAACTGAGAAATTATTGTACCTTCGGTCGGAAGTACAAAGGAAGATCCATAAAAATTGCATAGTTCTCTGTAATTGCAAAGTCATGCATCATTATGGGTTCTGATATAGTTATTGGTACAGGGTCATGCATGACACCATCCTTTGAAATGACTCTGTATGTCACATATGGTGGTTCATGTGAATAGCCAAAGGTAAACATCTCTCCTGCATTAAGGGATTTTGAATGTTAAAAATGTTTCACTTCAGTAAAACTTGTTGCCGAGGTACCTTTTCATGCAGGACATTACCAGTGAATGGATCCACCTTTGGATGAGCAGTGAAAGAATGTTTTAGTCTTTTTTCATAATCCAACAGGCCAATAGTTTGCAGATCTCCATCTTCCATAACTTTAACCACATCTGCAAGATTCAAAGGACATCTCTCCAGTTCTACACAAAAGGACCGCAAAAGAGCAACAAACAACTCACCCACACAAAAAATTCTTTGATCTTCTCAAAAGTATGATAAAGAGAAAAGATGAGCTTACAGGGTTTATCAGCCTCTTGAAGTGCCAAAAGTTTTCCATGGTGATAAATGAGATTTGTATTACCTGGAAGAGGGTTGCAGACAATTATTTTCTTTTAACTCTATTTTATGAGGATGATTAATAATGTGAGCGGCAACTAATAAACATAGATGCGGATGTCATCTCCAGATCAAACTTTAAAGCCAACCAAAAGAAACCCAACTTACCAGTCCCATTTCCATATGACATGTCCAATACTTTTGTTTTTGCTCGAAGCATTTGCATGTTAACCATAAGTAATCCAAAAAGCCCTTTGAGGTCTCCAACCTGCAAATGACAGGTCAAAGAACAAAAGATAATTATTCAAGAGAAAACATGTAGAACAAGGTTCAAAAACTCTTGATTGGCGAGCAAAACTACAAGAGGTGTGACAGTACCAAGACCTGAGAGCATCAAGAAATCTTAGATTCAAAATTCACCCAAGGCTCCTAACTTTGGAGTGAGATATGTACCATATAAAATTCTAATCTGCACTTTCTCAGGCATGTTTCATAAATGATTATTGTCATATTACTATATGTAGTATAAAGACAGGACAAAGCAAAATATCTATATAATAAAATGTACAGGTCGCATTCCATGGTGAGTGTTCCAACCAGCCATATAGCTTTCTTTTGAGTAAATGTATCAAATAAAGAATCAACCCCTTTAATTGAAAATTCTTCCAAGTTGAAGTTTTAACTGGCAGAATGAGACTGAAATTGTGATTGAAAGAAAACATGAGAGCATAATCATAATTAAAGATGAATTATTAAAGTCTCTTTCAGACTGGTCAAAGAAACATAATCTTGACTATTTCTTATACGTGACATGAATACTGTTAGGGACTCCAATTGCGGCAAATGGAGTCCCTAGCAGTAGCAATATTTATGTGAAGAATAACTTTTTATCTAACTCAGAAAAGAGGCAGGCATTGTATAATTTCCACATCCTTAGTGCTATACAGTTGAAATCATCATTCTCTTAACATCACAATTATTTGAATCTTTAGAGTTGGATAACAGAATTGTCATAGCTTTGTACATAAACTTAAAATGATCCCCATAAATGTCACAAAATAATTCCATTTTAAATGAAAAATATTCCTATTCAGTTGGTTCGGGACTGCACCTTCATAAATTTGGCACCTCCAAAAAACTCTTCTTGTTTAAGTCTTGATGTCCTCACAAAACGACGGACATATGCTGCTTTTCCATCTTTAATGCGCATACCATGAATCATTCTGCAAATACATTTGACAAAATATATTTAAAGTCATAATTGACTTGGTAAGTGAATAAATATAATCCTGATGGATTGGAAGCCACATATAACCCTTGGAATCTAAACAATTATGAAGGAAGAAAAGGTGCTTAAAAGAAAATGGAAATAACCACCTATGTATAATGCAAATGAAAACAGATTATCATGAATGGTTATGTCTACAAATAGGCATTCCAATAGTCTGATCACAAATTCACACACAGCAGATCTACCACAACCATCTTCAAATAATTCTTATTGTATAAGTTGATGTCCGTGACAGGAACAACAATCAGGCTCTGTGAAGAGTTCTTGATTAAAAAAAAACCATTCTTCTCTTTCTTGTAAATGCATTGGAAGAACAAAAATGTATTTGCGAACCATTATGGATGAGACAAACTCTCTACTTTGTTCTCAATTGCAAAGTATTGCCAATGTGTCTTGCCTATGGAAACTCAAGTAATTTATTTCTAAGGTTGTGCAGAATTTTAATTCAACACCATCATGATGCTTACGTTTGAATACACTCAATATCCATTTTAGGTATTCTTACCACCAGATCGAGTTTGCATAACTCATGTATCTGTTAAACAAACATCAAGGAAGGAATAATGAAGACAAAAGCATAAAATGCTCACTTTCGGTGGGTGACTTCATTAAAACTTGACATTCTATAAACATCGACTCTGACAAATTCAGTGTAGAATGTCAAGGCACACATAAAATCCACATATCTATTAGTGCTCCAATTGAAACCATTTGAAGTAAAACTAGGTGAACAGCATTGACAAGCCTAGGCAGAGAAGAAAAGGTAAAGAGGAAAACACCAGGCACTAAATTACATTCCACTGCCACCATAAATTCAGTGTTTTAAAAAATAATATGGAATAGACATGCATTTGATTGGTTGTGCTTGATAGTATAAAGAGAATTTGGCCGCAGAAAATAAGATGTTAGGCCAACGAAAACCATCACATTGTAGAAACTGGGATATAAATTTGCAGAGACACCAAATGGAACAAACAAAATCTGCAATGTATTAGCGCAACATACCCATCTCCATCAAACCTGCGCAACCATCAAAAACAGAAATTAGCACGAACATTCAACTGACCAATCACTCTATTTTCATTTACAATGACAAAGAAACATTTTCAAGATGTTGACACAAATAAAGAGAGCATACCAATGGTATCCAGCCACTGGTACAAGCTTCGGGTTTGGACCCACCCTCACAAATTCCCCATTCAGGCAATCCTAAAATTAAAAATAAAAACAAGCATCTTAGCTTAATATAAACATCACATGCAACACAGATTGCCTAAGAAAATTAATATACATAATTAAACTATACAGATATTTTTCTGCAATTGATTTAGAGTTAACTGATATATAAAAAAACAAATTAATACTATTAAAAATTCTGTTAAACTAAACATTTTCATGAGTGAGAGGAGGCGCGTGGCCTAGTCCACAGGAAAAATCGTGGTCCAAGTTTTTAGACCTTAAAAACTCAGTAGTCATTTTTACATCCAATTAATCCTGTACAGTACCTGTTCTGCTTTGACTACTCATCGCAATCTAGTTTTCTATTATAATTTATAAGTCAACAACTCCCAGAGGACTCAATACTTAATTAAAGAGTAAAAAAATTCTCACAATTTCAAAATTCAAACACACGACAGCACATAATCAATCATTTATAAACAAATCCAAACTTTACATGAGACAAATCGTTGACGAGGGAATATTATCAATAGAAATCATTCTATCGTTACTCTTAGAAAATTAATTCATTTTATCAAATAAATAAAGCAGTACTTACAGGTAGGTAGCCTTTAACGGGAAGGTCTTTAACAGGAGGAGTTTCATCAGGAACGGGAGCGAAGTTGCCGGAGAGGTAATGGTGAGATTGAGAGGTATCATACATTAATTTAACAATCAGCTTTTCCAAGTAGTCAATAAGTTTTGAAGTAAGTCCTTTTTGTGGCTTTGGATTCACTTCCACTACCGTGCTTCCTGCTCCGACGCCGATCTCTTGCTTTTTCTCAACTTGTGATTTCTCCGCCATTTTGCTTTCTCTAAATTGTGAGCACTGAATTGTGATAAAATTGGATAGGAAGGAGATGGCTTGACTGGTTAAGACATCACATTGCAGATATTTTTTGGTGTGGACTTGTATTTTTCCGATAATGGGCGGTGGTGCTACTGGCCACGTATTTATATATTAGGTATTTTTCCGATAATGGGCGTTTTAGCCCCGATTTTTAACCCCAAAAAAAAAAAAATAGTACAAAAAAAAAAAGTGTATATATAAAATTAACTATATACTAAACGAGCTTTTGCTTTGACCATCTCATATATTACTTACATATTACTGGGTTTTTTTTTTAAATTACAATTTGATTTTTAAATTTTTATTTTATACAATTGAATTTTTTTTAGTTTAAATTAACAATAAATTATATATATATTTTTAGTAAGGGTTGAATTAAGAGAACGAGAACTTGAGTGAAAAATCAAGTAAAGTAGGTAATGAATTTGAGATTTGTTTGAAAAATTTATTTTAGTATCTCATCTGTTTTAACTATTAAATATTTATCTCTTTAATTTTAGAAAATAACATTTTTGTGCCAAATTTTGATTTTTTTAATTTCTCAATCCTTTTTGGGTGGGAGAAAAGAGAAAAGCTTGTCAAGTTCCGATAAAGAGAAAGAAAGTTGTCGTTGATACCGATTCCAGACACCAAAATAGTCTATTTTTGTGTCAAATAATTCTATATGATAAGGAAACTTCAGATTAGTTTTTTTTACCTTAAAAGCGTTTGAAAAATCAGATCTAAACTTGGGAAAACATTTGATTTTAGGGTTTAAGGCATTGTTTCGTGTTTTTTTAGATCATGAATTGATTTAACAAGGTTTCAAAAGCGTTTTCTAGGTATTGTGGGTAAACAAATGGGTTCAGAATGTTTTTTTGTGATAAAAATCATGAACCATGTTTTTCTAACCACTAGTAAATCCAAACAACGCATTATCTATTTTTGTAAAAAAAATTAGTATGGATGAATTAACTTTGAAAGAGAAACTAAAGGCCATGTGTGGGCCATTTCTTTTTTTTTTAATGCGTCAGGTGCTTAGTCTAGCTTGCCAAACCCAACAATGTCTACCCTTATTAAAAAAAAATTATTTTAATTAATACCTTTTTACATGTTTTTTTCAAATAAATTTATATTTTAATTAATATCTATTCTCTGTGATTTTTATTTTTGGCTTATCAAACCCAACAACGTCTACCCTCATTTTAAAAAATAATTATTTTAATTAATATCTTTTTACATGTTTTTTTCAAATAAATTTATATTTTGATTAATACCTATTCTCTGTGATTTTTATTTTTTTTTGTTTTCTTAGTCTTTTTTAAATATCAATTATTTTTTAATTATATTTAGTGTGTTTAATTTTTTAAGAGGTTAATATGATTCATTTGTAATTTGTAATTTTATATATATTAAATTTATTTTTTAAAATTAAGAGTGTTTATTGTTTTATAATATTTTTATTATATACAACCTTGCATAGTATTTTTTTTCTTCCTTTTATTTTATTCAATAAATTTTATAGGTGTGTCAATTTATATTACAAGTTGATTTTAATAACAAGTTCATTAAACACAATCGAAAAACTATTTATGTTGCGATATTAAATATCTTGATCTACCTTTGTCTCTTAATTTTTTTAGTTTTTTTATTTACAGTCAATTTTTTTTCTATCAAATTATCATGGCCTCATAACCTATGATGATACTCAATAAACATATGGTCTGAACCAGGGGCAGAGCAAGAAAAAAAAACAGGGGGGGTAAGGGAGGGGCATTTCCTTGCAGGGGTCGGGGCCCCTGCCAGCCCCCCCTCCCTCCGCCACTGGTCTGAACATATCTCGTGTCCAAGTCATGGATTTCACGTGTTAACCTAGCTTTTTCCAGGGCGATAATTTATTTATTTATTTGTTGTTGTTGTTACTTTATTTTTTTTATCGTATTGTCAAATTAATTAAAATTTAACTTAATTATCAAAAAAATTTATTTTTTTTAAATTAATCATCTCCTAATTTTTTTTTAGATAAAAAAAAATTAATTCAGTTTGTGGTATCAGACGGACCAGCAATATAGTAGTTATCTAATATATTTTTTTTTTTTTTTACGTGGGGTGCCCGGGCCAGCTTACGCGCACCACGACTATTCCCCACGGCCCGCTGGACATCCTGCAAGCCCAGGAGCAGGTAAGGCACCGCGGGGGTGACAGACGTACACATAAAGGGTCGAACCCGGGACGGAGGCGGAACAAGTCACACGAATTGACCACAACAGTTAAACCCTCAAGTGCTGGGTACACACAAAAGCTCGAACCATGACACTCAGGCAGGGCAAAGCCTGCCAAGACCAATGAGCTACAAGCCCCGTGTGTAGTTATCTAATATTAATATGAAAGTGCATTGATAATAAAAATGACAATATAAGTAATGTCCCTTTGAATGCACTGGTTAAAAACTGCCTCGTGGGTTGGCTGCCATGATTGTCCGTACGTTTACTGTATGTACAATGTACATGTATCGGAACTAAATTAAACTAATTTTACCATTTCTCTCAAGGTTTAACAAGGACGTGTGGGCTCAATTAGTAATTTTTTTGGTCAATAGTAAGTAACAAGGGTTGCTGCTTTTGTTAACCTTCTTTATAGTAGCAAAAAGTTTAAACAGTATAGGGGTTGATTTTACATGTCTCGATAAACTTTACAAGTTAAAAACAAATTGATGAATTGATAAAAATATAATATGATTTTAAAAAATTTAAAAACAATATTTTTATAAAAAGATATTGACACATAAAGATATTGATATGGTAATATATTAAATCGACTAGAATTGACATGAATTAACCAATTAGACCCTCAACTCGGGTCATGAAATCAAGATAATATTGTAAAAAGAAAATCAAAACAGATTATAAAGCACGATCCTCGTTCAACCTAATATTGAAGGATGAAATTGAAATAAAAAAAACAAACACAAAAAAATAATCCAACTCAACCCTGGTTAGCTTATCAAATCTGCTTTATAGATCATGATACCCAAATAATTTCATAAAAATAAAATAAAATAAATTATGAACATCTATTCCTAGTAAATCTAATGTTAAATGATGGAAGTAAAAAAAATCTAATTAAAAAAAAAAACTTAAGTCAATCTGTCAAGCTCATGAATTGAGTCACGAGACTGGTGTAATCTCATGAAAATCAAATTAAAAGTTTAATTCTCAGTAATCCTGGTATTGGAGAATAAAATTAATAAAAAAAATTGTTTTGGTAAATAATTTTTTTTGAGCAAGTGAATGACAAATTCACATTCTCTTTTGGTTTTTGTTAGTAGTTCAAACAAAATAATTGGCATGCGTTGTGTCATAGATCATATCATAATTTTTTCAATGTTAAAAAAAGTGTTCAAACATTACTAACATGTTTTTCAATGGCAAGATAAATCTTAATTATCAACTCAAAATCCAAGTTTTTGTATGAAAAAATCCATTATCCGCCCGCCTCTCTCTCTCTCTTTACTTTATGATGAAAAAAAGTGTTAGTTCATAAATAAATAAAGTTTTAAAAACTAATTTCTAGCAATAAACAAGTACTTAATTGGCAAAAGAAATTAACAGATTCTTGGATTTGTTTTTGATTTCTTAATATTTTTTTCAAGATTTTAACAATCTCTTATCCGAGAGGGAATTGCCACGTTTCATCTTCCTTTTAAATCCAAAATTAACATAAAATCTGGTTGAATATAGACGCCGAACGTGTCAAATTATATATATTCAATTGCTTATTTGATGCTACAAGAGTGTTTTTATAAAAAATCAAAGCTACATATTGAAAAAGGAAGGATACCTTTCCGAATGGGCTCGGTTCCTTAATGTAACATGGGCTTGAAGAAACCTATTATAAATGGTTATGGGCTTTTATAGATTAACAAAACTATTATAATTAATTGCTGGGCTACTTTATATTCGACTCGGTTCTGCTATCGAACAATCTCTTTCTCGAACAGCGTTAAATGCTCCAGCGATGAAGATTTTAGCTCGTAAAAATCAATTTGCCATTTGCCCGGGATTAGACCACACACAGTTAAGTTTTTTCTTTTCTTAGAAAAGAAGAAGACTAATTAGGCATGCTCTGGTTTGCCACCACGCACCGTTTTTCTTCTTCTTCTTCCACTGAATTAACAGAAGAAGGAAGAATCTGATGCATCACACAACAAGCATTTGATAGAAATTCCATGGTCTCCTCCCACCTCCCTGCGCATCGTGTGGGTTGCGAAGGGCGTATTTTCGAATGAAAAAACTGAATTTCCATTCCAATAATTACTGAATTCAAGCATCACAGTGAAAGGAAAAGACAGAAGTGAAAATGCTCCCCCAGAAAGGAGGTGAAATAGTGCTAAAACTGCCCGATTGACGTCGACATGTTCTAGAGCAAATGGGGTTTAGGAAGCAAAATCAACTTTCTGGTCCAATGTTAGGCTTTTT
>Ga0307515_10006523_pt1 | contig 23334 bp, 10 predicted proteins | sample 17_EM_MG_FD_194513 | JGI IMG/M metagenome (GOLD analysis project Ga0307515, IMG submission 194513) | Populus trichocarpa ectomycorrhiza microbial communities from riparian zone in the Pacific Northwest, United States - 17_EM | ecosystem: Host-associated > Plants > Roots > Unclassified | place... | reverse complement strand
CTAAACAAAATTCTTCTCTTTGATTTCTTAATAATTATTATTTACAACCCTTGTAAAAAATAATCTTAATTTCTAACATTACTTTATAAATATATGATAATAACAATGATTAATTAAAAACATGTAAACTTAGTATCTTAGTGTACCTTATTATTTATATAAATATTCCTATATGAAGTACCAAGTAGTACATGATGTAATATATATATATTGAAATACATGATATAAAATTATTTAAAAAATAATAAGCACATAATTAAATAGGATATACATAATTTTCAAATATAAAAGATATCTTGAATGATTCATCCAATACCTTTAAGATTTGATGAATTTCCCTTATACAGTTGTTCATCCTCCCCTTCTTTAAAGTGGATAACATCCTCTTTTCGATACATACATGTATTGGTCTAAAATTATCGACCCACCACTCGAGATTATTGATCAGGTTAACTTTGAAAACAACAAAATATAAGTTCATTTTTGACATTTTATTTTTGAGGTTATCAAGCTTGTTGTCATTGGCTTATTAAACTTTATTTCTACGATCCCTGGCTTAATGTTCAATTTTATTATATGTAAAACACTTGCCATTAAACTTTTTGGTAATGTCTTTTTTCTTCGCAACAAACTTCTTCATTTAAACTTTATTGTGGATATTTGTCACTTATTCAATTATATTTGATTTGGGAGCCACAAACGTTGGTTGGCTCTATTTTTAGATAATTTATTATTATCTTATATCTTCAACCTCATAACGAGGTCTTCAACTCTTATTATGCTTAAGATAATCCTTGAAGTTTTTCCAGGATAATAGCAAATTTTCAATAACTGCAGTCATTTGAAAGAATTCACTCAAAACCATTCATTTATCATGAATATCATGTAAAGTGAGTTAAAACTCTTGAACTTAATTTATTATGGTTTTTGAATCGACCATTTTAAGGCTTATAATTTTTTTTAATTATGAATGTTTTATACCAACATCTTTTGCCTTATATTTTGGTTTAAAGCTTCTCATAATACATTTACACATTTAATTGAATTATACACATTATATAGTTTATTGACGAATTCATTCGAGATGTAGTTCTTTCATATGAAATCATTATGATTTCTTGCATCCATAACTACTACCATAGTAGGATCAAATTCATCATCTAACAGCTTGGACGCTTCTTTAATCAAGAACTTTGTAAAGTTCAAGGTAGTCAACATAATAACATCTTTTGTTATCACCTCTTAAAGTTCAATCATTTGAACTTTTTCAAATTTCTCAATATGCACCATAAAAAAATGATGATAGAATCCTCCATACCAAAGTAATATTTGCTGAAACAACATTAATTGTAGTAGAACTCTTTTGAGTTAAAGGCATAACAATAGATTTTTTTATATAAAAAAAAGCCAAATATTTATAATTAGCAATACTGGTTTTTCATACTCAGATAACAAACAAATAAATAATGAAAAATTAACCATGATTATTAAACTCAATTCAAATCAAATATAAATATAAGATCCATAGATTAAAAATTGTTATGAAAGGTTTAATGTAAATTACAACATATAAATTAAAAAGATTAATCAATCAAAAGCATTGAAGGGTTATAAAGCCTTGAGATTGTAAATACTTTTAAATTGCAATTGTTCAGGTTAAAATTAATTAATTAATTTATTGTAATAGATAATTTGATATGATCATTAAAAAATTATATGCAAGACAAAAGAAAAAGCTAGAATAAAACTTAACTTTGTAAAAGAAAGTTACTAGCACGCAAACAAAATTAAAACTAACTAAATTAAACAAATAAATAAATCTTTAAAATCTTAAACACTCATGTAAAAGAAAACAATGTCATAAACATATTGTTTAGCATACTAATTTTTTTAAGCACTTAGAATTTAAAAAGAGATGCAAATTATGTTTTTATAAAGGATTTTATCTTCTGTTTTTAAAATTTTATTGTTTATTATTAGTATAAATAGATTGACTGCGATTAAAATTTCAGGATTTCAACAATACCACATTAATTAGTTGTACTACTAATCAGGGTTCACAAACTTAGGAAAACAAACTAAAAAATCTGTCTACAAAAATCTTGAACCTAAGCTCTAGAATGATGGAAGAGAAATACAATATAAAATATTGAGTAAAATGGAGGAGAAGAAGAAGTGATACTACTTGGTGTGTAGAACATATCTCATTCAAACCCTCTTTGTACTAGATTTTGAAATTAAAACAGAAAAAAATTAATTCTAGTAATTATCAAAATTAATTTTTATAGTTTTGCTTTAATTAATTGCCATTAAAAAAAAAGTTGATAGTTTTTTTTTGCCTTAGAGACCGATATTTTTTTCTTTGAAAATAAATTGTTTAAGTAGAAGAAGGTTATTGTTTAGACTGCTTAATATTGAGTTGACAAAAAATAATCCTTTATGTGCCTACAAATTATTTTTTATAGTAACTCAAACCTATACCTATTCTTTAGTGAGTGCGCGCACGAGGTTTAAACTTAAAGTCCACTTACCTTAGGTTCTCTCATCTTGAAGAACTTTGGTGCCCTACGTTCCAATTTTAATTCTTTAAATCTCCACTATATAAACTATGAGAAAATCTTATAATTTTTCAATGTGAGATTAAAGAATTTTAGGTTTACAAAACATGTCAACAAAATTTTTTTTAGATTATTTTTTATTAATTCATAATTTATTTTTAAAAAGTTAATATTATATGTTAAAGTATTTTCTTCTGAGAATAATATCAACAATATCAATGAAAGTCTTAAACCAAAAAATTAATGGATTTTATTTTTAATTTCAATTCAAATATACTTGTTAACCATATTTCAATACCCAATTGAAGCTTACACTTTTAATATTCCTTTTCCAATCTAATTGATACATGACTCAAAAAAATTGCAATATTGCAATGGACAAATATGTTGATTGAAAAAATCGTACATTTTAAAAGTAAAAAAGCTATCGATCTTTCTATGATTTTAAACCTAATAAGTAAAGCTTCAAAGTTATATTGTAAAAGAATCCCTCAAATAAACTTGATGACAGAAAGTAAATCAATTTCATTTAAGAATGATGATTTTTTTTTAGAAATAACAAGGTTTGTTTTTGCGTTTCAAAAATATTTTTGAAAAAATTTGAAATTTTTTTATTTACTTTAAATTAATATTTTTTTGGTATTTTCAGAATATTTTGATGCACTGATATAAAAAATAATTTAAAAATAAATAAATAAAAAATATTATTTTGATACATTTCCAAGTGAAAAACATTTTAAAAAACAATCACAGCCACACTTCTAAACAGACATGCGCTTGGAGCATAACAAATGACCAATTCAAGAAGGTATTTCATCATCGACATGATTTATAGAGTTGTAATAGTCCTTGTGAAAACTCAAATCTCCAACATTGGATCATTTTTTGGTTGAAATTATTCCCATTAACACCTTAATTTTAACAAAAAGAGATTGTATAATTTCATAATCCATGATCTTTTGATGACATAGAACAAATTATAGATTGTAATTTATCATAATTCACTAGAACAATCATCACCAAAAAAAAAAAAAAACTATAAAACAAATCCCAACTGAAATAAACTATAAAATCCACAGTTTAAGATAATTTATTCGAGAATGTAAACAAGACAACACATATTATAAATGTGGCATGAGTCCTTGTGGAAAAATGATTTATGAGTAGGGATCCTTGAAAAAACGAGATTAAGCTAGTTGAACACAATTGAAATTAAAGCAAAATCACCATTTTTTTTATTAAAAAAAAGCATATAAAGAATCTATGTTGATTGAACAGGCCAATAGGAAAAAAAACGAAGATCATGTTTCTTTTTAAATTCATTTTAAATGTGATTTTCAAGTCATATTAATAAAAAAACAAAAATTAATTAATTAATTTCTAATTAACAATTAAAAAGTGCATTTTAGTTGTGAAATGGAAAGATTTTGGAAAGAAGGGAGAGAAAGGGAGACAACAAGTACATAGCGATTATTTTGTTAAAAAATATATTCAAATAATTTAAATAAATATATAAAAAAATTTAAATAAAAAAATAAATTTTAACAACGTATTTGAGAACGTTGTGCAAACTGCAAACTACTTTCGTAAAAATTTTGATTTTTTTTTTAAATAAATATTTTTTATGTTTTTTAATTGTTTTGATGTGCTGATATGAAAAATATTTTTTTAAAATTAAAAATTTTTTATTTTAATATATTTTTAAATAAAAAAAATATTTTAAACCATCACTGCTTTCTGAATCTTAAACGTACCCTGATTCCCAATCTAAAACGGTGGCTTATTCTATTCTCGCTATCTACCTTCAATCCGTTGCCTCACATCAAACCGTTCAGCCGGTTAAGAAAACCTTAGGGATGGAAATGAAACATTAGATGAAATAAGAGGATCAAAATGTAGTTCGTCCTAAACTAGTTTCCAGTGTTATGTCAGAAACAAAAGTCACTCAAACGGTAAATAAGAGACCCGAAGTCAGTCAGTAGCGTTCACACACACTCTCACCCCACTCCCAAAAGCAGAATAAAAGCCCACTCGCATGCCTCATCCTCTCTCCCTCTCACTCTCCTGCTTTGCCACTGCCACCCCTCTCCTCTGCCCCTCCATTTTCACCTCCATCTCTCAACTCTCTGTATTAAATTACTTGGTAACAAAAACAGAGCAAAACCCTTAAAATACCAAAAAGGACAAAAACAAAAACAAGAAAGAAAGAAAGTAAAAACCCATCCCAAAGACAAAAGAAGAAGAAAAAAACATAAAACACCATTAAAACAAAGATGAAGTACAGACTGAGAATCTAACCACCCCCTTCTCTTTCTCTTCCAAGTCCATACCACAATGGACTTAATTTGAGAAACCAAGAAAAACCCACCATTTTCCCCCCTCTTGTTTTGTCTTTAATGGCGGCTCCAAGTGGGTTAAGTCCAGAACCACCACAACCACCAACAAGTACAGAAGTATGTCAATGGCTAAAGAACTTACCTTTAGCACCTGAATACCGTCCAACACAAGCTGAATTCCAAGATCCAATTGCTTACATTTTCAAAATTGAAAAAGAAGCTTCTCAATATGGAATCTGCAAAATTATCCCTCCTGTCTTACCCTCTGCTAAAAAAACCACTCTTTCCAACCTCAACCGCTCTCTCTCCGCCCGTAACGGTGACTCTTCTGCCCCCACATTCACCACACGGCAGCAGCAGATCGGATTCTGCCCCAGGAAACCTCGCCCTGTTCAAAAACCAGTGTGGCAGAGCGGTGAGACCTACACATTTCAAGAATTTGAAACCAAGGCTAAAAGCTTTGAGAAGAATTATTTGAAGAAGTTCTCTAAGAAGGGAGGTCTTTCTCCATTAGAAATTGAAAACCTTTATTGGAAAGCTACTTTAGATAAGCCTTTTGCTGTAGAATATGCTAATGATATGCCTGGTTCTGCGTTTTCGCCGAGGAAAAAGGAGGGACAAGGAGGGGTTGTTGGGGAGGGAATGTATGTGGGGGAAACTGAGTGGAATATGAGGAGTGTTTCAAGGGCTAAAGGGTCCCTGTTGAGGTTTATGAAGGAGGAAATACCAGGGGTTACTTCGCCTATGGTTTATATTGGGATGATATTTAGTTGGTTTGCTTGGCATGTTGAGGATCATGATTTGCATAGCTTGAATTATATGCATATGGGTGCTGGGAAGACTTGGTATGGTGTGCCTAGAGAGGCTGCTGTCGCATTTGAGGAAGTTGTTAGGGTTCATGGGTATGGTGGAGAGAATAATCCTCTTGGTGAGTTCATTTCTTTTTCTTAATAGAACATTCAATATTGGAGCTATTAGTAAAAAGACTCCCCTGTTTTTGGGATTTTTATTTCCTTGCTTTGAATGCATTGTTAGTTTTGTGTTTATTTTTTACATGCCTGTGTGAATTTTTGTAGAATCTAGTTAGACGGAAGAATATTGTAGGTATGTAGCAAGGATTAGCTGTTATGCTTATTTATATCCGACAATATGTTTTGACAATTGTGAGAACTGGGAATGTTTGAGCAATTGAAGCAAGTTATTAAGATAGACAATGGAACTATACACTTTGCAATAATGGCAGTGGTTGATTGGTCTGGGTTGATTTTAATTTGTTCATCCAACCTGCTTCAAGAGCTCTGAGGTTTGATGGTGCAGTAAGATAGAAAATGGAGCACAATTTTTCTTCCTTATGAGAATGGTTGCTTTTGTGACTTCCCAGCACTACTTTCATACATCACTTAGAAGATGTTGGATTCGTGTTTGATGAAAAGGCACTTTATTTGGGATACAGATTAATTGATGAGACTATTTCTGTTAACATCTTTGATTATCCTGCTGTTTTTTTTTTTTTTTTTTTAAAAAAAAGAAACTGTTGCAATGTTTTAATGACTGCTGCTGTGAGGATTCATTAGTACTGAGTGTCTTTATTTTTGAGGATTCATTAGTACTGAGCTTCATTTTCACCCTCCTATCAGTTACATTTGCTGTTCTCGGTGAGAAGACGACAGTAATGTCACCTGAAGTATTTATCAGTGCAGGTGTACCATGCTGCAGGTACCCTCTGAATCCTTGCCCCGTTCCGCTCCTTTAGCTTTCTAATAACTTACTAAAATTTCATTATATGGGTCACCCATTTACATATAAACTTTAAATTTATGATGCTATTTCTTAGACTTTGTTAAATGTAATTGATTGTTTAGTAGTCCAGTATGATTGACAATTGAGTTGAAGTGCTGGGAAAGAGAATCTCTGATCTTTTAGGGACCTGGGATTTCATCTCAACTTTTCTCTTCACTGCCTAAAGAACGAACCATAGTACTTGCATAGAGCCTTTAATGTTTTGCATGTGGCATGATTTTTATCTCTGTATTTGTAATGCTTCTGGTTGCTCCAAATCAGGTTAGTTCAAAATGCCGGGGAGTTTGTGGTCACTTTCCCAAGAGCCTATCATTCAGGGTTCAGTCATGGTAAGTTCCCTTTGTATTTCACTTTAGTATCTTTCTGTGGGACAGTGATTATATTGTTACTTTTGTTGATTTTTGCAAGCACTTGCTTCATCTGTTATTTTTGACATCCAGGATTCAACTGTGGGGAGGCAGCCAATATTGCTACACCTGAATGGTTGACAGTTGCTAAAGATGCTGCTATTCGAAGAGCTTCAATCAATTACCCTCCTATGGTGTCTCATTTCCAGTTACTTTATGATCTTGCTCTTGAATTTTGTACAAGGTATCCTGATTGAACAACTGCAACATTCCCTTTTGATTGTTGTACTGGCAGTACAATTCTCATCAATACCTTGCCTGTGGACTATTTGGAGGCAGTGTGCCTTCTTAATTTGGATTAATTCAAACTCAGACTTTCTGTAGTTTTTGAATAACTTTGTGCTGTATCCATAACATAGATTCATTTCATTATTTTATATCTACTGTTCTTGAAACTTATTTGAGATCTTCAACATCACACTGCTGGGAAGTTCATAGGAAATCTAACTTGAATTTTACTTTAAGAAAGATTTTCATATTGTCTCCTCATTATTTAGTAGTTCATAATTTAAGTTGATCCAACTCTATTATGTATTTTTATTCCGAGGTGAGTTTCTCTTGCATGCGAACTGGTCTATTGACATTCTATGTTAGGATGCTACAGTTTATTCCACATGGAATATTCATTATGATTAGAGAATCCTCATATTTATCATTTTCTACCTTCCAGAATACCTGTGAACATCAGTGCTAAACCACGGAGTTCAAGACTGAAAGATAAGCAAAAGGGTGAAGGAGAAACACTGGTTAAAGAGCAATTTGTGAAGAATATGATGCAGAATAATGACCTGCTTCATATTCTTGGAAAAGGATCTTCAGTGGTGCTTCTTCCACGAAGTTCTTCAGACATTTCTGTTTGTTCAAACTTACGAGTTGGATCCCAGCTAAGAGATAACCCCACCCTTGGATTAAGCAGCCAGAAGGATTTTATGAAATCCTCAAAAAGCTCAGGTTCTGATGACATCTTGATGGACGAGAACCAGGAAATTAATCAAGTGAAAGGCTTCTTTTCAGTGAAAGCGAAGTTTGCTTCTTTGTGTGAAAGGAATAGGTTCTCCACAATAAACGGAAATGAATGCACACAGAGTATGAACATGAGTACTGAAAGAGGTAGCCCCATTCATGGTGATAAGCTGTCAGATCAGAGACTGTTTTCATGCGTCACATGTGGAATTTTGAGCTTTGATTGTCTTGCCATCATTCAACCGAAAGAGGCAGCTTCTAGATACCTCATGTCAGCTGATTGTAGTTTCTTTAATGATTGGGTCGTTGGTTCTGGAGTAACTAGGGATGTTTTTACTGTTGCTGGTGGGATTGCAAATATTCCTGAGCAGAATTCCTCAATGAGTATGTTTAATGGAAACTCTACCTCTTATGTTACTTGCCTCTATTACACGATAATGTAGTAGTCAAAGTCAAGTCCCAACCATGTGTTTAATTGCATGATGACGCATTGTTTGGATTGCCTAATATGAACCCTTAGCATCAGTATACCAATGTTGAAGCCTCCTGCTAAGACCTGACCTTAGGAGGAGAAAGGATTTAGGCAGGTTGATTCAAATTCAATTATACCTCAATCCCCTTGCAAATCTTTTTCTGTGGTTATATCGGTTGGTAGTCAGAATTGCTGTTTTTGATGCAATGGTATTTGTTGACATTCATAGAGATTAGGAAAGGGATCACTGGGAAAGAACATATTTAATTTTTGGAGGGAAATAAATATGAAAATGCTTGGGGCCAATACATTACAGAACAGATGCGGTGTGTTAATATGGAAAGTCCCTTTTCATGTTTGTGTGATTTTTTCAGAAAAAAAGTGGTCATGTTCACAAGTTATCTGGAATAGATGGCAGTTCTATTTATACAATACTTTCCCTGGATTATCTCTTTTCAACTTGAAATGGACAATGAAAGATCTTTGGATTAGTCAGACAATGATGAGTCAATGAATATAAAAAATCTGCTGCATGCTATTATAATCTTCTCGGGGGAAATATTGGTGTGCTGGACCTATTTTAGATCAAACTGCATATGCTGCTGCCAAAATTCATTCTATATCAACACAATTCTTAAACCAGCTACATATTATATTTAACCTGCATATTGTATGTCTTTGTTTGCGCTTTTGTTTCTGGCTTCCGGATTTCCTTCTTATGGATGCCAGTTTTCAATATGGATATCTTTTACTTTAAAACAGGATGGGTGAGAAAGAATACCGTGGCTGGTTTATATGATGTCCCTGTTCAATCTCTTAATTACCAAATTCAGATGGCAGATCAAAGTGTTGAAGTGGCTTCCAGTTCTGCAAAACAGATGGAGTCTTCTGCTCTTGGCCTATTAGCTTTGAATTATGGAAATTCGTCTGATTCTGAGGATGATCAGGTTGAAGCAGGTCTATCTTGCCATGATGAAACTAACTTCACAAACTGTTCATTAGAAAGCAAATATCAGGGTCAGAGTTCTGCTTGCCCTTCTTACAAGCAGAAGTACTATGATGCTGAAACTGGTGGTCACCCTCTATCTCCATCAAAACATGATCAGCGGGGTGATGTTCCTTTCAAAGCTATTGATATGTATCCAGAACATGGAGATAGGCCAGATAATTTCAAGGATAGAAGTGATGATACTCTTGGATGTTCTTTTGGATTCCCAGCCAATAACCCTGCTTGCATTGAATCAAATGGTTTGGATGGTAGATACAGAGATCCGGTTTCAATACCACACATGTCTTTAAATTGTTCCCCAATTGTCCATGATACTGAAAAAACAAAGTTTAACAGGCCTACTGTACCAATAGAGAATCCAGATATGCCATTTACCCAAAGATCTGATAGAGACTCTTCGTGCTTGCACGTGTTCTGTCTTGAGCATGCTGTAGAAATAGAACAACAACTTCGTCAAATCGGTGGAGTACATATATTCCTTCTTTGCCATCCAGGTGTGTCTTTCTTTTTCTATTTTTGTGTAGTTGAGGCCATAGAAGTTCTTCATTCATGGAATGAGCACTACCTTCTCTTTCTACCTTCCCTCTTTTTTATTTATGTTTGTTGTTTCAAAATCAAATTTAATGAACTTCTTGTTGTTGGGCTTTTTTTATTTTTTATTTTTAGTAGTGCATGATAAAAGTACAAATGTAGAGATTATGAGATAATTGAGTGTGGTCATACCAGCACACTTGCAGTAGGCTGGTTTGCAACATTCAAGTGGCAAGAGTGACCCTAGAATGGGGAAATGTGCACCTGTTTTGTTTTGCTTTTCTGTTTTAAGTGAACCCATACTTCGTACCAGTTCATAATGGTTTAGACTTTAGAGTCTCATATACCATTTTAACCCACTGCAATTGGTCTTGATTAACACTAAACTATTATCTCCATTATAAGCAAAAAAATTTAAAAAGAGCACCAAGAGGTGCGATACGTAAAATACAAGAAGCTTATTTACAAGACAAGGAATCTGCAAAATCCTTAATTTAGGAAAAAATAAACAAAATATTGTTTGCTAGATCAGAATCATAAGTGGAGCTTTTAATCAGTTTATGATACAGCACTTCCCACATGCCAAAAAAAGTTATCAAGGCAAGAATTTTCCTCTCATCTGTGTGCACTTCATACCCCCTGAAGCCCTATCCTCCTTTTCAATCATCCTGGTTGCTACACAACAAGATCCCCATTTCTGAAGAGAACATGATCGTGGGGATTGTGCTTTTAAGAGAAGGAACAGTGTACCATGGATGAAAAGGGAGGTGCTGCTTCATGGTATTATTTTGTCCCTATCACTGGTGCAGTAAGAAAATTGCATTATTGTCCTCTATATTACACAGATCAACTCTCTACAAGCCTTCACTTTAATTGTGAAAAATGTCACTTAAGCTGGAGAAAGTTTTAGTAAATGTGTAACCTATGTGTGACATTGATTAATATGGCAACTCTACCCACCAAAGTTTTTTCATCAGATTGGTATATTTATGTTCAAGTCCTTCATCTCTTTAAATTATATCAATAGTTGTAGCAAGAAGTCACATATTATTTATCTGTTTACTTGAATTCATGGATTTTTGTGCAACATTTACAGAGTATCCCAGGATTGAAGCAGAAGCAAAGTCAGTGTCAGAAGAATTGGGAATTGATCATCTATGGAATGACATTACTTTCAGAGATGCTGCCAAAGAGGATGAGGAGAGGATCCAGTCAGCTTTGGATACTGAGGAAGCCATACCAGGGAATGGGGACTGGGCTGTAAAGTTGGGGATCAATCTTTTTTACAGTGCCAACCTCAGCCGATCTCCTCTTTATAGTAAGCAGATGCCATACAATTCAGTTATATACAATGCCTTTGGTCGTGCTTCTCCAGTTAGTTCACCCCCAAAATTTAAGGTTTATGGAAGGAGATCTGGGAAGCCAAAAAAAGTTGTGGCAGGGAAATGGTGTGGAAAAGTTTGGATGTCAAATCAAGTTCATCCCTTTCTAGTGAAAAGGGATTTTGTATATCAAAATCAAGAACAAGAACAAGAAAGAAGCTTCCATGCTTTGGCCACTCCTGATGAAAAGCTTGAGAAAAAACCACAAACCATCCACAGAAATGAAACCAGTAGAAAATCTGGGAGGAAGAGGAAAATAATAGCAGGGAGCAGGACTGTTAAGAAAGTTAAGTGTCTGGAAGCAGAAGAAGCAGATTCAGAAGACTCGGTGGGGGATAATTCTCATAGGCAGCATATGAGAATTCACAATAGGAAAAACACTGAAGACATTGAGAGAGAGATTTCATATGATCTAGTAGAGGATAGCAATCAGCAGCATGGGAGCTACAGACGCAAATGGGCCAAATCTGTTGAGAGTGATGATGCAGTTTCAGATGATCCATTAGCTGAACATGTTCGTCAGCAGTATAGGAGAATGCGTAGAAGCAAGCAAGCCAAATCTATCAAGAGGGAAAATACAGTTTCTTATGCTTCAGTGGAGAACAAGTTTCGAAAGCAGCTTAGGAGAGTTCATAGAAGCGACCAAGCCAAATGTTCTGAGAGACGATGTGTAGCTTCTGATGACTCACTGGACGATAACAGTGATCAGTGGCATGGGAGAGCTCCAAGAAGCACACTAGCAAAATATACTGAGAGGGAAGATGCAAATTCAGATGATTCACCAGAGGAGAGTTCTCGTTGGCAACATGGGAGAGTTTCTAGGAGCAAACTTTTGAGATATGTCAAAAAGGAAAGTGCAATTTCAGATGATTCATTGGAGAATGGCTTTAAACAGCACAACAAGAGGATATCAAGAGGCAAGCGAGCCCAGGTCATTAAAAGGGATGATGTGGTTTCCGATGATTCATTGGATGAAAGTGCATTTCAGCAGCTCCCGAGATTTTCTAGGATCAAGCTAGCCAAATTAATTGAGAGGGAAGATGCATTTTCAGATGGTTCGTTGGAGGAAAATATCCATCAGCAGCATGGAAGGATTCTTAGAAGCAAGCAATCCAAATTTGTTGAAAGGGAAGATGCAATTTCAGATGATTCTCTTGAGGACAGTACTCACTGGCAGCACAGAAGAATTCCTAGAAGCAAAATGGCCAAATTTGTCGAGAGTGAAGATGCAGCTTCAGATGATTTGCAGGAGGATGATGGTCATCAGCATCACAGAAGAATTCCAAAACGCAAAAAGGCCAACTCTATTGAGAGTGAAGATGTAGTTTCTGATGATCTGTGGCAGAATAATATTCATCGGCACCTTAGGAAGACTCCTAGAGGCAAGCAACCCAATATAGTGGAGAGGGAAGAAGCTGTTTCAGATGACTTACTGGAGAATAGTTCTGATCAGCAGGACAGGATTATTCTTCGAAGCAAGCAGAAGAAATCTTCAATGAAACAAGGGATTCCTCGGCAACTGAAACAGAGTGCCCCTAAGATGATAAAAAAAGAGACCCCACAATTAATGAAACAAGAGAGACAAATAAAGCCAGAAACTCCTCAGCTTCGGTTTGGTAAAAGTGATATGAATGCTAGACAGTTTGATTCACATGCTGAAGAGGAGCGAGTTGGACCTCGCATGCGCCTCAGGAAAAGACTCTCAAAGGCTCCAAAACAGTCGTTAACAAGGCTGAAAGAGAAGCAGAACATCAAGAAAAAAGTGAAGGATGCTACAGCAGTGAAGGCTCCAGCTGGGCGAAAGAATGTTAAAATGAAAGACGAGGAGGCAGAATATCAGTGTGACATTGACGGGTGCAGAATGAGTTTTGTATCGAAACAGGAGCTTGCACTGCACAAAAGAAACATTTGTCCAGTCAAGGGGTGTGGAAAGAAGTTTTTCTCGCACAAATATCTGGTGCAGCATCGCCGAGTCCATATAGATGACCGCCCTCTCAAGTGCCCTTGGAAGGGATGCAAGATGACATTCAAGTGGGCATGGGCCCGGACCGAACATATCAGGGTTCACACAGGTGCTCGTCCTTATGTATGTGCTGAGGAAGGCTGTGGCCAGACATTCAGATTTGTGTCAGATTTCAGTCGTCACAAGCGGAAGACTGGTCATTTGGCAAAGAAAGGCCGGGGGTAATATAAAAAACAAATGTAATTTAACATTGCTAATGAATTTGTTCAATTGACAGGGTAGGGCTAGGCTTATTCGATACGGATTAGAGTTTCCCTGTAATTGTCATCCAGAGTAGCAATTAATTCTCTTCAGTAGGGGTTTAATTGGCCCTTCCCATTTACTGCAACCTGAGCAGTTGCTTGGATGTTGAAACAAATTATTCTCCAATGATTTCCACATGTTAGTTCTTGTTTCAAGCTGGGAGTTCTGAGGATGTTGCTGTTTTGACTTAGCTGGTGTAGTATATTTATGCAAAGAACTTTACAGCTACATGGTTATGGTGAAAGTTACTTGAACTGGACTAAAAGTTTGAAATTCAAGGCCAGAAATTCTTAAATCTCAACCCTCCAATCTATATCAATGGGGCCCCGTAATTCAAGTCTTTTCGAGTATATGCAGAGAATTTGATGTGCCAAGCAAAAGGATCAGCTCTCCAGGGACCAAAATGCAGTAGAACTGTATTGACCAAAATAGCAGCATTTGTGCAAAAAGCTCTCAAATTTTCAGCCAAAGGAACAGAGACACAGGGCGTCTAAACATGGAGACAAATCCCTTTAATGGAAATTCACGCGATACGACACAAACTAACAAAAATATATACATAAAATCATGTTTTATATGATTAGAGTTTTCTTTCAATAGAGTGTTCTACCTCCATTTTTAAAAAAATGGGTTAGGTTTGAATTGGAATATCTTACATAAAGATAGATTATATAATGAACCCTATACTCAGGAACAAATTGAGAGAAATTAGAGTTATAAGGATTTATATTGTAGACTCGGTGTAAAATATAAGGGCAAGATGAGCTAATTTCTTCTTATTTTTTTCTCCTATATTTTGAAACATAAAAATAAAATATAAAATACTTTCTAATTCATATACTTATGAGAAAAATCATAGAACTAGCTTCTTCTTTTTAAATCAAAGTTTAATGTTTAACGACCTCTAATTTAACGGATATAATATAAATATTATTTTATTTTCATAAAATATGTGGTGTAATTTTGAAGAATTTCATCAAATAAATTATCATAGATATTGTGAGTACAATTGCGCTTTTCCAGTAGTTACTAGATCCTAGATCCATGGACCAGCGCTCCATATTTCATAAAAAAATAATAATTAATGTTTAAAGCATTATACGCCCCTTTTTAAGAAGAAAAAAAAATATTTGTCAATTAGGTAATGGTCAAATAAATTGATTTATTTTAATTAGATGATAAATAAATAGAAATGACCTATTTTTTAAAAGAAAAAAAATAATATAACTCAATTTCCAACCAACAAAATATAAAATGATGAAATTGAAAAGAAAAAAAAAACAAACCGACTCGAGTAAACTTGTAACTCGAGTAATAAAGGTGGGATAATCCAACAGAAAGTAAAAGGAGAAAAAAGTCACAAAACCTAATTTCCAACAAACCAAATATAGAAGTGTGAGATTGAAAAAAAAAATCAACAAACAACCTAAAAAAATCAAAACTAGTTAAGACGATTAAACTCTGCGACTGAGATCATGCTAATAGGATAACCAAGAAAAAAATATCCAACACAGGAAAAGCAATGAATATTAATTTCATATAGAACTGAATTTTGAAGGACAAAACCAAGACAATATTAAAATTAAAAAAAAATGATCCCATAAAAAGATTCGAGCCAACCCGGGTAACCGCCAAACCCGTGGCTTAAGTCATGAGATTGAGAAAACTCGGTAGAAAAGTAAGCGAAGAAAATCCCAAAGCCTTTTTTTTTTACAAAAAGCTTACAATGGCGAATGATGAAGTCAAAAAAATAAAAAAAGTAAAAAAAATTATGTTAACTTGATGTGGAATTGTCTCTTAAATTACTAATTTGAGGTTTTGAAGAAAATTTGCATCTTGACTTAACAAGAATCTTGCCTTGAAAAACCAAAGTTATATATAAAATTGATTACCCCCATCCTATACCTATAACGAGATGCGAACGAGAAATATAATTCACAACAAAATTGATCAATTATTCAAATAGTTTGCAAGTTAAATCAATAATTTAGTATGAGAATTACTCAACCACGCAATGAAAAATAAACACACAATATGCGACAACTTGTAGATAATTCATCAACTAATAAAAATCCTTATATAAGTGTATTTATATGTAAATCCTAACACTAATAGGCCAGACATGCACCTATTTTAAATAAAGTCTAAACTAATTAAAATAAGATTTAAAATAATAAAAATAAATAAAAAATAGTCTAAGATTATTTTTTCACCATTTGTTGCAAATGATAGTGAAAAATACTAAAGAGAAATAATGGTTGAAGAATCCTTAATGAACAAAAGTCTGATACCTTGTAAAATAAGAATTAATTTCTAACCAATTAATTCTTCATGTTTGATATGAAATCCTTGTAAATTAAGTAATCTAAAGGTTGCCACATAAATTCCCAATAACATTAAGGATTTCTTATAGTAAACGAAATCCATAATTCTTAGAGAAAAATGTCATTTTCATTTTCACACTTTGTTGATAGATTCTAAGCTCAACATCAATATGTCGTTCTCTCTTATTCGGATGAATAAATGGGCCTAAGATATATTATTGGAAATGTACAAATGTTTAGTTTCCAACTTAATTAAAGTTGCATCCAAAACCTTCTTGTAGCTTTACATATTATCTGAAAAGTAGACAAATGTTCAAACTAATAGATTTGAACCTTTTTAACTCAAATATCTTGACAAAGCCCATTTAACTTCTCTTGGATCCACTTTGTTTTAAGCCTTAGAATAGACCTACTAAACGCTCATAATGATCATAATGGATCCATTGATGTCATAGTCAGGATCGCATTTCCCATGATTCGGGTCATTAGACTGAAAACATCTCATTTGAAAAAACTACGAAACTCAATTTTTAACTAATCAAATGTTGAATGATAAAATCAAAAAAATAATCAATTATACATAAAGATCTTTAAAAGAATTAGGATCTAAATTGAAATAAAAAATAAATTATAGGACAAATAACCTTTTTTTATTGAAGGATGAAATTGATAGAAAAATTAATTTAACAAAAGGATAAAAAAAACTATAAAAAAAATCATGAAATAACCAGAATTTAGCCTAATTAGTTGAAAATGGTTTTTTTGGAAACTTTTATATTTTTGCTTTTTTTTTTCTTCTGATTTTTGAAAAAAATATTTTGAAAATGGAGATAAAAATTTAGGCTTTGACATTAATAATAAGTTCAAAATATCTTAACAAATGGATTTAATAAAAAATAAATATATAATTTTTTTAAATAAATTAATTATATTTGATTAGTGTCCCATGACAATAAATAAATAAATAAATAAATAAAAGAGATAGAAGTATATTTGATTGAAGTGATAAATATAAATACAGAAATAAATCTATTATTGAGAAAATTTTAAAATGAATCCAAAAGTTTCATCCTTATAAAATAGAAAGGTTCTCTCGGTTTCAATTAGGGGTGAGCAAAAAAATTAATTAAACCGAGAAAACCAGAAAGAAAACTGAAAAAATCCGAACCGTGAAAAAAACCGATTAGAATTTAAAAAAATCGACTGGTTCGGTTCGATTTCAGTTTTATAAGCCTAAAACCAAAAAAACCGAACTGAACGGAACCCAAACCAAAAAAACCAGAAAAAAACCGAGTCAAGCCGGAAAAACCGAGCCAAACAGGAAAAACCAAGCCAAACCGGTTTGAACTGATTTTTGTTCTAAAAAAGCAGAACTGAACCAAAACCGGTCAGTTTGAACCAGTTTTGGTTTGTTGCGGTGTTTTTTTTTAAATTCAATTTGATTATTTTTTTTTAATAAAAACCAAACTGAATAAAAAATAATAACCCTAATTCGAATACAATAACCAAATCTTAGGGTTTAAATAAAATAATTTTAATATATTAATATAAAAATAGTATCATTCTAATATATTTTTAATTAAAAAATATTTAAAAAACTCTGAATGACAATACAGCTCACAAGCCCACTGTAATGCGGAGGTGAAGCAGTAGCAGGTTGCAGGTTGCAGGTGGCAGGTGGCTGTGCAGTTTCAATAAATTTCAACATTACTTATTTTAATTTTAATTTAACAAAAACAATACATACGTGTAGTAGTAGCGTAGCCTCGTAGGTCATTAAAGGCAACACCACTTCGCCTTTCCATCTCTGTCCTCTCCCACCCCGTTTTTCTCTTTCACCAAATTTAGGGTTTCAAATATTGAAATGTGGAGGCAAAATGGACCAACAAATTGAATCACCTATCCCAATAATTCATAAAGAAATCCCTCAGCTGGGGTTTCAATCTTTCTCTTCCTCTCCCCGATTCCCCTCTACGCCGTCTGATCCTGATCAAACGGCCCTGGATGACGATAACCATCTTCATCAAGAGCTACAGAACCAGCTTGACTTGAAAGAGGGGTCTCTAAATTCGAATGATTCTCATGAAGAAGAAGAAGAGGAGGAGGAGGAATTCAAGAGTGATAAAAAGATTGAATTTTTTTATGAGAGCATTGAGAAGGTAGGTGATGGTGGTGATGATTTAGAGAACAAGAATGAGAGAAGTAACGACATTGAGAATAATAACAGCAGTGGGTATCATCAGTATCCTGTGAGACCTGAAGCAGAGGATTGCGCCTTTTATATGAAGACTGGGACATGCAAATTTGGAGCTAATTGCAAGTTTAATCATCCTCTCAGAAGGAAAAATCAGGTACAACTTGTTCTTTTTCTTGAATTATTATCTGATTTGTGTTTTTATGTGTGTATATTTTGTGGGTTTTGTGCTGTTGGTGTAAACGTAGTGTTTTTAGATAAGGGGGACTGTGGTTTTGTATTGTGGTTATTTTCTGTGTATTTTTAAGTTTATTGGGGTTTTATTGTCGTTGGTCCAAATGTAGTATCTTTGGCTGAAGGGGAGGTAATTGCTTATGTTGAGTGTGTTTATAGCGTTTGTTTTGGCTGTTGGGAGTATTTTTTATGGATATATTTTGCTGGTGTTGTGATTAAGGGATTTGGGGATAAAAGGAGGGGTTTTGGTGTTTGTTGAAAATGGTAAATGTGGATGATTGTAGTATTAATGTATGTTGTAGTTGTTTCTTTTGATGGGAAATGGTTTTGAAAGTGATTCTTGGATTTTATTTTCTTGTTCATGTGAAAATTTGTGGCGTAATGAATCAAGGGACTTGATTTTTTTTCTTTTGTTGCTTAATTCAGCTGCTGGAAAATCCTGGTATTTTACTGTTTTAAGACCTATCAGTTGGATTTATGTGACTGGGCATTGCTAACTAATTGCCATTTTTTATCTTTTGAAATTTGGTTGATTACAAGACTGTCAAGGAGAAGACAAAGGAAAGGGAAGAAGCAACAGAGAAGCCCAGCCTGATTGAATGCAAGGTTATTATTGCTGTGTATTGCTAAGAAGTTGAGGTTATGCTTACTCTTTTCTTTTATTTTTTCATCTGTGTCCTTTTGCTTGCCATGTTCACCATGGGCAAGCATTCCAGGATGCCTCTGATGCTGCCTAGCATCTGCCAGGCTTTTGCACCCTTTTCACAAAACTTCCTTTAACTTAAGACTACTATGTTTGGTCCAACCAATATGTTGGAAGGAAGTGCTAAAACCTTCCTTCCACTCAAAGCATTTCACTCCACTTGTGACATAGCCTGCTTCCAATCCTGAATGTTTAGGAAGATAAGGGAAGACCACCTGAGGGGCATTCTCATCAATCAAGTGGTGCTCCTCTTCCTAACCAGAGAGTAAAGTCCACTCCCTTGCCTTTCAGCTGATTCTGATGGCTGAACTCTCAACGGCCAGAAGAAAGACTCCTACTCCCACATAGGACTAGGCCATAGGAGATGGAATGAAGCCTGCCTTCTCAAGCTGGAAAAGCAAATATCACTAAGGGGTTTTTTTTTCCCATAAATGGAATTGAAGGCTATGTCGAAATCGCAATCTTGGTATTGTGTAGTCTTATTATAATTTCCTTATCTGATGTTGGCTTAATTTGTAGACATTTGGGATAGGATAACGTTTCTTGCTTCTTCATGGTCTATGGCTGCAAGGTTTTGAGGATTTAACTAGTGAAATTTGCATGCTTTTTAACCAAAATTTCCCTATTATTCTTTTCTTGCAGGGTCATATGTCTAATTTTTTTACTCGATCATCTATGTTCTCCTCTTTCCAAAGATTTTAGTGATAGAAAATATCTAAATGTTGTATGCTTGTACTCATTACAAAATAGTTTTCTGTTAATTCTGGTCAAAGTGAAGGACTCATTTAATAGTTGCTTAGTCATGTTGTGTTCACGCCTACTTTATTTTCTCCTTATGTAAGGGTTAGTTTTTAGTTATGTTGGCATTTTTTTTGGTTGAGTTATATGTAATATGTTTGGCTGAAGAATGACATTTTTTTTTCTGTATTATAATCATTTCTTGAGCATGCTGCAGTACTACTTGAAGACAGGAGGCTGTAAGTATGGAACAGCTTGTAGGTTCAACCACTCGAGAGCAAAATATTCAGTGCCCCCAGTGAAAATTCCAATGTCACCAGCTTTAGAGCTCAATTTTCTGGGTCTTCCAATCCGACTGGTATCTCTTCTATGCATGCTTTAAAACTTTTGATATATGTTTGCCAACCATGCTGAGGTTTGTTATATTTAAGTGGCTTTGCTGGAAAAATTCTAACACAGACACTATCAATCACAGGGAGAGAAAGAGTGTGAGTATTTCATGCGCAATGGCTCCTGCAAGTTTGGAGCTAACTGCAAGTATAATCATCCAGATCCTACAGCTGTGGGAGGAAGTGACCATCCTTCAACATTTCTTAATGGTGGATCTGCTTCTCTACCAGTTCCATCATCATCAAGTGTAGGTTCTTGGTCTTCACCGAGGGCATTAAATGATCCTACATCCTTTGTCCCAATTATGTTTTCACCAAATCAAGGAGTTCCTCCTCAAAGTCCAGATTGGAATGGATATCAGGTATTTACATTGATGCTTTGCTGTTTTAAGTTTTATCAATTTTAACCTAGCAATATAGGACACTTTGTGAGTTTACTGTTTCCTTGGTGGGTGCAGTCTGACGCTACAAATGGTCCTCTTTTCTGTCTCGTGTTGCCTTTTGATTTATTATTCTTTCGTTAGCTTTTAGAATATTCTACTAGATGGTTTTCTAAGTGTTCTTACTTTTAGATGGTTGTCCAAATTCATGTTTTTCTCTGATTTATTCCCTGTAATTGACCATTAGGCCTGAGAGAGGCTGACATCTAGTGGTGAATGTAAGTAAATGATGATGTAACTGTACAGGATATCCCAAAATGTAGAATTATGTGGAAGGTCTGTTCTGCTTTAACTATCAAAGTATTTTCTACGACCAAATCCAGCTTTTATTATGATGTACTCTGCCATGACTTATTTGATTTGGAAATCACAGTGATCTCTGACAATTACATTATATATGCGAGCACTCTGCAATTTATTGCATTCACCATGACTGATGCTGAAGAGTGTAAATTACTTTTTGCTCACACTTGTCCTGAAAACGCTCTACTCAGCCTGGAGAGCCCATTTGTTGTATTCAGTCACATACACTATTTTCTGGTGTTCAACTACGTGTAGGGTAGAGCATGGAGAATAATGGAAGAGTTACCGCCGAAGATATAATTATCTCCTGCATTGAAAGAAGTTGGAATGTGTTTTGCATATCCCTTGCCTCACATATGTCAGATCACTTAATGACTAATATTTCCATTTCCTTTTAACCGTTCCCTTTTTTCATTCTAGTAAAGTTGACAGTTCAATTGATGATTAGCATTCTTGCTTTTCTTCATGTGACTTGACAGAGTTATGTTTCAGATTTTTAAGGGTGGAGGTGTGCTTATTTAGTTGACTAAACATTTGCTTAAAACAACTGATTATTTAAGTTTTTTGTGTTTAATTGTATGCTTTTATGGCTTATCAAAGATAAGATTTGATACCTTTTTCTGACTTGCCTAGGCTCCTCTATACCCTCCAGAAAGAAGTCTGCATCCACCTCTGTCATATGCCTTAATCAACATTGCAACTGAAAGCAATGTCTATGCACCTCAGCAACAGCAAATAGTAGTTGATGAATTCCCAGAACGACCTGGTCAACCGCAGTGCAGTTTTTACATGAAATTTGGGGACTGTAAGTTCAAATCCAACTGCAAATATCATCATCCAAAGAATCGGATCTCAAAGTCACCCCCACTAACTCTAAGTGACAAGGGCCTGCCACTGAGACCTGTAAGTTCATTCTTATTTCCAGATTAAATCTTATGAAGGATTTATAAACTTGGGAAATCAATGTGGTAATTTTTTTGTCTTCCCATTTCTTGTCTTCTCTTGCTAATGGCTCTTTCCATTTACTATAGATATTATATGTGGAAATTTTCCAATAGGTGAAGTATCTTTTGAGTTTTAGTTGTCATTGACTCGATCTAGATTTTGTTCGAGTAGAAGACGCATGAAAATAACTCCAAGCACATCAAATCTTTTCTGAATAAGCCTCCAAGAATAAAACATTATATATGCTTCTGAACCAGTCCATCCCATTGAAATGACTAGCTTTCATAGTCTTGGCTATTAGAACTGATGAGATTTTAAATATTTGCACCTCTCTAATGGCTGTCTTTCAAATCCAGGATCAAAATATCTGCTCTCACTACAGCCGCTATGGTATTTGCAAGTTTGGGCCTTCCTGTAAATTTGACCATTCAATACAACCAGCTTCTTCAATAGGATCTAGTGATGATCAGAACACTGCTTTTGGCAACTCTGTGACCCAGGAAGCGGCTAGAATGGCTGAAAGCGGAAATGGAAGTGATACAGCGGTTGAGTAGCCTGTGTAAAAGTTTTGCATCAAGCTTTCTAGTGTTCTAGGATCAACAAAACCGAAGACCTAAAATTTTCTCATCGAAACATGGATGTTCTATTGAACTTTTTTTTTTTTCCTTCCTCTTTTGAGCTGCCACAAGCTTTTCAAACGGTGGCATTATATATTTATCTTGTTTTGCGTCACCCCGAGCGAAAGTGAAATCAGGATATGCAAATTCCCTCTTTTCAACGCCTATACCAGTTTTATTTATTGCAATCGTCGGATTATTCCTGGCCCAATGGTTCCTGCCTTCCTGGGTTGTCTTGGTAGCCTTTTCTTTTGCTTCTTATCTGATTGAGTTTAATTTACAGTTGCTTCTGATAATCAAACGCTATTTGAAAAATCGCCTAGAGAAGTGCTCAAAATTATCGAAAAAGGAAAAAAAGTTCTGTAAACTAAATATTCTTTTAATAAGGAAAAATTATAAATCTTTTGTTTATTTAAGCGGGGGAACACTTTGTATACTAAAATTTTGTTTAATTGCCATAAATCTATATCTAATAGTACAAATGGTTTTCTGTATTACAGTGTATTTGGTACTACAGAACATTTGAAAAAAAAAAAAGTTAAAATTTTTTATACTTGAAAAAAATATTAAATTAATAATTTTATATGATTTTTGATAATTTAGATATATTAATAATCAAACAAAAGTTTTATATTCTTGTGCTGAAAAAGAACCCTTCTTTGATTTTAGGTTATGAATTTTAGGTAATTCATAAAATATAAGGTCTAACGCTACACACTGAAG
>Ga0307515_10006522_pt1 | contig 23336 bp, 25 predicted proteins | sample 17_EM_MG_FD_194513 | JGI IMG/M metagenome (GOLD analysis project Ga0307515, IMG submission 194513) | Populus trichocarpa ectomycorrhiza microbial communities from riparian zone in the Pacific Northwest, United States - 17_EM | ecosystem: Host-associated > Plants > Roots > Unclassified | place... | reverse complement strand
GCGAATGTCCCGCGGTACCTTAACTATAAGGGGGCCATTTTTCAGATCACTGTCAGCTGTAAAGCGCCCTTCCATTCCAACATCTTCTCTAAGAAAAGAAAGAGCTGTAAAAGTCTTTATCATGCTAATGATATGATAAGCACACTAGGTGCATCAAAAGAGAAGGAAATGCCAGATAAACATGATATCCCTTGGTTTCTGGTTAACTTTCTGCTGAGTATGCTGGTCGAGTGCATGTCTGCCTTATTAGTAGAATAATTTCTTCCAAAACTTATCAGCAAGTGCATAGCAAAACCGATATAGGCACATCAAACTCATAAAAAAGGTTGTGAGGTTGCACAGACTACTATTTAATTTGAAGTAAAACAGATGTGAATCCTATTGCACTATTCCATTCACCCAAGAGCATTCTTGATCCTAACATTAGATAAAGCAAGCCTGTCATCATCAGGGCAGCCATGAACTCACCTCAATTAAACTTTGATCTCAAACCAATTAAGGGCAGCTTAATCCAACAAACATAGGTGACAACCTCTGAATCCAATCTGATCCATTAAACAATGTAACATCAAAATTACATTTGACATCAAACTGTAGAAAGAGCCCATTGTTCTGACACTGCTGAGACCAATATCTCACTGCATGGGTTTATAAAGTTCAAACTTTTTAAATCAGCTTCATGCACATTCTTCAATGTTTTTGATGTAGCATGACTCAACATAGTTATGGCTGAAAACAAACTTCTTAATCAAAACTAAACGCCACCTTACCAATCCACTTTTCCACTCTCAACCATCGATATTATAAGTAATATACATATTTTACATTCAAAATCATAAAAAAGTTCACAAAATACAAACACCCAGAGTACAGGAACAAGAACCTGCCTAGGAGCCTCCAAGGAGACAGAAATTAGTTCACTGGATCAAGCAAATCAACCCAATCATGCAAAAAAAGAGAACGCTCAATCATGTGATTTCTATAAGTAATACGTCAAAAAAATCAAAGCAACGAACAGTCCAACCTAAAAAGAGCTCTCTCCCATTCCATTTACATGCATCTCAAGTTTCCTCAAAAAATATCTTAGGCTTCTTTCTCCAAACTGGTCCGCAAAATTACCAATGGATAGAGATTAAAATCTACTTTTTTTCATGTGCTAAATGCTTCATTCTGGTAACCAAGCAGGCCACCTATTCCCCAAAGCAATCCAAGTGAATCTTGCATTCATTAAAAGAAAGCATCCTCATGCAAGAATTAAATCCATCCAAATACAGTCAACTTACAAGATAAATTGCAAATGCAAACAAGCACTCAATTAGACTGCGCAACTAGTTCAAGAATTTGCTTGCAATCTCACCAGCCAAGAATGTCATGCATAAAACGGCGAGAGGCCATAAAAACCCCTAACACACACAGACCGAGAGAAAAAAAGAGAAAAAAACCCGCAGACTTTCCAGTCTCACAAAATTACATTCTAAACCATATACAACTCCTCTCAAAACAAAAACTCCGATTCTTATATATTCTACGCTCAAATCCACTGCATTCATCATAGAATACTAACATTGCAATGTTTTATATATAAACTATGGCAAACTCATATATAATATAAGCACAGATTTGAACATGCCAGCTTAAACTGAAACCGATAAGTACCTCTTTGTTGTCGGTGACCTTGAGAACCAACTTGCCATCACAGTGTCTGTACTTCATTACATACCGCGTCTATATCCCATTTTAATACCACAATATAAACACCCACAAAAATAAATAAATAAATAAATAAATAATATAAAATAAAATAAGCAACATAAAATAGCAGTCTTACGGAAAATCCGTATAGTTTGTTAAATAAAGGAGAAAATAGAATTAATTATTTCGATCTTAGAAAAATCAAAAATCAAAACGTCTTCCTCGACTACACTACTACGATGCGTTACTAATACATCAAGCCAAAATGGGAAATCATGAAATAGGAATAGAAATTGGCTCTGTTTCCTTCAATTTTCTACGCAACCACACAGAACGCAATCTAAAGAAAAGCAGGGAGAAAGTAACATACAGAATCGGGATCGGCACGGAACAGTTGCACGGATCGGTCAACGAAGTCGTCCCACGAAGTTATGTAAACCATTGCGTTCAGAAAATAATAAAAGTGAGAGAGAAGTGCTTGATTTTCACAAGTGGGGAACTGCCGTCGACACAGTTTTGGTGAAGAAGAAGAAGAAGAAGGCACAGAGAGATTTTGCTGGAATTTAAGGGATGGGCTTTTTCTTTAAAATTCGTGTTTATATTTAGGGCCGCTTTACAAGCCATGTAGACAGAAAGATTTTACATAGGATTTTTTAAAAATATTTTTTATTTAAAATATAATAAAATAATATATTTTTTATTTTTTAAAATTTATTTTTAATATTAATATATCAAAATAATATGAAAATATATAAAAAATAATTTGAAATAAAAATAAAATAAAATAAAAATTTAATCTTTTTCAGAAACAATTTTGAAACACAACAAAATTATTAAGAAGAACTATAAAAAATTAATTTGATGTTTTTTAAAAAAAGATGTATTTTTAAAACTCACACAAATACAATTAGAAATATAATAATATTTATATCTTGAAAAATTAACATTTATATGTTGAAGAAAAAATTAATTAAAAAGGTCTGATTATTTATAGGACTATTATTTTTTATTCGATGACTAGGAAGCTTTGCAATATTAATATTAAAACTTTGTTATCTAATTAAGTTTATATTACAAAAAATATATAAAAATTCTCATGAAATTACCATATACCTACTCACGTATTATTTTCATTAGAATAATATGACCACGGATTTTCCATTTATGATAAAACATTTGAAATATATGTCAGGGTAATTCATCTTTTTACTGATATACAATTATTTTCAAATTATGTGATGATATATTAGTCTTTTTATATTTTTTTATAGTAAAATAATTTCATGACATTTAAAAATAAAAAATAGACTTACATCCATGGTCTTTTTAGACTTTGTCAATTTTTTTTAGTGTATCAAAACAAACAACTTAATTACATTTAAAAGCAAAATCTACTAAACTAAAACTTGTTGATGTGGGTTATTATTAAGTTGATCTAGAGATTTTGTTTTAATAAATATTATAAAAAAAAACTTGTTAACTAAATGCCTTTTCACGATGGGTGGGCCCATGCCTTTTAGACACTGAGTGTGTTGTTGTTCAATAACTAAATGCTTCTTTTCACGATGATGTTTGAATCGTCTCGATGATCTTTTAATGATGCTAAGATATATGTGGTTAACTTGGATCTAGTTTGGCACCGATAATTTTTTCTTTTCTTTTTTTATTTTATCTCTCTTCCTTGATTTCTGCACTAACCATTTAAATTTTCAAATCATTCATTTAATTTGTTTTTCCTTTAGATTTAATTTTTTTTATTACTATTTATTTTATTTGAAATAATTTATAAAATTTAATTATTTTTTTTAATTTCATCCCCCTTTAATTTTTTTCATGTTTCAAATTCAGTCTCCATTCTTTTGATTGCTACTTGTTTGACTTGAGATAAATTTTATTTTGATTTTGTTTGTAATTCATCCTTTGCATGTTTTTTTTTTCTATCAGATTTGATTATTATTATTTTGATTATTATTTTTTATTACCTTGATAAAAAATTTAAATTGAATTTTTTTAATGATTTCATCCTTCAATATTAAATTGATTGAGAATTGAGATTATTAATTGAGCCCAAGTCTAGATGTTCACAGACTGTGAGTTTTAGAGATTAACCAAAGTTTAAGAAGTTTGCTAGGGTTTTTTTTTCAACTCATTTTTTTTTAATTTCATCATCCAACATTTATTCAATTAGATTTTAGGCTATGTTATTTTTATTTATTCGCTTTCTGTAGATTTGTTTCATAAAAATAGGCGGAGGATTAACCCGATATAACCCAATCGAAAATCCAAGTTGACATGTGACCCGATCAACCTCAGGAAAATCCAATTAAAACCCCTGGAATTTTTTATATTTTATTTTTAATTTTTTCCTCACAATAATGCCATTTTCACTTGTTTTTATAAAATAAAAAAAATTGGTTGACGCAAGTTAACCGGGGTTAACTCATCTAACCTGGGACATGGATCTTGCCCTGGGTCCACCTCCCGGTCGGGTAGAAAAACTATCGAATTTTTCACTAATTTTGAAATAGATCAGGTTATCTTTGGTCTTTTTATTTGTCGTTCATTGTTGAATTTTCTTTGGCTGCTTTTTAAAGTTGATGTTTTCCCCCTCCAATTTCATCCTTTAATATTGATTTAGTTGAGAATTGAGTCTTTTGATTTAGTTTGAGTCTATGATTTTATAGATTGCAAGTTTCAGAAGTTAGTTTGGGTTTAGAAGGTTAGTTTGGGTTTAGGAGGTTAGGTTTGCTTGTTCTCCTTTTTTTTTTTAGGTTGATGTTTTTGTTGTTCTTCCATTAACATTTATTCAACTGAAGATTGGACTCTCATTTTATTTTCACTTGCTTTATTTATAATTTTTCATTAATTTTGAAAATGATCCGGGTTATTTTGAATTTTTTATTTATTGTTTTATTTGTTAAATTTAGTTTTCTTTAAATAAATTTAGTTTTTGAGTTAAAGTAGATTGATGGATGAAATTTAAACATTAGATTCAGTCTTCATGATATTTTGTTTGATTTGATTTCTAAGTCATTGCTTTAATAATGTGTGTAGTCTTTTTCAATGTTGTCATGCGATCTTTTGCAGTAACATTAAAATTTTCTCGGTGAATTTTTTTTAGTGATGGGGGCAGCAGAGTAACAATGAGTCTTCAATGAATTTCTTTTATTATTCTTCTAAATATGATACTAACATCTTATCTTTTATATTTTTTCTTCCTTTTCTCTATTGAGTTCAATTTTTTTGTTTGCTTTATTTATTTTCAACATATTCTTATAATCATGTTATTAAATTAAACATTTATTAAATCCGGTCAATTCAATAAATTTAATCTTAATTTTTTTTCTTCTTTAAAACTGTTGGTGTGACATGTTAAAAAAAAAAAGGACCTAGCATCTAGCGTAGAACATGCCACTTAGTTGTTCCATGTCTATTAAAGAAAACAATTCTTCTAACGGGTTATTTGGAACCTTGAAATTGAACTCAATTTTAAGGATTAAATTAATTTTTGTGAGAAGAATCTATCGAGAATGTTGATTTGAATTTAAAATGAAATTCAAATTATAAAAATAGAGAAAAATAAATTAACTTATTTTTATAAATTATAAATTATATTCCAGCTCCCTTCCAGCAATGGCCTCTCTCTCATGTGGTGAAGAGTTTATTTGTGGAATCACATGCAACAACTCTCAAGCATTTTGCTTTAACTTATCAAATCCGGGTAAAACAGTTTTCCCAGAAAGTGCCCAATACAACTCTTATTCACAAATTGCTTCAGGCAAATAGCATGCTTCTGCCATTAAAGGATCTTACTTTTCTAGTGTAGAATATGGAAACGTGGGTCATTGGAAGTATAATAAAAACATCATTTGATTCGTTTCAGAAGTCTAATATTGATAGTCTTGTTTTTAGAAGGATTGTTTCTGGTGATGGGTTTAGTTTGCGGCGTTATTAAGGAAGGCGGTGTGGTTTGTTGGGGATCAAGACCAGCTAATCCGGGAGTCTCAGCTGTTTCCGGTGAATCTGAGATTTTAGCCTCGGGAAGGGGTTCTGGTTGTGGTTTGTTCGGGTTTCGCGAGGATAGTCATGAAGTTGAGTGTTAGGGGAGTATTGAACTGGCTTCGATTCCAAAGGGCTCGGAGTTTTTGTCTACTGCTTCATCAGATTACGCTACTTCTGGGGTTAGAGAAGTTGACTTTAGTTCATGGGAAGCCCCTGCGCTAGATTATAGCCCCCCTTTCCAGTTGTGTATATATGGGCAGTTTAGTCATTTTGTTATATTGGAATTTTTTTGCTGACATAAAGTGGTAATTTTGCAGATTGCAGCGGTAATAACTAATAATATAGAATTTGGGGTTTTTTTTTTAATTAAAATATCTTTTTTTTAAAAAATTATTATTTTTATATTAACATATAAAAATATTAAAAAAGTAACTTAAAATAAATAAATAAAAATAAATAAATTTTTTTAAAACATTTTTAAAACAAAAAAATAATTGGTATCTTGCCTTTTCAAATTGTTCAGAAATTTCAGCGTTCAATTTTCAATGGCTTTGATCTTTCTTTATACAAGAAAGTAAAAAAAAAGGCCGTCCATTTCATTATCAAATGGACTCCTCACTTCTTGTGCCGTTACTTGCTCCACCGGAACACCACAAAGCTGCAAGAAAAGGTTTAAAAAATGTCACTTAACTCGACAGGGAAAGCTGATGAAGACGAAAGAAGAGAAGATGTAGCTGTAGCTGCAGTAGAAAGACAAGATTCAAGAGAAGTTGATGAAGGCAAAGGCACTTGGAAACACGCAGCGTTCCATGTTGCCACAACAATTGCTACCCCTGCTGCTTATGCTCCTTTACCGTTTGCTCTCGCTTCTCTTGGCTGGCCCCTTGGTAATTTCTAGTCTCAATCCTTTCTTTAATTAATATTTTGAAGATTGAATTAGAGGGACTGATTTCTGACTTGAAGAAAGATATGTCTTTTGGGTTCAGGGGTGAGTAGTTTGGTAGGTGCAACACTGGCCACCTGGTACTCGAGTCTATTGATTGCGTCTTTGTGGAGATGGAATGGGAAGAAGCAGATCACATATAGGCATCTCGCAGAAAGCATCTTCGGTTAGTCTCACTAATTTCCTCTTCATTAATCCCTGCTAGTAATAATAATACTTGAATTCTATAACTTAACACACGAGTGCTTTGTAGTAATATCGCTTGGTTTGTTTTGTAAATGGGATTCTTTAGTTTTTTATTTGCTTCACTGTTTGTTTTTCTGATTCTTGAAGGATTCTGGGGTTACTGGTCCATTGCATTTTTTCAGCAGGTGGCTTCTTTGGGCAATAACATTGCAATTCAAATTGCTGCCGGAAGCAGCCTCAAGGTTGGTCAATATATAATACCGAGTGATCTTTACTGTGCATCATTTCCCTTAATTTTCTTCTCAATTCGTCTCGTTTTGTTGTGGGATGGGGAAATGCTGGATTCCTTTTCTCGGCAGGCTGTTTACAAGCACTATCACAAAGAGGGTACGCTGACCTTGCAGCATTTTATTATCTTCTTTGGAGCCTTTGAACTTTTTCTCTCTCAACTCCCTGATATCCACTCGTTGAGATGGGTCAATGCGTTGTGCACGTTCAGCACGATCGGCTTTGCTGGCACAACAATTGGCGTGACATTGTATAATGGTAGGCTTGGCAAATTTGCATGTCCATCTTTTTGTATCTGATTTGTCTTCATTTCCCTCGTAAAAATGGTCCTGTTAGTGACTCGAGCAGTTTCATGTTTTCTGCATCATTTTAGGTAAGAATATGGATAGAAAATCAGTCAGTTACAGTGTGCAAGGGAGCTCCTCTCTTAAGAGATTTAAAGCCTTCAATGCTTTGGGGGCAATTGCCTTTTCATTTGGAGATGCGATGCTTCCAGAAATACAGGTATCAGACTTACCAAATTTTTCGATTACTCCTTCGGCCATTTTCTTTGGTTCTCTACATTTTCAACCTTCATTGAATGACCGTTTTCTTGCCAGAACACTGTAAAAGAGCCTGCAAAAAAGAACTTGTATAAAGGTGTATCAGCAGCATACACCGTTATTATCTTGACTTACTGGCAATTGGCATTCTGTGGATACTGGGCATTTGGGTCAGAAGTTCAGCCTTACATTTTGGCTTCTCTGACTGTTCCAGAATGGACAATTGTCATGGCAAATCTCTTCGCAGTTATTCAGATATCAGGATGCTATCAGGTTATCTTCATAACTTTGCTGTGACCTGGAGGGTTGAATTTAGCATAGAATTTCTATCATCCAGCATACTTTACCACTAAAGGACATTTTAGTGTCCTGGAAAAATACTCATGTCGCATGATAAATAGAATAAGCTCCCCCCTTCTACCAAACTATAGGACATTTTAGTACTGGCAAAACCCATTACATTACCACTAAACTTTTAATGGTTTTGTGATATGCCATTAGCATTTTTTGATGGATGTCCATGAGACTTTTTTCTTGTCAAGAGACATGTTCTGTGAACCTAGGCAAAGTCACTATCTGCATCTCAAAAACACTGCGAAAACACTTGAGTTATAGTACTTTTTTAGCGTTGTGTATTTGTGTGTGTTATCGTGAATTTAGAAACCTGTTCTTTAGTCTTTCTGTCTTTTTTTAAAAGATTCATTTCCCCCCCATCTTGATTGCTGTTCTTTCTAACTTTCCCTGTTCCCATACATATTCTATTCAAAACATGTTCTCACTTCTGGTGGCTGGCTTAAATTCTTTTTTAACCAGTTTAAGATCTTGGGTGATTCCTGGTTGCAGAAAATTTAAAGGACGCTGATTTTCTGACCTTTCTTCTTATACTTTGTAACTGTTCCGCTCACAATTTCTTTATTCAGATATATTGCAGGCCAACGTATGCCTACTTCGAGAACAACATGCTGCGGAGCAAGACTGCCAGCTACTTCCCTCTCAAAAACTGCCTAATTCGGCTGGTGTGCACCTCCATTTACATTGTTCTTATCACCCTCATTGCTGCAGCGATGCCCTTTTTTGGTGACTTTGTATCCATATGTGGTGCCATTGGGTTTACTCCGTTGGATTTTGTTTTCCCTGCCATAGCATATTTGAAATCTGGAAGAATGCCGAAAAACATGGAGCTTCGCATATCAGTGCAGCTCCTTAATTTAGCTATAGCTACCTGGTTCTCAGTTGTTGCAGTATTGGGTTGCATTGGTGCTGTCAGGTTTATTGTGGAAGATATCAAGACCTACAAGTTCTTTCATGACTTGTAAGAATTGATATTGATGTACCGATACAATGTCTCGATATGAATTTTCTTGTACTGGAGCAGGAAGTTCTTTCATGACTTGTAAGAATTGATATTGATGTACCGATACAATGTCTCGATATGAATTTTCTTGTACTGGAGCAGGAAAGTTAGCCACAGATTATCAAACTGTATATATTGTAATCTACACACATTTTTCCTTCTTGCCATCAGGATATCCTGTAAAACCCTTGGTTTGCCTGCTCCCTTTTTATCAAAGATGGCAGCAGATTGTTTAATATGTATTTTGAATTGCGAACATGATTTGATATTGCTTGGACACAAGATCGATACATTTGATTTCATATTTGATGGTTTGGGACAGCTGGAATGGTGATACGGAATCAAATTTTGTTCATTATGAATCGGTTGAAGGGGCTGCTTGTGGATAAAAATTCACTATAAAGTGGTTGAAATTTTACCAGAAACCCTGAAGACATGCTTGTTTGCCATCGTTTTTTGGATTTGCAATTTGAGAAAAAAAAAAAAAACTCATTTGGATCGATCTTTTGACTGCTTTTGATATAAATCCAAGGAGACATGCTTTTGCTAAAACCTCTGTAAGAGTAGCCCAAAAACAGGTCCAAACTCAAAGCATTATAGAGGTGAATATTTTATGCAAAATCCAATCTCCGACTTTGCTCGGTCACAATCCATGCTAAAATTATTCTCGGGGACCAAACAGATCCTCGTGAATTGTCTCTGTACTCGATCTCATATTTTAAGAGGAGCCAAGAAACCAAAAGCCACAGGGGTAATAATTAACCGGTGGACTGAACAGTTTGTCATAAATTTCATTTCAAATCAAGGACATCTATATGCATTGTCCGAGTCTTTTCATTTCCTTGGCGTGTTCTCCTGAATTTTTCTTTATAAAAAGCCTCCCCTTCTATCTGTTTTGCTCCCACTCACTACTCCAAAACAAGTACTTTGTTCTCAAATGGCGTTCCGTCGAGGTTCATCTTTTAAATGATTTGAGGTTTCTTTCTGCGTTCATCTGTTTTTATGGGGTTTATCTTAATTTTGTACTTCGTCTTTGGCCTGCAGATTTTGCCAGTAATTACCAGTTTCTTGGCGCTTCATTTAATGGAGACCTCAACCTACTGAAAAGTAAGTACATATTGATTTTATAATTCTCTTTTTCTCTGTTTTGTGTTTGGGGATATAGATAATAACATCGAGGTACATGGGGGTTTTATCCTAGTTTTGGAAACATATTTCTATCTTTATGAAATGTTGGAGCAGGACAGGCAATGAACTTGATATGGGAGATGGTTTAGAGGAAACAGTAGCAAACATCAAGGATTTGAATGGTCGAACTGCACTGCATTTTGCTGCAGTAGGAGGAAGGGCTCATGTTTGCCGGTACCTTACGGCAGAAGCTAAACTAGATGTTAATGCGAGAGATGGGAAAGGTATAGGGCACAAATTGGATTGTTATAAATTTCAATTTCGAAAGAGATTGTATTTGAGTTTTTATCTTCATTTACGATACTGGAAAAAAGTTTGTTTCTCTGCTTTCTAGAGAATATGATTGTGCAGGTTCTGTGTTTCCAAGAAGTCTGTAATGGAAATGTTCTCTTGCCTCTTTCCAGGTGAAACTCCTTTGCACAATTCTATTACAGCAGATCGTTATCCAACCGCAGTTCATCTTCTTGAGAATGGGGCAAACCCGAATGCAGCAACCGACAGCGGACTCACTCCTCTCCATTACGCTGCAAAGTCAGGTTGTGTACAAGTTTCACTTTGAAGTTTATAGTTGTGGACTAGTTCTTTGTGCCTTTATGTTTTATTTTTACATGATAACCTTTCTGTTCTGTGTGGTTTTGAAATATCATTGTAGTCACCATTTGATATAGCTGCCATGTATTTATCATCCTTGAAAGTCTTTCAATGATGATAGACACTACTTAAGTCGTGGTAATTGTGCTTGATCCATATATTACTTTTAGTTGGTGTCATGTACTCTTTTTGTTTCAGGGTTGAAGAAATTTCTATTACTGCTGATTTTGAAAGGTGCTGAAGTGGATGCAAAAGCTGATTTTGAAAGGTGCTGAAGTGGATGCAAAAGCTGATTCTGGCACGCCATTGAAGTGGGCTGCAATTCATGGTCAGAAAAAAGCTGTTAAAATCTTGTTGGATAATCATGCCGATGTAAGCGTTACTAGTTCCTAAATCTTTCTAGACAATAGATGGGTTAATTGTTTTTAATGAACTGGAAACGTTAGCTTGCAATTTTCTGTTCTTGTCTATCTTGCTGAAACATTTTCTGATGCTGTCCCGTTCCCTTGTTGCTTTTTATCTATCAGGGGGTTATTTCTGTCCTTTTTCCCTTCATTTTTCCTTTTGGTTTACAAGTGAATAATTTCTTTTACATATTGCAGCCAAACATGATTTTTGATTTCATTCATTCCCCCTTGGTGGCATCCATTTTGGCTTCGTCATTTGACAGTGTAAAGCTATTGCTTCAGGTATGATTCTGACTTGATTTTCATATCCCGTAGCTTTGAGGTTTTTAAATTTTGCCTCATCATTTTAGATTGTTTTGTATTTAGGCTGGAGCTGATCCAAACACTTGCTCTCTTGGGATGACACCCTTAGAAGTGGCAGCTTCTAACGGGGAGACACAAGTTATAAGATGCTTGCTGAATGCCGGAGCTGATCCAAATGTGACTAATAGTGTGAGAGCTCTTTTCCTCTTATTGAGTTTCAGTAATTTTATCATATGTTTACTTGAATTGAATGCTTACAATTGACTGTCAAACAGCTTGGTTTAACACCAGTTGAAGTTGCTGCTTTAGGTGGTCATATTGAGGATGTCAGAATTCTCTTGCCAGTTACATTTCCTATTCCTAAAGTTACTGACTGGAGCTTTGATGGAATTATGAAGTACGTTAACTCAGAAAAGTTCGAAAGAAAGGTTAGACTCGATAATCTACCTTATGCATAAAGAGCTAATATTCTTGTGCTTAATTTCTAGTTGCATTCAAAATTCTAAGCTGTATTGAATCTTCTCACAGAGGAAACTCAGAAAATTGGAGCATTTTTTTCTGTCAACATCCAAGGGAGAAGATGCATTCATGAGAAAGGATTATGTTAACGCCATCCGTTGGTATACGGAGGTGAGCTTTGCTGATTCAATCTATATTTCTCCACACAACTTTCTTCATGTTCTTTTACTATTATTATTGTTTTATATATATATATATATATATATATATATATATATATATATATATATATATCTGAATTGTTTAAAGTTTTGTTTGAAATCGCTGGCTGTTGACACAGAAGCAGCTCTCTTATCTAGTCAAACGTTTTTGGTAGAAGCATTTATTTTAACCAATCGAAGTTTGTGCTGAGCTCACTTGAATGAAGGTGATCTTGCCTTGAGAGATGCTATAGGTAGCCGGATGGTGCTGCCTTCCTTGCCAAAAGCACACTATGCTGAAGGAGTTGCCTGGAATTTATCAAAAGTAAGTAGATCGTCACCTTCATCCGTCTTTCTTTATCACCGTAAAAAATGATTCGTCTCTGACCATTCATCTTCTCAGGATTTCAAGCGTGCAGCAGAATCTTTTCTTACTGGTATGCGGCTCGATAGAAAAAACAGGCAGCTAAATGATCTTTTCAGGTATACTGATTGTCACAGTCACATGGTTGATTTCCTCTTCAAAATTTTCAGCCCCTAAACGCCAGTCTAGTCCTTCTAGACTCAGCCATTTCTCATCAATTTAGTTTTGTCCCACAAACCCAAGAGGTTTCCCACAACTCTTTCAATATTGTAAACAAACAGAATACACAACAACAAACAAACACGGCACATTACAGGAAAACTCCCAGGTCAACAAAATTTGCTTGCATTGGGGAAAAAAAGGAGTTAATATATGAAGGGCAATCCATTTTTCTGATATCTTTGATTGCAGCTCCACCTTTTATGATTGCCTGCTGCTGTTGAATATCTCCTATTGCTCTTTACTGCAGGGATCATAGAGAGATTCTACAAGCTCTTGACATGCCTCCAAATATGTGAAATTTGTATGCGTCCTTTCTTAGTGGTCATGCTGACGCTCAAACAATCTGTGATTCCTGCGGAATCTTTTCTTTTATGGACTGCAAATCAGAAGTTTACTTAAATGTTTTTTATAAGTTTATTAATAATTGCCATTTTCTTAATATAATTTTAGTGTTTACAGGTTATTTGCCTAGTAAATTGCCTGGTTATTTGTCTAGAAAATTGGAAGCCGGATTTTGAGATCTTGGGACGTTACAATTTTTAAATTATCAATTTATATTAAACACACTCCTTTTTTTTACTCTCTCCCACGCTGCTAAAAGTTTCTATCTCGTGTCATTCCAGTTTTCTCTTAAATGGTAGTGAAATACCATGAGCCTAGTTTTCTGGTGGCCGACCCGGTTCAAGACTCGGGTTTCATGTTTTTATTGGGTTGTCCGGATTAATTTTTTTTAAATCAAAATAATGTTATTTTAGTAAAAAAAAAATTTAACGGGTTGCAACTAGGTCTTGCCGGGTCACACCTTGTTTTTTTTTTTCCTATTTTTTTCTCAACCCGGCCCAATTCCAGCCTCGGATTCCGGGTTAACCCGTCAGACCGGGTCGGGTTTCAAAACTATTATCATGAGCTTGATATTTGATAATATATTAAAATAATTTTTATATTTTAAAATTTATTTTTAATATTACAACATTAAAGATAAATTTAAAACACAAAAAGCAATGATATATATTTTACACCATAATTGTAAAATTTGGGCCACTTTTGTATTGTTGCTTTTTTATTGATAATTAGTTTTTTAGCCGTTATTTTTTAATTTTCTATCTCTTAAAACTTATTTAATTGTTTTTTTAAGAAAAAAGAACAAAAATGAAAAACAGCAAGCGAGGTCAAAGGAATGGAGTCCAGTAAACACGGCAATTCTCTCTATAAAGATTTACAACGTTTGTCTTCATTATTGGGTCCCCAATTTACTCCCCATTCCTTGCTGACCTTTCTAATTGGCTACTTTCCTTGTTGAGCTTTGTCTCGCTCGCACATTATTGCTTAACACGGCGTCGTCTTCACTAGCCCCTGAGCTCTGTCTCAACAAATATCTAACCATTGAAAAACCAAATGCCCTCTAAAGAAATAATACTGGTCAGTTGTAGAGATCCACAAGATTGCCACTCTCTGTAACAGCGAATCGATCTCCAATCTCTCCCTCTCTCTCTCGTTCATTTCCTCAATGATTTCTTCATATCCAGCTCCAGCTCCAGATCCGTACGATTCCCTCCCATCCGCCGCAGCTCCATCGACCTTCCTCACCCGCTCCGCCAATACTACAACCAACTTCTTCGCCACGCGCCGTCCATGGCGCGAATTGATTGAATTCTCCTCCTTCACGCGCCCGCTCTCCTTCGGCGAAGCCACAATCCGCGTAAAACGCAACCTCTACTACTTTCGCGTTAATTACACTATGATAATCCTCGTTATACTCTTTTTAAGCCTCTTATGGCACCCTCTCTCGATGATTGTCTTCTTAGTCGTCTTTGTCGCTTGGTTTTTCCTCTACTTCTTTCGTGACCAGCCACTGGTGATTTTCCATCGTCCGATTGATGATCGTGTGGTGCTTGGTTTGCTTTCCATCGTGACTATTATTGCTTTGATTTTCACTCACGTCTGGTTAAATGTCTTGGTATCGGTTTTGATTGGGGCTGCTGTTGTTGTATTACACGCTGCGTTTAGGGGAACTGAGAATTTGTATTTGGATGAGCATGATTTGGCTGATGAAGGCTTGTTTTCTGTTGTGGGGAGTCCTATGAGAGATGGCTATACTCGCGTTTAAAAGTAAGATTTCTTTCGGAATTTAATTTCACACGCACAAGTCAGGTGGAATTTGGTTTCGGCAGGAGCAGCTGATTTTCTCTCTGGTTAGTTGACCAATCTTGAGTTGAATCGATTTTTTCATAGTTTTTGCTAGCAAGTATTATTTTTTGATGAGATGAGTGTGTTGTAAATGTGGTTGTGGTGAATCAGTATAGATTTTGTTAAAAAATAGATGGTTTACTACATGGTGTTCTGTGCCTTATTTGAAAGGAGCAGTAGTACTTCTTATCAATGATTTCTTTGAATTTCAATGCAAAATGTGTTCATTTCTTCGTTTTATTGTGTTTGTTTTCCAACTGCTATTGATGATATAAGTTGATTATATATCTATGTACACTTAAATTTGCACCGATTTTGATAGGTTAAACTGAAGACAGTTCGGTATGTATTATTCATAGATAAGTAAATGAACGATTGTGTTTTTTTTAGATCAAGGGGGTGTGCGTGTTTATCAATCTGGGACTTGAACGAGAACCCTAGCTCGTGTAGTACAAGAGCCCCAGTGAGGTACTAGCGCATCGGTTTTATTGCTTGTGTTGTTTCTTATGGTGTAAACTTGGCTATGATACACAAGCATCCGGATATAACATGGTTACAAGTTTGGTGCCATGGCGGAAGACCTGGATCTGGAACTTATAAATGCTGGTGGAAGGATTGGGAAGAATCTTTTTTTTAAAAAAGAATTGTTGGAAGGTGGGATTGTCTCTGAATTTCCCTTTTCTTGGCCTTAGAAGTGGCATAAGTGCGTAACGGTCTCCTATTGTCCTCCTTTTTTCATGAAAAGAGACGGTCCAGATGGTTGTTTGCCCATGTGTTAAGAAGCATGAATCTTTCTTTATAAGCTATATGGTGTACAGTCTCTCGAATTTTATCATCAGTATTAAGGCGGAATTTTCCTATAAAGGTGGATCTAATGCATTTTCCCCATGTGAGGAAAAGTTTTTCAATTGAAAAATTGACAAGGGAAAGTTAGCAATGTTGCTGTCACTGGCCATGCAAAATCAGTGCCTCGCCTGTTGTCACAATCCTTGTTTTGGTGACTTTAAAAGCTAGTTTTGGTACGGGTCTCCCTTTCCCCGTAGTTTTTTGAAGAGTTTTTGGTTCCTATCTTGTTTTATGCCAGATTGGAGGAGTGTTTCCATAAAAGCTTCAATTTATATGGGGTCCCGGGAGTGTGTTAGGTCATTTTCCTTTGCAAGTAATGATGGTTCAATGGTGTTATCGCTTGAAGTACGTTAACCATAATATCTGCTTATGCTTGTGATCTTTTCACGGAGTCTCTATGTATTTTCTGTGCATGTTGTTATTGCCTTTGTAGCATTAATTCAAGAACGTTATTGCTTAGTGATTTTTTTTTATTGTTCATTTGATATTGACAAGGTCTTGTGTCTTGTCTGTCTTTTTAGCAAGTAATAAAGGTAGATTATTTGGCTGTTCACTAAATCCTTGCCTATAAAATTGATTCATTTCGAGTACAATACAATTGAAGATACCTCGGGATTTCGAACATGGAGTAAAATCCATGGTGTAAGGTACCTCTGTAGCTCGAGTCATGCAACCTCAGACTATCTTGTAATCCTTCAATCATCACGTTCTCTATTTCCATGTAATATGCTGGCCAAGTTATGCGACTTGCAAGCCACCGTAGAGGTTATCAGAATCCATAATCTTCACAGCATTTGTCTGCTTAGTTTCCTTCTATCCCATCATACTGAGTGGACTGCTGGTTTTGTTTAGAGTTTGGATAGCTGGCTGGAAGCCTATGGCTACTACAGCTTGTACCGTTGAAATTTCACTCTTGCAAAGATGAAATTTGAAGGTTTAGGACGAGTTCATGCATATTATATTTTCGTTTAAATTCACGTCATGATATGTTGTGCAAGCAAATGTTTTTGGCAGTCTGCTTGTAAGAACTTGTGTGGCTGTATTGTACAATAGACATCCTTATGTCCGAAGCTTTGATTGCATTGTACACTGCAGCAGACATCCTTATTGTAAGGATTATATTCGGTGGCATATTTGGATTATATTTTGGACATATGCTATTCATTAAACAATTTGTATAAAAAGAAATCTTAATAAAATTCGGTCAGTTGTTGAAGTTAAGATAAAAAAAATTAAAACACATCATCGGGTTGAATCTAAAATCTCCTTATTATATTTCTTGTTTAGCTCGAGCTTTAAATTAAATTATATACAAGTTATATTAACATAATTCTATCAACTTAACAGATTAAAAAAACTCGGATGATTAATAAAAATATGATGGGGGTTTAAAAAAATATTTTCAACATGATTTCTTAAAAAAAATACCAAGGTGGCGACACATCAGATCAACTCGGGTTAACCTATGTTAACCTGTGATTTAGGTCATGATCTCTATTGAGTTTAATAACTTTATTTTTTAAAAATTATTTTTACTTAATTATATAATAAAAAAATAGGTTCTTGCAAAACCAAGTACCAACTCAATACCAGAATGTTTTTCTGAGACCACGATAATCTCATAAAATAATCAAAATAAATTATGAAACTTAATTTTCAATAATTATATTTGTTTTTGAAATTATATTTTATTTAATCATATAAAAAAAAATTCTTAAGAAACAGAGCATCAACTCAATACTAATATGTTTTTCTAAAATCACGATAACTTTATACCAAGTAAATTAAAATAAATTATAAAATTTATTTTATAATAATTATGTTTTTTTAAAAATTATTTTTTATTTAACAATATAAAAAAAAATCATAAAACTAAACATCAATTAAATATTAGTATGTTTCTCCAAGACCATGATAATATTATATAAAAAAACTAAAATAAATAATAACGTTCAATCTTTAAAAGTGTAATTCCTATAAAAACTTTTTAATGTTGAAATGTAAAAATGAAAAGAAAAAAAATAACATGTCAGGGGAACAGTGATTTCCCTAAAGCTAATAATAATAATTTATTAGTGATGTCTTTCCAAGCAGTTTGCAAGAAAATAATTTATTGATGGACTCAGTCAAGTCTCATGATACCAAAGCTGACCCAAAGAGATTCACTTTCTTTTATCTTTTATCTTTCCGTATAGAGGACGCTAAATAGCGAACTGACCGAGTGGGCACGAGGACAGGGCGGCCCATCTACTCGATGATTAAATAGAATGAGGCCCGGAACAGTCTAAAATCGGGCGCTTTGCGTTCGAGAGAGCAGCAGCCACCAATACTCAGCTGGGTAGTGCAAAAACTCATGTCAAGATGATCAAAAATAAAATAAAAAACATGTCAAGTTAGGGCAAAACTAAGATCTCAACTCAACAGAGAAAAAAGACACCAAATATAAAACCTTCTATTGTGGAGGGCAGTCAACGAGGCAGATCCAACTTTGCATATAACCAACCACAGAAAATGATAGGAACGAAAGTCTTATTGAGCAAATAGTACATCTTCTAGCATGTAAATCGTGCAATATGCATACAAGAAAAAGGGGATGGTCCCAGTAGAAAGTTTTGCACTAGGAGGTATATAATCATACAATAACTGAAAGAACACCCGTGAACTTGCACCTCATCACAGTCGGCTAACAGCAAGTCACGCCACACTATTGTGCGGATTACCCTGCATTTATATAACCATGAATCAAAGAATTTCTTTTCATCCCCTGTTCCCTGTAGCAGCCTGTTGTGGTTACAGCAAAGGCAATGCAAATATCGTGGAGGAACTAGTCATGAGAGACATGCTCGTGGAATACAAGCCTAGGAGAAACCTCACTTTGTTGCCATGGGGTTCAGAGAATCATATGGACATTATTGAAGAGGAGCATTGTTATGGGTTTGGGACCTTTCGAGCATAGGCCAGCACCATCACAAAATCCTTTGCCGAGGAACCAGCAGACACTGGAACCTGTTCTGGCTTTGGTGCTGCCTGTAGCCACTGATCAACTAAATTACACAATAGTAATGTAGGGATCACTGGTCTTCCCATGCATCTGATCTCAACCTGCAAGAATACCAAACAGTGGAGTAACAAGAATGAGAACTGGACAAGCTTATTTCTATATTGAAATCATTAACGAATGCAAGTTGAGGCAAATTGATAATGAAATCACTATAGGTTCTACTGCTTAATTGAGAATACTTCCTCGTGATTTGAACAAATACTTAGTTCACCCTTTACTAATGGCAGAATAAATCCAAAACATTTGATTTCCTGAGATAGAAACAATCTCCGATTCATAGTAAATCTGCTCACATTATTGCAGGAACAAATGCAAAATCAAATTTCAACAGGAAATCAGACTTAGAAGACATGAGTAATGAGATCGGTTCATGAGTAATGTGTGTTAATGACAGGTGCAGGACTCAAAAAGTAATAAGAAGATATAAATAAAAGAGCAGGATATGCACTTACTTCAATCGTTGTAACATGACTAAACTAGTGCGCAGGAACATAATAACATGGTTTTCCAAGGTCAAAGACTCTTTTGTGAATGCATTAAAAAAAACATACTTAACACTAAAATGTTGCGGGTTATTCTTGTTAACCCTAGCTAAAAATGATCTGAACATAAAGCTTGTCAACACATCTCACCTCAACTTCACTAGTGAGGTCTAGCTTCTTCACCAAGTACTTCTGGATGAAAGAAACAGGTACATTTCCATCCCTGCCATAGAGCAAAATAAGTGTAACACGTCTTCTGGAATTAGTTAATTGCTTCACTTCATTCACCAAAAAAAGTGTTTTTTTCTTATTTCAAACGGTGTTCTAACAATTAAATATTTCCAGGGTGTTTCTGGGAGGATTATTACTTGGCTTGAATGCGGAAAAAAACTTGTTAAACAATCCATCACAAGATAAAAGGAAACATATTAACCTGTCAATTAATATATCTACAATGGACCCTGAGTTCTGGTAGGAATTAGTTGTTTATCAGGTTCTTTGCAGCACCTTCTACCAGTTAGGACAGAGAGCAGACCAACATAGTGTCCAGGTTCAGCTGTAAGTTACAGACTGAAATGGTCTTCACATATGCTCAGATGTGCATAGAATCTATCAAATTAGGCATAGTTGGTCAATTTAGATAACCTGTCCCTTTCGGGACTGGTAGCAAGTGTCTTGAGATACACTCTCTGAATTGGATAGATCCGCAGGTTTTTCCTCTCCGCACTTTCCATACTGCAACCTCCAGACCTCTAGCTGGAATAGGTTGTGTAACAAAGAAATGATGACTTTATATGAGTCAGATGCATCTACAAAAAGTCATGACTCGAGTTTTCACTGTTTTCACAATCTGCACCACCTCAACGCACATTGTTTGAGGATTTCCCTACATCTTTACATCTCTAAGCCTCCAACCTAAACATGGTTAAAGGTTAATCTCACTCTCTCAGGCAGTGACTGTTGTTCTAGCATATAACCAGCATAACTCAAGAAAAAAAATTTCATTATGCTCCTAGATACCAAGTACCGAAACTTGGAGTAATATCATTGCAATAAAAAGGCAGGTAGGATTCTTCATAGCAAAAGAAAAATAAAGTATCCAGCAAATGCGATGAAGAGTACATACAAGAATGCAGTGAAGACAAAAGAAACTCACTTTAGCCTTAAATAACTTGAAGGAATTTGTGGCAAAGGTGCATCTCCTTCCCTGGAAAAAAAGAAGAAGTGAAATAACTATATGAACACAATGAAAGAACATTTAAGTAAGCAAACACATTAGACTCCTGGTACAGAAAGTTTTCTCTAGTTGAAAAGCTGGGGTTGTTTCTCACTGTTCTTCAGAAGCCAATAGTGAAAACCAAACAGGGCCACTTCTTCTTTCTTGCTTTGCAGCAGCAGTGTGCAGCACCGCTGGGGATGAAATGCCTGAAACGTCATTAAACGCTGCCTTTTTTCGACGAATCCTGCGCAACCTTTTTGGTTCCACTGTTCCTTCAGAAACATTATCGATATTATTCTTTTCATCCTTAACTTTTGATTTGTCTTTGTTCTCCTTAAATTTGGTTTTATGCACTTGAGGTTCATTTTCATGGACAGGTCGTGATTCTAATTTAGCATCATTAACTTGTGGAATAGACTTGAATGACTTGGTTCTGTTTGCAACTTCCACCAAAAAATTTAAAGGTTGCCAGAGATCTGATTTCCCATCCCTTGGTTCGGCCCCATTCTCTGCTTCATCATCAGGAGCAGGTTGACTAGGTTCGGCAGAGGAAGAATTCTGCGATGGTTAGACAGCAGTTCTGAGACTTTTTAGTAAAATGGACCGTTTCTCAGGATATCATAAATGAAAATGAGTTTATATCAACAGTCAATTAGAATGATATTAGGCATCCACCAAAGTAGAAACTACTATAATGGCTAATATTACCTGCCGTGTATTCTGATTGAACTTTTTCGGAGTTTCAGGTGAACTTGAGCTCTCTGGACTATCTTCAGCACGATCATGTTCCTTTTTAATGGGTTTCTCAATTGAAAAACCTGAACCTCGTAAAGCAGCAGCCTTTCTTGGAAAAGGTTTTGTTCTTCTTCCTGTTGTGGTAGTCTGTGTGGAAACTTTAGGGGTGCTGACTACCAATGATGAGAGTGACCTCTCCTTTCTTCTTATAACTGGTAATGTAACTGACTCTACAACTTCAGGTGCCTCTACCTTTCTTCTTTTGTATGGGAAAATCTTGGACCTCACATCTTGCAAATTGTGATCTGGCCTGTTTATCAATTGCCAGTGATACATATCGATTAGTTACGACTCAAACAACAAAAAACTTAATTTTTTACCAAAATTTTATTGTAATCTACAAGGGCCTGTTTGTTTTTGCGTTTCAAAAGCGTTTTTGAAAAAATTGAAAATTGTTTATATTTTTTTGGTGTTTTCAGATCATTTTGATGTGCCGATGTCAAAATTAATTTTTTAAAAATAAAAAAACATTATTTTGATGTATTTCTGAACGAAAAGCAACCGCAACCACAATCCCAAACACAATAAGTAACTACATTATGCATGTGCATGTATTTTCAATGAACATAAGAATACTATTGTTGCCTCAACAGATTGCTAAAATAGCAATTGCATTTATAGCAGTGTGTGTATGTCCATATATATCAGCTAAGCATCCTCTCAATCTCCCCCAAATAGAAACAGCAAAAATCTTACCTTAATTTTTCCAATGGAATACAACCCAGATTGATATTGCATATTGGGCAGCTATCTAGTCCTTCATCTGATATCCTCTGATATATACACTTCCTGCAAACTGGATGAAATTTGAAAAATGAAATAAAAACGAAAATATATTAGAGATTTTTCATCTACCGACTTGACAAACTCAAAAACAATAATCTTCACCAAAATTTAATCTTGCATAAACAATAGAAAATTCATAAACTAGATTAATCTAACTTTTGAACTTGAGAGGATTACATTGTAACAGATAAACTACTCCACCAAGTAGCAGCAGCTAGCCCGACAGAAAGTTAAGATTAGGTTGGAAAAGAGAGTTAAAGACTTTCCAATTAACAAAATTATGCCCAACATTCAACATTCAACTTTAATTTCATCAAGCAAGGAATCTAACTAGAAAGGGATAGATATCATCAAAGATCCTGGTGCAGAGGGAAGTACTAAAAGCCCACATTCTTTAAACACAATTACAGAACTACCAAGTCAAAGCAAGGACAAAACCAAGACAACAAATCCAGATAAACCCAGTAATGACCCAGATTAAGGCAAAAGAACAATCAAATGGATAGAGAAGGAGAGACTGACACGTATGTAGACATTCAGATATGGTAGTGGCGTCTCTAAGTAACTTATTGCAGAGAGGACATGTCATGCATGCTTCAATTGTTTCTCTCCTCACTTTCACCACCCGATGCTGATGATTCTGATTTCCCATCAAAACTGTCTCAATTCCTTTCTAATCCTTCCTTCCTCCACGTCCACATCCAGCCGCTGCATGCTATGTTTTACCAGCTGCGAGAAACAACCCCACAGTACACCTGCTTTAATTGATTCACGTCCATCTCACTATATCTGCATTCAACCAGAGAATAAGAACGATACATATAGAAGAGAGCTACCATACCAATTAGAGAAGTGCATGAGATTGTTCTGTTGATCGGTGGAGACGCGAGTAGTAGGGAGAGATTTCTCTTTGCTCTTGTGATTTAATTAGACACAGAGAATAAATATTATTATTAAACACAAGGCAGGGTTAGATATTATAACATTTGGGTTATAATGTTGATTTGTGCCGAATGCTCGTGTGGTTTCGGTGGATCGATTTTGAACTTGAAAATTTGACAAAAGGATGTTTATATATATATAACCCGTCTAGATCTTGTTGAAAAATAGCATGATGAGTGGACTCGATGTAAGGCTTAGATCACTTGTTTTATAGACAAAAATCTTCGTTAAAACAATGCTATATTAAAATTAAAAAAAAAAATCAAAAGAATCATAA
>Ga0307515_10006521_pt1 | contig 23338 bp, 4 predicted proteins | sample 17_EM_MG_FD_194513 | JGI IMG/M metagenome (GOLD analysis project Ga0307515, IMG submission 194513) | Populus trichocarpa ectomycorrhiza microbial communities from riparian zone in the Pacific Northwest, United States - 17_EM | ecosystem: Host-associated > Plants > Roots > Unclassified | place... | reverse complement strand
ACGACCGTCACCAGAGCTAGACGATCGTCGCAAGAGCCAGACGACCGTCGCCAGAGCTAGACGATCGTCGCCAGAGCCAGACGACTGTCGTCAGAGCTAGACGACCGTCGCCAGAGCTAGACGACCGCCAACCGTTCGAACGACCCAGCAAACACTGAACGATTCGATCGGTCGAATCAAACCAGGGCCTTATTATTAGTCCATTACCGAATCGAATCGAATCAAGCCCTCCTATGGAGGCACCCCGGACGACCACCGTTCAGAGGTAGTATAGATAGATACAGACGGTAGGCACAGACGGTAGGCATAAACAGGTAGGCACAGATAGTATGCATAGACAGTAGGCATAGACAGGTAGGTACAGACAGTAGGCATAGACAGGTAGGTATAGACAGTAGGCATAGATAGGTAGGTATAGGTAGGTGGGTATAGACAGATAGATAGGCAGGTAGGCAGGCAGGCAGGCAGGTAGGTAGGCAGGTAGGCAAATACCGCCAATTAACGATTTGGAGCCTCTACAAGAGGCTTCCCCCTTAACACCTAAGTAGATAGCTCTATATTTTATATAGTTATAATATAAATATATTTAAAAGAATATTATAGTAATCTATGGGAATATGTGATAATCTGGGTATTATATAATATAATTATAATTTATAGTTACAATTTGTACAGTTTATACATTTTGTACATTTCGTACAGTGGTTAAGTATTTTGCTGCAATTTGCTATAGGATACTGCAATTTTGTTGCAAAATGCGCGTTTTGCGCAAATCGCTAACGACCATATCCACCCACCGCGACCGTACAGTTTGCAGCAAATTGCAGCAAATTGCCGCAAACCGCAACAACGAGCCTAAAAAAAAATTTCCTGATGATAAAGGACGAAATAACAGAGACGGTAGAGGTAAAGCGTAGTTATTTATCTGTGCTAGCGACGCATTATTTATAAATAACTCCGTTAATAGAAAGAGCTTGTAAGGATATATTATAAAGCCATTTAAGGGACTAATCGCCTGGAGAGCAAATAAGTAGGATATGGTAACGACGTTAAGCATAGAGGCTAAGTTGTTAGCCCTATTACAGATAGTAAAGGAAACTATCTTTATTAGTAGGCTGCTTAAACTAATAATGTTAAGGCTAAATAAGCCCTTAATTATTAACTATAATAATACCTAGACACTCTAACTAATTATAAAAGACATAGTAAAGCTAATTACAAAGCTCTAATACGTTAACATCTATTAACACTAGTTGCGTTAAGAATACGCAATAAGACGAGTGCTATTTCAATAGAAAGCGACAAAGGAAATAATCGCTAATAGACTTACGAAGGCCCTACCCAAGTAGAGGTGTATAATTACAGCACCTGTTATACCAAACGCGTGCTTACGCGTTCGGTACACCAGGTACGCGTTTACGCGTTCAGTGCACTAACCACTTGCTTACGCGTCTGGTGCACTTATAAAGCACTAACTAATTAGGGGGGAGGTGCATTAGTATATAGACCACGTAGTCTGCTTTATATAATTGACAGTCACCATCTAAACAAGCATACGATACTACATGTATTTCGTGCCCGTGGATACGACTCACTCGTGCTATTAAGTTAGTACGAACAAGAGGTTTAAGAGCTTCGTTAATATAATTGGAATAGTGGATATTAAGGAGCGGCTAAATAAGGAGAAGTAATTAGAGGACCTAAGGGAGAATATTAGAGCGAGACGGAAGGATTTAGATGAGATTACAGTTTAATTAACGCATTGACGAACACAAGAAGGTGGTTAGCTTCGTCCTCGACCAGGTTGAAGCTAAGGGGGTATATTAGATAATCTGTATTCTCTGTGGAGTAGGACGTGCACAAGTCACATGAATTATAAATATCTTTATCTAAGCTTAGAGCTCCAGGTCAGAACAAGACACAAGATACGATATAGATCAATTAATAGATCAACCCGTTTATTAATAAACAGCTCTATATAAACTATCTAATAATATACGGTAAAAGTTTTAGCGAAGAGGCTTGCCTATTATTATATAGGTAGAATAGAAATAGTCTTTAGATAGATATATAGCTATATAAAATCTATAGGCCCTAGTAGAGTACCTATTTCCTATATAGCCAAATTTTAAGTAGCTAGTATACTGCGTAGTAAAAGAGACTTTAAGGTATTTTACTACCGTAGTAGCTATACCTACAATTAAAATATCTTTTTACTTAAGGATTTTATGTATTTTTTCTTTATTTTCTATAGTAAAAACTATAAAGCTAAATCTAGTTTTTAGATTATATCTTTTTATACTAGATAAGATCTATTTAGGTAGTCCTTATATTTATATAGGATTAAAGGTCTTAATTTCTTCTTTTAGAAGCTTAGAGCCTCCCTCTTCTAAAAAAGATAGCGTAGAAAAATATTTTATTTTCCTTTAGTTCTAGCTATAGACGATAAAACTAGCTTTTTATAAGAGCTATTATTGCGGTTACCTTAGGTTGCCCTTAGGACAACCCCTAGACACCCCTTAAACAGCCATTAGTTATATAATAAAGGCACGTGCCTATAGTATATAGTCTTTACAATCCTAGAGGCCTTACCTCCTTAAGGATTTATCTCCTCTATAATCTATCCTATTTTACAATTATATCTTATAGCCCCCTATCTACAAAGCCCCCTTATATTTAAATCCTTTATACTCTATTTAGAAGGGTTGCTAGCTTTAAAAACGAGATTTTTTTATTTATATCCTTTATTTATATCTATTATTCCTCTTTTAAAACCTAAATAAAACTCTACAGATACCCTATAGCAAGCCGTTACGTTAAAGTAAGAAGGTCTCTCTAATAGTAAGAGATTATAATAATATAAACCTTTAGGTAAGACGGCTGAATAAGCCCTAATACCTAGATACACTAAAGGCTTAAAAACTTTTATATGCCTATAATTACTAGCAACGCTAAGAAGAAAATATATACCCTCTATAACGGCTAAAACGCTAATAAAAAGTAGCTAGAACCCCTCTAGCCCTATTTAGGCTAATTAGAAGATTAAGTACTAAAAGTAACTCTAAGATTTTCTCTTAGGCTAGAAATAATAAAGAAATAACGTGTTTTATCACCAAGTCAACATTATCACCGAGTCGACACTTCTTCGCCTGCGACCCGACGCGTAAACGCAACACGTAATGGCACCACAACGCAACGTAAATTCAGCTTATACTGAAGGCTTAATACAGCTTACTATCTTAGCTTTTAATTTATACCAAGTTAAAACAAAAAAACGCACTTCTAAAATCTATAACGTACTGTAAATAATACTCTATAACTAACTTGCTAGACAATACCCTTAATATAACTATAAACTAAACTTAAAATAAATAACTCCCCTTAAAGAGCAGACGATTGTATAGCGTATACTTAATAACAATATACGTAGAATACCGCCCTTAAAGGACTTAGTATAAGATATGGCTAATAAACTACTAAAAGAGCGGGGTTAGAAGCCTATTAGCAAGTACTAGGTTAACCGCTTTATATACTATAGACCTAAGCTTAAAATAAGATAGACCTAACCGTATAACTACTAGCAAGCCGCCTATAAGGACCTAGCGGTTATCTATCCCTAGTTTACACTTATTTAATTAATTAAGCTTAAGTACGGCATCCTTAATAAAGATACCTATAATTTTAATAAGTCTAGCTTTATAATAGGCAAAATTATACCTTAGCTTATTATTATAGGGTCTAATAAACCTAGTAAATACAAGAAATTATAGGCTAGTAATTAGGAGTAGGTTACTTTAATATAAGGGGTTGGGTTAATAGGGAAGCAAATTTTATCCTTTATTATCTTTGCGGGCAAGGTCCTTATTTTAACTTAGTTTAAAGATCTACCTCGCGACTAGGTTATTACAGTTAGCCCTTTTAGCTGGACTAATAACGACCTTACGGTTAGCTGGCTACACCACTTTAATACGCATTTAAGTCACCTTTAGGCTAGAGCGTATAGGCTTCTTATTATTAATAGACACGAGAGCTATTGCTTACTCGAATTCTAGGATCTTTATAAAAAAAAGAAGATTATTACTCTCTATATGCCTCCACATTTATTATACCTACTATAACCCCTTAATATCGCCTGCTTCTCGCCGTTAAAATACATATATAGCGACAAGATCTTAGCCTTGGCACGCAACCGGATTATATATATTACTAAAGAAGACTTTCTACTAGCGTTTAAAATAGCGTATAATAAAGCCTTTATAGAGGACAATATTTAAGCAGGCTTTAGAGGCGTTAGGCTAGTCCCACTTAATCCAAATGTTATAATATTAAAGCTTAATATATAACTGCGTACGCCAACTCCGCCTATACCCTAGCGTACTGCCTAGGAACTAAAAACACTATATAACGCCAATAAAATAGAGTCGCAATTAAAGCTAGTTTGTAATAAAATTAGAAATTACTATAGGTTACCAGTAAGTTCTATTAATAAAACAATTACGCAGCTTGCTAAAGGCGCTTAATAGATTGCCTATAAAATGGTGTTAATACGTAAGGAAATTACCCGACTTTAAGAAGCCGCTAACACAAAGGTAAAGCGAAAAAGCCGTAAAAGGCGGTATATATAGAATGAGGAGACTCTAGCGGTTAGAGAGGTAGTTAACTTACTAGCTAAAAACACGGGTAGTAGTTATAACGCCAGTAAAGGGCCGTCGAAGAGGATACGAGCAGAGAGGTACTGCGGCACTTGCGGCAAAACAGGACACAATTCCCGCACTTATACTACTAAAATTAAGGACGTATCTAATAGCGAAGGTTCTAATAAATAATATTTAATTACAATAATTCTATTTTTTAGTTGTTGCGTTGCGTAATTCCAGTTACCGTCAAGTCGCCGGCGAAAAAGTGTCGACTTGGTAATAATGTCGACTTGGTAATAAAACACGTTATACTAATATATTTAATTAGGTATCTAACCGGAACCCGCCTAAAAAAACTATCGGCCTATAATTAGTATAGTAGTGGTATATAGACTGCTTATAAGCTAAGTATGCCTACTCCTTTAGGTAACTTAACCTAAATACTAACTTAAGACCTAAGCCTTCTTAGAAAGCCTATGCTAGCTACTAGTATTAATACTACCTCTATAGCTAGAGCTTTCTTAGGCCTAAGTTTAGAAAGTTAAAAGCCCTATACTAATTTTCTCCAAGAAAGCTATTAGGAAGCTACTGCTAGGCTCTTAGAAGCTATAAAGGAAAGAGCTACTAATAAATATATTAAAAATCTTTAGGGGTAAGTCTAGATCTAGTAGAGCTTAATTTAAGCTAAATAAAATCTTTTATAACCTAGCTAAGGCTATAGGCTTTTTAGGGGCTACTTAGTATCTACCTAAGTAAGTATAAAAGACTTAAAAAGGTATTTAAATAGTAAATAGAAAAAGAACATAGACTAACTAGTTAAGGCCTTTAGTGGTTTAAAACTTCGCTATAGACCTAATGCCTAATAGTTAAACGATAACTTCTTTAAGATGCTAATAATATAAGATAATACTAAAAAGCGTACCTAATAGATTATTAGTAAGATAAAAGATTAATCCCTAAACTAGATTATACTTAATTGACTTAATAAAGAGTAAATTACTATATAGCTATAGCTATAAAATTTTCTAAAGAAGTGGACTTAAGATCTATATATTATATAATATAATAATATAAAGCAATTCTAGAATAGTATAGTGCAAAATAGTAGCGATTTCCGCTAGTTTATAAACTGTATAAAAACTTATACCTAATAAATAGATCTAAAGCCCTTTAAAAATAAGAATAGTAGTATCTATAAAAAGGAGAAGATTAGATTTATCTGGGTTAGAATTAAGCTAGCAATTTATAATAAAATTAAGCGCGTAGAAGCCCTAATTTTAAATAAGCGGTTCCGAACGCTAAGAGTATAGTAAGGAACTAGACCTCTTCTAGTAAAAAGCTAAGGGGTAACTAAAAGCGTAGGTATTTTAGTAATAATATAGGGTAGACCTAAGCTTTAAAGAAGCCGTTTTTAAGGAGAACTTTAAAATAGTTAAAGTTAGGAGCTATAAGTAATAGAAAAGACTTCTAGAGCTAACCTAACACCTATCTAATACCCTTATAGGAATGCTCTAAGAAGCTGAAAGGAAATTCCCCTAAAGGTAAATCTTATTAGAAGAATAACTAGGGAAATAAACATACTAATAATCTATAATAAAAAAAGCCCTAGTTATAGACTTTTTTGGCTATAATTAGGGCAAAATATAAAAGAAGAGACCCTTTATATTGCTATTAAGTTAAAAACGGTACTCTTTATAGGTAAAGTATATTAGCTCTAAGCACTATATAATAGCGGCGCCGAAATTAATCTTATATAATATAACTTAGTAAAAGAGTATAAACTTATCCTATTGCTAAGGTAGCGGAAACCTATTATAGGCTTTCTAAATAAGTATTGGATTAAGCTATATAGTACCTATAAGCTTATAGCGTTAGAAGCCGATATATATAACTACACTAAGGTAGTTAGTCCGCAACCCTTTTAGGCGGCTAACTTTATAGGCTATAACCTTAATTTTAGATACCTTTAACTTATAGAAGTAGGTTTTAAAATACGCTTTAAAATAGGAGCCTTTAAACAGTAGAATAATAAAGAATTAAAAGGGCGTATATTGCTAATAAGCTTAAAAGACATCCTAGAAGATATAGCTCTAGGTAATATAGTGTATACTTTATAGCTAAAGAAGTATTAAATCTAACCCTTATTTTATAGTAAAATAGGTATAAAGCCTAATATAGGTAATAACCCTTTTATAATAGATACCCTATAGAAAACTACTAAATAAGTTATAAAGATACTATAGAAAGGCGGTAATTTTAAAGATCTTATAAGATCCTTCTATTACTATAGGTTACTCTAGCTTAAGCAATACGTAGAGAGTATACTACGGCACCTTAAATAATATATTAAAGACTTTCTTACCCTCTACTAGTTACTCTATATAACTATTTAATATATATAAGTAACTACTATAGCGCATAATACTGCCTTTAAACCCTACCTAATAATAATATAGATAATAAACGCGACCTTAATCTATTAAATATTCTATTAGGCCTAAGGAACTTATTAAAGGTATTTTTAAATAGGTAAGCTGAAGTCCTTTTATAAAACTTGGAATATAATTACATAGCAATCTAGAAGAAGGTAAGTAACTACTAAACCTTTTTATCTATAACCCTTCTTATAAAGAGCTTAAAATCTTATAAAAGTACCTTAATAGTTTCCTAAAAAAATGGATAGACCTAGCCTAATAAGTTGCCGGTAGGTATACTAATTCTCTTTATTTTAAAACTAGATAGAACTATAAGGCTATATATAGACTATCGTGGTCTTAATAAATTATAATTAAGAACTGTTACCTACTATTACTAGTTAATAAAATACTATATTAACTATTTAGAGCGAAGATTTTTATAAAACTAGATCTATAAGACGCCTATTATAGGCTCTATATTAAAGAAGGGGATAAATAAAAACCGCTTTTAAAACCTAATATAGCTGCGAGTATAATACTAGGTTAAGCATATTATTAGATATAGGGGATTGGGGATAGGGGACCTAGGTTAGGGCCCTAGAATAAAATACCTAGTTTATCCTACTATTTCTTTAGGGTAGAAGGTTATATAGGACTAAATTTATACTATAAGTAGAAGGACTATAGGCGACGTATATACGTATATAGGGCAAAAAGGGCAAGTATATAGTAATTTTATAGCAATCTATAAAATCACGAAAGTGTAGTATAAGCGGTAGATAGGGCACTCCCTTATAGGAGTCCTAGAGCGGCAACCTAATGGTATTTTTCCTCCCGTTAATATAGTATAGGTATTACCTAGGGGAGTATATACTATATTACCTCTTACGTCTCTCTTAGAGGTTTTTTATACCTAACTTTAACGGTATTTATTTATATAGGCCTAAATAGGGACCGTATTAAATATTAATTAAGAATAATATATTTATACCTGCCCTAGCGGATAGCTAGTCCTTTACTATATAGTATTTGCAGAAAAGTATTAGGGGTTGTTTGGTTGCACCTCTATATTATAACCGCAATAGAGCTTAAATATAAATATAAGGTGGTCGTTTGGTAGATCTAACGACATTTAAATATAGAGCTCCTCTATATTGGTAAGCGCGGCAAATTTGTAAGCTATACTGTATATAGTAGTTAAAATTAAGTTCTTGGCACTATTTTAATATATAGCTTTAAGCTCCTTTTCTATATTCCATTTTAATATAGAGCTCTCGCATATACGCTAAAGTAACGACTTCTTGTAATATGGCGACTCCACACGCCCTAATCGCGATACTATAGTCGCCTTTACAAGCCCCATATAATGTTATTATCTTAACCTTTATAATCGCGATAAGCTTATTTTAGGAGGGCGCTTGTACTTAGCATACTAATATATAGCGAGGAGTAAGGTGGACAACGTAATTGCTCTACGGCTATAAGTAACAATTTATAAATATAACTCGTATAAAGCCTAAGATGTTTAGGAGGCTTCTTAATTAGTTATAACTATATAGCGACTTAAAGGACACAAAGCTTTTATTAGCGGCTAAAAAGCTAAAAAAAATATTCCTAATAATATTTAGCAATAATTTATTATATAGATTACTAAGTAAGGTAACTTAATACTTATCTACAACAATCCACTAGTAAGTATTTACCTGCTAGCTAAACTTTTAGTACTAATTTACTGCCCTATAGAGCCGTATATAAAGTTCTTTTTAGCCTTTTAAAACTGTATAAGGAAGTTGTTTAGCTTCCTTAGAACTTTACTCTAGAAGAGATTGCTAATAACCCTAAATAATATCCTTTCTTTGCTAATTATATTAGAGCTCTTAATAGTACTTATCTACCTGTCTTTATTAAAGGTGGGTATATAAGGCAGGCTTTATAGTGTTAAAAAAAAAGGGAGGATTATTACAAAACGTTCTTATAGCCGTTGGTTTTTAGATAAACTTCCTATACGTTCTAGCTGGTTAAAAGGGCTCTACTTATGACTCTAGAGTCTTTAATTTAGTAAAGGCTAAAGGATTTAAAGCCTTACCTAGTTAATACTACGTTATAGATGCTAGGTACTCTAACACGCCTGTGGCTCTAGCTCCCTGCTATAGTATATAATACTATCTTTATAAGTAGGCGTAGGTAAATATAAGGCTATAGAATGCAAAGAAGCTCTTTAATCTTTAACACGCGGCTTTAAGAAATATAGTGGAGCGTACCATAGGCGTTTTTAAGAATTGTTTCTGGTACTTTAAGGCCGGTAGGTATAGTCTCCCTTTAAATACGCAGGTAGATATAGTATACGCTTTAACTATAGTGTATACTTTATAAATATAAATAATCTAAATAATCTAGGTTATGTTCTAGAGGTATAGGATAAGGTTATAGATAAGGAAGACGTAAGGCCTATAGATGTAGAAAGCGATATAGTTATAAACTAAAGACGCAATGAGATCGTGGAGCTTATATAGTAAAGTTATTGCAAGGTAATTGGCAGGCCAATTAATTAAGAATATACAGTAGATTTAGGTGTATTTACTATAGAAATCTATATAGTTTCCCTCTATATATTGCTCTCTAATTGCCTAATAGTAAGGCTTTAAAGAGCGACCTAAAATCTTACCTAAAGCTTACTTCTACGCATTTTCCTTTCTACTAGCCAAAATATTGTTAATTAAGCTTCGCCGAAGCTCTATAACTCTAGCTATTGCAAGAAATAATCTAGCAGTAGACTCTGTCTTAAAGGCTTATAAAACGGCTAGTTGCTCTATAGGATCTAGGTAACTAAACTCGTAGATAAACTCTACAGAGGCCTTCATTTAAGGAGACTTCTAGGCTGTTAGCTCTTTTATAGCCCTTATCTCTTTTATTACCTTCTTTACCGTCTCCTTTAGTGCCTTTATAACTTGCTGTCTTCCTTACTAGCGCTTTATATTAGATTTAGTGGCTTTAGCAGCTTACTTAATAACCCGCTTCCGCATAGCTAGTAAAAAAAGCTAATTTGGCGTTAAGGAAGACCCAGAAGGACTAGGACGCTTAGCTAAAGGTAAGCTTAATTAACTATGTTTAATAGAGCTAAAAGCTAACTCTAACTTAGAGGCCTTATCTACTTCCCCCTTATCCTCGTCCTCATTTTTATCTTTCTTATCTATTAAACCTAATACCTATAAGGCTACCGCGAAGATAAGTTTAGGGTCTATATAGCTCTTAATTGCTTTATTAATTAACCTTATATAATTGCCCGTTGCTAAAATTCCGTTAAACAGCTTATATAGTAGATTTAGGAAGGCAGGCGGCGTATAACAAAACCTCTTAGCGGCAGGGTTAGCTTTAAAGTAGGCCTTTATAACTTTCTCACTAGCAATATATACGCCTTTATTTTTATTTTACCCCTAGCCAAAGAGGCCGTAGAGCTCCTTTTATAGCTTCTAATCCTTCTTATAGTTATTATACTTAGTCTTAATTTGCTTAATAGTAATAAGCTACTAAATAATAGCAGGCGTATAATTAAGGGCAATTTTCTAGCTATTAGCTTTATAGGAGCTATCTATATAATATCCTTTCCAAACGGCCTTAACAAGGCCTTCTAATGCCGCCTCCTTTATCTTATCTGTTTATCTTAAACGCGTATTCCTGTGTCTTGTGGGTATTGTAGGCGTTATAGGCGTCGCGGGCGTCGCTATAACTCTACTACGGCTCGTACGGAAGGTGGGTAAAAATATAGGAAATGTTTATTATAAAGAGGGCGTTGGCCGAGGAGGAGGCTTTATTGCTATACTAAAGTATAGAGTCGCGATAGAGACTCGGTAACAAAAGGGGGCTTATTTAAATCGCTTACCGACGTTAATTATATATTATAAGAAGTTAAATCTAGAGCCTTACTAAATAATTAACTTAATTATATATTTAAATAAGCCACGGTAGTAGCCGCCACTAATTATAAAATAGGCGATACTAAAAGGCGTATAGATTAAATAGATTATGGAATAAAGGCGATTTATAACCAAATAACCACTTATATAGCGTATTAACTATATAGGCTATCCATATAAGTAGTATAATATAGTATTTAGAATATAGATACCTATTAGCTATATATTTAGTTTTAGGACCTCTATTTATAGGAGGAAGGCGGCTATAAATCCTGTGTTTATCTATTCTTTATATAGGAGGAGAGTTAGTATTAACTATAGGATGCTCTATATAGTTGCTCTCTATATATACGCCGCCTTTTTTTAGTTATATTTCCACTTAATATCTACTTATACTAGTAGCCCCTATCCTCTATTACTATAGCAGTGCTCTACTAGTATAGTGCTAGGTCTTTACTTAGTATTATAATAGCTCCTATATTTCCTATTTTCTCTCCACCGCTTATAGACGGAGGGCTTTTCAGCTTATAGACTTAGGTATAGTGCCCCTTTAGGGGGCCCTGGTCCTTATATACGTTTTACTCTTTAGTATATTTTTTTCTCTACTAGGTAGCCTTATACTATAGATGCTCTCTATATAGTAGTTGCTTTTATATATACGTCTAGTAGTAAAACTACTACTTTACATTTTATTATAGTACGTAGTGTCCTTTTATAGGTATTAGTTTTATAGCTTCTCTATTAGTACTAAGGAGCTTTTTACCAATAGTTTACTATTTAGTCCTATACCTTAGATCTAGGCGCTGTATAGTATTATTAGCCTTATAACTATAATATATAGTAGTTATATATACCTAAATAAGGGTCCCTAAGTTAAGACTATAATTTATAATACCTCTATAAATACTACTACTCCCCTATAAGTTGCCTATATAATAATAATTCATTGCTTAACGTCCGATTTGGATCCCTATTGGGCCTACGCGGACTACTCCTTATATACATGTGGGGAGAAAACTCTATTTGAGAAAACCCCATAATCCATCTCCCCGCCTTTTGGGACTCGCCTACGAGGCGCCTATGAGTTACCTATGGTGCTCCTACTACCTTACTTTCTAACCTCCTTGGGAACTACTGCTGCCGTAACAAGCCTACGGACGCGCTAGTATTGCAAACTTTACTCTACTACTATAGAGTCATCAGGGGGCACCCGTTGCTCGCCCCCCTACCTTCTATTGCTATTTCCTTTGCAACCTAGAACTGGTTTAGTATATTTTAGCTAATAAGCCACTGGGTAACCGCCTTAAGGCCTTTTTATGTTAAGAGTAGTGTCTTATAGTTTTTTGTGCCAGCTACTAAGAGCATTACTTCTCGGTTAGTACGTAAGGGGTATAGCAGTATTACGTGCTTTGGTGTCTATCTTAGCCAGCTACATTTGCATCTTAGGCTACCTACTAGAACACCTACCTAGTAGAGCCAGTCTTTTAGTCCTATTACTCCTATTTTTAAGAGTGTTGCCATTATATTTTCTGCCTTTATTAGGCCTTTTTGGAGCCCTAGGGTATTTACCCCCTATGGCGTTAACTATGCTATGGCTTGGGTTCTTCTTGCCTTAGTTAACCTTTATACCTTTAACTCCTATATACCTCTTTAGCGTTAGTCTAGCCAGTATTATATTACGGTAGTTAGTTTCCTAGCGTTTTTTTATACTTTACTTTAGCTCTTTTCTCTCTCTTACTGTTGTCCTTACTGGCCTCTTATATATCTCCCTTTCTTCTTTATATAGGCCTAGGCCCTAAAGTAGCACTATTCTTCTTCCGCTTTCTTTACCTGTTTCTCTAATATATCTTCCCTACTTTAAGGTTATTAGTTTGTTCTCCTATAAGGCGCCCTAGGGTCCCTCTATAGTTTATTTAGGCGTATCTTAATATATTTTATAACATTAGAGTTACGTTTCTTTTGCGCCCTTTATATTGCAGTGGCTTTAATATATAGTTATAGGGGGGGAATATTAGCTTCCTTCTTAAGTAGTGCTGTGGCCGTTCGCTTATATCCGCCTATTATACTCTAAAGGTAGGCTATTTGGACCTTTTAGAGTGGTTTAAGGAGCGATTTAGGGGGGCCTTTCTTAGATTCTCTAATGGCCCAAATACTGGACCTATACGTTATGGTTAGCCGGATAACTGCTATATATAGTAGGCGTGACCTCTAGAAGCATGGGCCCCATATAGAATTGACGATCCTAAATAATACGATGTACTATACTTAGCCCTTATAGGCCGCTTAGGCCGCATATGCGCTCTACTAGAGCTTACTATCTACCTATACTCCTAATACTCTTAGGCCCTAAACTAGCTAACCCCTAAAGCCTTAGATGCGAATTATATACTAGAGATCTGTAGATTAGTTGCGTTTTCTTATAAAATGGATTAGCTAGTACTTCTCTAGTAAGAATTGGACTCTATATTGTCTTACCCATTCTATATAGGTATTATAAGCTTTCTTTAGCGTTCTGTAATTCTCTATGGCTATTAGCCCGTATATAATTAGGTTTGTATTATTAACAAAGCCTATTCCCTAGGTCGCCCCTTCCTTAAAGGAGTTAAGTAGGTTGCTTATAAAGAAAAGGAAAAGTATAGGTGAGAGGGGTAATCCTTATAGTATTCCTGTTGCAACTATAATAGGAGGGCTTTGGTATCCGCTAAAGACCAATAATATTTCTTTTTAGTTTATAAACCCTTAAACAAATTATATAATCTATTCTGGGAAGCCTTTTACTCTAAGGATATATAGGAGACGCTTATAGGGTATGTTGTTATAGGCGCTACTAATATCTAGGCTAAGCATTAATACTATAAAGTTTCTTTATATCGCCCATACTGATTTAATGGTAGTAGCGAGTAGCGTAAGTGCTAATAGTGTTAAGCGGTTCTTTCTTGCCCCTATTTGGCTTTATAGTAGTAGGGCGTGTTCCTTTACTGTGTCTGCTATATGGTCCGCTATTACCCTTTTTAAGATCTTATTAAGGGTATTCTCTAAGGCAATAGGGCGGTAGCTCCCTAGAAATAAGTAGTCTGCTTTACCTTCTTTATATAGGATAAACGTTATTATAGCTCTTCTAAGTCTTAGGTAGTAGCCTATTATAAAGTATACTCTAGCTATATTTATAAGCTAAGGTGCTATTAGTAGTCTATAGGTCTTTAGGGCTTTATTTAGGATCCCATCTAGTCCTAGTACTGTATTATTTAAAAGGCGGCTAATGGTTCTAGCCATTTCTTTGGTTGTTATGTCACTGTTAACCCTTAGGTAAGTCACCAGTGCTTCGCCCGTGATATTGCTAAGGTCTACTAAAGCTAGTTAAGGGAAAAATCTTTCTATAAGGATTTTTGCCTTTTTATTATTATCGCTTATAGCTAGTAATTTACTTAGTCTTCGCAGGGGCGGAAGGTGTAGGTCTTCTACTAAATATCCTACCTTTCTTTTTGCCTATTTTGCCATCCTCTAAAGACCTTTGTTATAGGGGAGGCTTGGGTTAGTAGTATGCTTATTTATAAACCGTCTCTAGCTATTCCTTACTTCTTTTTTTAGGGTATTCTTTAGCTGGTTTCTTATATCTTTATAATATCTCTCATCTTTAGGATTATAGCTGCTTATGTATTTTCTTCTTGCTTGTTGTTGGCTGGTAATAAGAACCGCGTATTATACGGACCATGCGTGTTACGTATAGGGGCCCGCTTTTAAAACTGGGCAGTGCTCTTTTAACCTATTTTTAATTGCTGCCTAGATCCTTTCTAGTCTTTAGTTAATTTCCTTAGGGGTAGCTACTAAGCCTCGCTTATTTGGTATTGGGTGGATTTCTTCTAGGTCTTAAAGTTGTTATTTAACTATGTTAAGGAAGCTGTCTATCTTAAGCTTTCTTATTATATATTTTTTGCTATTTAATTGTGCCTTAATATCTAGATCTAGCTATATCTGGATGGGGATATAGTCTAAAGTAAGTGCCTATTCTTCTTTAGGGTTATACCTTTTAAGTCTCTAATATAGGCCTTTGTCTATAAATATAAGATTAATTGTACTTCTAGCGGTGCCTTATTGCCATATAATTGCTCCTAGGGGGGTAGCTAGTTTAAGGCCCTAAGTGTCTATAGCTTTTAGTAAGCACTCTACCTATTATTCGGCAGTAATATAGATACCCCCCTACTGTAAATAGTGGAGGTTTATATCTCCTAATAGGATAGACTCTATGTCTTTAGTTTCTAGTAAGCTTATTACTAATATAATATTCTCTATTTATGGGACCCCTTTAACCCTAGGGTTATATATATTAATAATCTAAACCGGTCCCCTATATGTCTGGATTATTATAACTATAATATCTAGGTTAACTGCCTGCTATAACTATAAGGATAGGCTAATAGCCTTACTAATTATAAAGCATACGCGTGTGGCTGCTTTTAGTTTATATAGGAGCTAGAATCCTTAGGGGCAGTATATTAATTATATATAGGCATTATAATACGGCTCTTGTATAGTAAGGATATGGTGTTTCTCTAGGTCTAAGCTGTCTAGCAAGGGCCTTGTAAGACGGTGGTTTGTATTGCCGTAGTTATACTATATAATGGATAGGTGGCGGACCCCTAGTGGGGGTCCTTCGCCTTTTCTTTATTCCTCGCTTTTTCTATTTTTATTTTCTTTAGGACATTTAGAGCTTCTATCTCTTATATCTGCATCCTAGTTACTACTTATTTTGTATAGAGCTTTCTATTCCCATATCTTATATTCCTAGTAGCGCTTCTATATCTAAATCTGTTATTATCTCTAGTTCCTCCCCTATTCTTACTAATTGGCTATATGCCCTTTAAGAGTCGGCTATAAATATTATGTTTACCGCGTTAAGTCTAATTCTTAATTATCCTGGTTTTAAGCTTGCTATAGCTGTCTATAATAGTCTTCCTATAGGGCATTCTCTTCCTTATATCCCCTATAATCCTTATATCCCTATACGGTCTAGTAATATTACGCGGCGACGCTTCTGGCCCGTTAAGGCTTAGGATGGCTGGCCTAGCCCCCTAGTATTAAAGGTAGGAAATGTTAAAAAGGCACCTACGCCCCCCTAGCTTATTACCTATTATTTCTATTTGTATAACCTAGCATGTAGTTATTCCCGCAGCTGTTAAGCTCTTATCTTCCGTCTCCTATATTTAATGCAGTCTCCTTTTTCCTACGCCTTATATATACTTTGGTGGCAGTTTATACATTTTATTTAGTCTTAATTTAAGCAGTTTCTTATATCGTAGGGGCCTATACAGTGGCCGCAGCACACCTATACTGCGTATATGGATTAGGTATATCCCTATTATATATAGCAATAGCATTATTCTAGGCAGAGTTTATAGTTATAGAGTCTTACGTTATATATAAGGCCATTTATAATAATACCTTTTTAGATAAGGAGTTTTTATATTCCTAGTGTATATGTGCTAATAATAAGGGAGCTATATGTTTAACCGGCGTCTCCCTAGCGAGTCTCTAGCAACCCTTATATTCTTTTATTATTTTTATTATATACTTAGTTTACATTTTCCTATTAAAGCCATTAGATTTGGGTAATCTCAAGTCCTAGTATAAGGCGTTCCGTTTATTTTACTATCTTATATATAGTTACCGTATTGTCCGCCTAGCGTTCCTTTTCTACCCTAAGGCTTAGGGGAACCGCTAGGACTTTAACTAGGTAATTTTTATGGAGCACTTTTATACCAATACATTCTCCTAGCCTATCCCCTACCCTTATAGCTTATTCCTTTACCTATTAGTCCCTTAGGGTAACTCTAATATCTCTACTCCTAAGGTGTTAGACTATAACAGCATTATAAACCTCTTTATAAATTTCTATAAGGACTTCTGTTTCTAATTATCCCCTAAGCCCCTCTACTTTCTCTATATTTAGTTATATTATAATTATATACCCAGATATTATCTTTAGGGGGGTAGGCTCCCTATACTATAGAGGCGTAGCTATAGCGGCCTAGGTGCGGTTCACCGGTAAGACGGGGTTTTATTTATTTTTAATTTTGCTTAGCCGTTAAAGGATTTAGTTAAGGGTTTACTAGAGGGGCGCCTAAGGTACGCTGGATTAGCGGAGCCATTCTGCTAGCTATATTAGTTTATTATAGCTAACGGTTACTCCCCCGTAACTATGGATACTAGATGCATCTAATAGGCTTTATATTTTATTAAATGCCTTCTTAATAGAGGTCTTTCCGCTTTATAGTGTGGTATTCGCCCGTTCTTGTTGTGGAGGGCCATTGCTGGGCGTGGTTCTGGTGGGCGCGCGCGAGTGCGAACCACCGTCGTTCGACGTGTGCCTCCCCTGCGATGCATGCATCTCAGGGGGATTCTCTGGGTGTTTTTCAGGGTTCTTTTGGTTGTTTTTGGTCTTTTTGGGCCGGCAGGTAGTTATATATTAGCTATAATATAGTAGAGTTTGACATGCCTGCTTATCCAGGCCTCTACCCCAGTTTTTAGTAGCTTATTCCCACCTTTGGGCGTCACTACCTCTACGGTCAAGGCCAGGCCAAAACCTCTCCCGCCTGAGTAACTCCTGTTTGCTCCTTAAGCGTACCTCACTAGCGTACTACCCTAGCGAGCAGTCCTATCTATTGGTACACCGACACGCGCATCCGTTCTCTCGAGCCACGTAGTAGTCTCTCCGGCCAGGACGTGATCCTGCCTGCCTACCAGGTGCACTAGGGGTCAGAGCCCAGCTAAGGGGTAAGGTCCCTAGAGCCAGCAGTGGCTACTACGTACTACGCCCCGCGGGAGGCTAGTAGTAGTATAGGGGCGCTACACCCTATACTACCGCCAGTTCCCGTTTCGCGTTGCCTGTAAGAGTCTCCTCATGACAGGCCGACCGTGTCTTGTAGGAGGGGGCCATAGACTAGGTCCCGTGCCAGGCGACCTACTCCCCCCTCTCCTACTAACCAAGCTTGTGTCCCCCCCTTTTATAAGCTGGCCTGTGTCTCTAACTGTCGAGACCTCGTCCGACTGGCCTGTGTTTCCTCTAAGACCTCCCCCATATATATGCATACTAGGTTGCGTGCACCACGCCTATTGAGACCCTCCTATAAGTCGCCTTGTATACATGCGTGCGTCAGGTTGCGTGCACCACGCCTATTAAGACCCTCCTGTGAGTCACCTGCAGGTCGACCGTAGGTCGAACGCCATGGGGCCGTCGAAGCTGGCCTGTGTTTCCGCTACCTAGAGCTTTGCCCGTGTTTCCACCTCGTTGAGCCGTCTGGTCGCTGTCGCGTCGCCGTCGCGTCGCTGTCGCGTCACTGTCTCGTCCAGGTCGCGCGCACCACGCCTATTAAGACCCTCTTCTGAGTCTCCTGGATGTACCGGATAGGCTCTCGTAGAGGGGCCTTAACGAGTTCTCTAGGTAGGGCCTTAACAAGTTCTTCGCGGTAGCCTTGGGGGCCTTAACAAGTTTCGTACGAGGTATCTGCGACGCGTTAACCTTAACAAGTTCTTATAAAAAGGAGATCCCCTACGCCCTCGTCGCGTTCCGTTGCGATCTCAGAGCTAGTGCAAGCCCAAGGGTGTCCTGTTGTACGTCTAGGTCGTCCACGTCGACTGGCTGAATAAGGCCAGTTTCGGGCCTGGCTACGAGCCAGGTAGACGTACATCGGGTGGTTTTCGTATCCTAGTTTCCCTTAATGGCCCCCCTAGATGGTAGAGCAGGAGCCCCAGGCGGGGGCAGTAGGACTCCTGGTGTTGTTAAGGGCGATGCTTCGTACGCGTCGCGAGCTCAACACCACAGAACCGCGACGACAGCGCGCTGCACGCGCTGCGACGGCTCTCTACCATCGCCTCTGTTTCCACCCGCGGCGACGTGGACGCGTGCAGTAGGGCTTCGCGGGCTATTAATATATAATACTACTTTATATAAGAACACGTAATAAATAATATAATATAGCTAAGCTATATAAGTACGAAAGAATAGCTAGCTAATATGCTTATTAAAGCACTAAGTGGACCTACTTTTAAGAATCTGGTTAGGCAGATAAACTTGCTACTAATAGATAAATAAAATTAATAAATAAAATTGATGAACAAAATTAGTAGACACTCTTTTCCTTCTTAATTGGACCTTTTATTCCTATTGGGTTTTGGCTATAGGCTAAGGTTTTTATTAAGGCTACTTGACTTACTTCTTGGGTCACCTAATACATAAAATTGATAAACAAAATTAATAAATAAAATTAATGAACAAAATTAATAAATAAAATATTATAATATAATATATTGTTTATAGGGGCGTGTTAATAATAATCTCTAATGTTGCTTATGTAAGCGTTATATAAGAACACCCTAGAAGAACCCTATGGCTTTACGCGGTGTATTAGATGGTATTAGCTAGTATATTAGCCAGTATATTAGGTAACGTATTAGAATACGAGATAGAATGTAGACGTTCTAGAACTAGGGTCTTCCAGGTATATAGAGACTCGATCCCCCGCAGATAGACATTATCAATTGTATCAAGTTCATCCACTTCACTTACTTCACTATATCGTTCACCCTGTTGTCCTCCGACCTCCGCTTACGTAAATTAACACTCCCTAACCCCTAACTGTTAATTTGCGTAAGCGGAGGTCGGAGGACGACAGGGTGAACGATGTAGTGAAGTAAGTGAAGTGGATGAACTTGATGCAATTGATGATGTCTATCTGCGGGGGATTGAGTCTCTATATACCTGGAAGACCCTAGTTCTAGAACGTCTACATTCCGTCTTGTATTCTAATACGTTACCTAATATACTAGGTGATACGTTACCTGATATACTGGCTGATACACTAGCTAATACTATCTGATATACTAGTTAATACACTAGCTGATACTATCTGATACACCGCGTAAAGCCATAGGGTTCTTCTAGGGTGTTCTTATTTAACGCTTATATAAGTAATATTAGAGATTATTATTGATACGCCCCTATAAACAATATATTATATTGCAATATTTTGTTTATTAATTTTGTTTATTAATTTTGTTTATTGATTTTGTTTATTAATTTTATGTATTAGGTGACCTAAGAAGTAAGTCAAGCAGTTTTAATAAAAACCTTAGCCTATGGCTAAAACCTAGTGGGAATAAAAGGTCTAATTAGGAAGGAAAAGAGTATCTACTGATTTTGTTCATCGATTTTATTTATTGATTTTATTTATTTATTAGTAGTAAGTTTATCTGCCTAACCAGATTCTTAAAAGTAGGTCCATTTAGTGCTTTGGTAAGTATATTAGCTAGCTGTTCTTTTATACTTATATGGCTTAGCTGTATTATATTATTTATTACGTGTTCTTATATAAAGTGGTATTATATATTAATATGCTTGGTCTTAGCATAATATTCTAGATTGTTCGCCAATTCAATTGCTAATAGGCTATCTATAAATAAATGAAATTTTTCTTTATTTTCTATATTAAGCTATTTAATAACGCTTATTAAATATAGATATTCCTTTACAGCCTCTTTTAGGGCTATATATTTAGCTTTATAGCTAGATAGAGTAACTATTTTTTATAATTGACTTGCCTAGCTTATAGGGCTTCTACTAAATAAGAAGTAGTATGCGTTAGTTAATTTTCAACCTATTATATCACCCCCCTAATTTAAATCGCAGTAACCTAAAATATAAGGTTCTAATTATTTAGAATAGGTAATTCCTAAGGTAGGGGTATAATTTAGGTATTTCTAAATTTAATTTAGTGCCTAGTAATATATTTTATTTGGATTTAACATAAATCTAGCGTAGGTATTTACGTTATAGGCTATGTTAGGCCTAGTCTTTATAGATAAGTATATTAGGCTTCCTACTTCTTATTAATACTGTTTTATATCTTTAGGAGAGGCCTATTTTATATTCTTTTCTATTTTTAAGCCAATAATTCCAGGGGTAGATACTGGATTTAGATTTTATTTATTAAACCTTTATAAGATATTTTAGGTGTATTTCTTTTGGTTTAATTTTATAACCTTATTTTTATGATCTCTAGTAATTTGTATACCTAGGAAATAGGAAACTGGTCCCAAATTTGTTAATTTTAGGTCTTTGCCTAGTTTTATTTAAATTTTATTTATTTATTTAATATTTAGGCCAAATACTAGTAGATCGTCTATATGGCAGATTATTATAATGCCTAGTGTATCATTTTTAAATACTGCCTAATCTGCAAAGATAGGATAAAATCCTTCTTTTTTAAGGTTATTTGCTAGGTGGTTATACTATATTTTTGGTAATTGTTTTAGGCTATATAGAGCTTTATTTAATTTATATACCTTATTTAGTATTGTAGTAATACCTTCTAGTTATTCTATATATAGCTCCTTATCTATATTAGCATGCGTAAACGCATTTTTAAAGTCCTATTGTACTATTTCCCAATTTTGGTAAGCTGCTAAATATAGTAGCATTTTATACACTTCTAGGCGGCAAGTATTTACAAAGGTTTCTTCGTAATCTATGCCATATTGCTAACTAAAGCCTTTTACTACCCATCTGGCTTTATATTTGATTATTTAGTTATTTTAATCTGTTTTAATCTTATATACCCATTAAGTTTTTAGAGCCTTTCTATTAGGTGGTAGATCAACGATATTCTAGGTCTTTTATTTTTTAAGTTAATTGATTTCTACACCCATCGCTATTTGCTAATTTGGCCAATTAGGCGATTTTATAGCTTCTCTATAGGACCTTGGTTTATTTTAATTAGTTTCTAAGAGAGCTAGTTCGTCTATATCATTATCCTCTAATTCACTAGATTAATTTATCTTTGATATTTAATTTTATCTAGTTTAATTTTGTCTAACAGATTGATTTTATTTAATAGCTCGATTTTGTTCGATAGCTTAATTTTATTTATTTATCTATTCATCTCTTTCGTTTAAATCAAATAGACTTTCTTCGTTAACTTCTAGGTTGGCTTCTTTGCTAGTATTAAAATTATAAAACTAGTTTTCCAGTATTTTAACATCTCTAGCCTAAGTAAGCCTTTTTGAATCTATGTTATATAATCTATAAAGATTACTTCCAAATTTAAGTAATATCGCCTTTTTAGCTCTAGGCTCTAGTTTTTTGAGTCCTTTGGCTTTATTTTTATAATACGCAATTCATCCAAATACTTTAATATTTGTAATATCTGGTTTTATATTATAAAGTGCTTTATAAGGCGTTTTAAATTGCAATTGACTATATAGAGTCCTATTATATAGGTAAACTGCTATACTTACTGCTTCCCCCCAAAGGTTCTTTAGTAGTTTTGCAGTAAATAAAATACAGCGTACCTTTTCTAGTATTGTTTAATTTATTCGTTCTATCAACCCATTTTGTTTATAGGTATAAGTAGCCGAATATTGCTGAATAATACCGTATATAAAGCAGGCTCCTTTAAACCTTTTATTTATAAATTCACCCCCCTAATCTAATTTCAGGTATTGTATCTTCCTTTTTAATAGATTTTCAGCCCGATTTTTAAATTCTATAAAAGCTTTATAGGCTTCTAATTTAGATTTTAGTAATTTAAATTCTAAATATCTAGTAGCTGAGTCTAGGAAGAAAATGATGTATCTTTCACCATTTATAGTTTTAGGGGATATTGGTCCACATAAGTCAGTTACTACCTTTTCTAGGTAAACTTTTGCTTTTAGTGTAATTTCTTTATTTCGCTAACTTGTTAGCTTTAATTCTATATAAATTTCGCATTCATTAAATAGAATATTTAACTAAAGACCTAGAGTCTTTTATAGTGAAATAGGATTTATATAGCCCATTCTTTGGTGCCAAAGTTTAATTTTATTTGCTTATTTAAGCAAATTGATTTTATTTATTTGTTTAAGCAAATTAATTTTATTTATTGGCTCAATTGATTTTATTTGCTTGCTTTTAACTTTTTTAGTCTTTTTACTAGGCAGATTATTTTATACTATATTAATATAGTACAGGGAGTTTCTTCCTATGGCTAAGATAAGCAGTTGTTTATTTTTGTATATATAGGCTTGACCGCCCTTAACTACAATTTTATAGCTAAGCTAATCTGGCTTACTAATAGAGATAAGATTGTATTAAAAATTTGGTGCATATCTACAGTTTTCTAGTACAATTTTGTTTCCTTTATTTACCAATTTAATATTTCTGATTCCAATATAATTAATTAATGCATCGGTTCCCCAACCAATTTTCCTATAGGAATCTTTAAAGCTTATAAAGTATTCCTTTTTAGTTATTAGATGCTTAGTAGCTCCTAAGTCTAATATAAAATTAGCTCCTTTTTAATTTCGTTAGGGGTTTTTATTGGTAATAAGTACCTGATCG
>Ga0307515_10006520_pt1 | contig 23340 bp, 32 predicted proteins | sample 17_EM_MG_FD_194513 | JGI IMG/M metagenome (GOLD analysis project Ga0307515, IMG submission 194513) | Populus trichocarpa ectomycorrhiza microbial communities from riparian zone in the Pacific Northwest, United States - 17_EM | ecosystem: Host-associated > Plants > Roots > Unclassified | place... | reverse complement strand
AATAATGATGTCTTGGCAATCCAGGAGTTTTCAGAAGCGAGGTAAAAAAAAAAAAAGATTATTATCCCTTGTAGGTGCCTTCTCAATTCGCCAACCTGGTTGGAGGTCTGATCACCGCTCCCTTGCAGATTCGCCCATCTATCCCCCCACCTTCCCTTTTCACGGGGATGCAGCAAGCACCCACCACAACACCGAGTTTACATCTCAGTCGAATTAGAGAATGTTGCTACTACTTCCATGCGACACCGTATCCCTCTTAAAATCCGCGCAATCCAAACCCTGCTTCATTTATCGATTCGCACGTGATGAATACAATTTCCAAGGATAGCGGAGAGAAAACCAAGTCACCGAGGAACAGCGAGGAGCGGCGAAGCATTAAATGAAGACATTGTACTACCAGGCATCAGATGAGGCAGACGTTCCTCTCGAGGGGAAATCAAACAACTCGACGTGGGTCTGTGTGTGAGCCGCCAGTTCGGGGTTCGGACCAAACGCGATGTTTTCCGATATCCGCTTCGAAACATTCACCCTCCGATCGGCGGCCGCCTTCCGTAGACTTATGACAAGCCGTGAAACCATCACCGGCGTGAACCTGTTGGACGGGCAGGATTAGGTATAGACGTCGTGGGGGGGGCTACGTGAGCGTGAACACGTACGGATTGATCCCGCTAACGGTCGGAACATCGGGAAGGTGGGATTCAGTGCGTGTTCTCTCTCAAGTCGGAACCGCGGGTGGACTCACACGGAAGAAAAGTACCTCATGCCACTCTGTAAAATGGTAAATGTCAGATTTGGACCTTCTTCTTCTTCTATCTTGACGCTCACCGGATCCAGTATCATGAAGAAAGCTACCAGGAAGTGTGATTGAAGGACCGCTAGAAAATATAGTGCCGAATCCCCCATTATGGTCTTCACGATAGCCGGCCAAGTTGACCTCGTTCCGCAGGACGAATAAGAAACTCGCACAAGAGTCAATAACAATACGATGTCTGTTGTAAGAAGGCTTAGGGACACAGGGAGGGGAGCCCAGGAGATGTATTTTCTAACCGTAGGCCAGGGAGAAGAAATTGTAGGTTGCCCGGATGATGAAAGTGACCGGCGAGTCCAGGATGCAGATGTTGAGGGGGCCAAGCGGGAGAAGGACGAACGCTATGCGATGGTGGCATGTTAGCTCTCAGATATGTAGTTCACCTCGAGGGGTTCTCTCACGAGCGTTTACCGTCGGAACTATGGACGCTATGCCCAAAGCCAGGTGAACGACGGTCAGAAAGGCGAAAACGACGAGTAGTCCACGATTTCTTTTTGCCAGGGCGTACAGCCTTTTTAAACAGTTTACATAACGTCGAGGGAGTTGTGCAGGATGGGGCTCACCGAGCGACCAGGAAAATCTGGGCAATCAGTGTAACAAAGACGAGGTAGGTGATTTCAACGATGATGCTCTTGTTACAACTGAGGGATTTCAGTTAGTGAAACGGGGACCAAGGATATTAAACCCACCCCTGTTGAACGCGGTCAATGGAAAGATACAGGGGAACATTGTCATTGACACATACCTTCTTTGGATAACCAGGGTAATGAAACGCTGTCACGGAGGCTGGTTAGCAGACGACGAACGCCCCTCACAGGCTAGGGAGGCATACCCAGTAGAGACCAAATCTGGTAGAGTATGGGCACGTAACGGTTCTACGCTCAAGTAAAAATGCGAACCCTCGTCTCGAGTCCGTCTCTTGCCGCACTCACGAGAAGGAACAGAAATAAGACTAAAGTCGTCAATGGAAACCTTAAGGATGGGCAACTGTACTGGACTCACCCCACGATGTCTTTCCTTTCCACATATATTCGACCTACGTTAGAACGTTAGGGCATAATCGAGAGAATCATCGAAGGGAATCTACTGACCTCATCCCGCAGCGTGATCAAGTAATCATAGGACAACAGCACCCCCACCGCGGTCGAATAGAACTAAAGCCACCGTCTGAATTCTGTCACGTCTGCTTCATGTGAAGTGCTGCGACGTACCCTGGTTGCCGTGCTATTATGGGATTCCGGCAGATCCGGTCCGAGGCATCAGTACAGGTGAGACGTGCAGGGCAAATCAATTCATACATCTCGAATCCGATCAAGTGGTCCCAGCCGTCAGACGTCATTGGGGTTGAGGTAGCGGGTGACGAGGGGAGGGGGAGGGAGAAAACGTTTTACGCTGGCCAAGTGGGTTATCTGTATATACAAACAGGTGTGCATGGTCAGCTGATTGTCAGGATCCTCCAACGTTGCTAAAGTCAGTGTGATGTTAAATCTTGCGCGCCCTGTCCCATAGTGAATGAGTTCTTTTCTTAGCCCAACCTGTCCGGTCACGGCCGGTCATCACGGAAGCTGTGCCCAGTTCATGAGCGGTGGGTGGTACATTGATCACGGATCTGGTCGGGTCCACTGTATTTTCCCACACTTGGACGACCTTGCACTGATAGAGGGCCTCCGCAGGCCCTCCTGGCGGTCATCGTACTCATTGCTCGCAGTGGCACCGGTAACTCGGCTAAGGCTCACTTCCGGCCGGTACAATAACTCACCTGGGGCCGTGGCTGGAACCCTGATGCCCAGGGTGGGCGCGAAACCAGTATTGGTTTCTTCCAGTCGCGGCAATTCATTTATGTGACTCTCACTTCCATGCTTCGATCTACGATGGAACGCGGGTTTCGAGGGCCCGAAGTTTCTCGTTTTCCAGAAAATCTGTTCGAGACTTGCAGGAAGTCCTCGGCCGCCTGGAAGACGGCCATCCAGGGCTAGTTTCTGGGAGCGCTTCCCTCTTCATCGCCTGAGAGAAAGCACCTATGGCGTGGGCGGGTCCGAGCTTCATCATGAATGGTGGGGAAGGTGGACTCAATATTCACCGCCAAAAGCGTCTACATTCCGGTGGGGTGAACCCACCTCGGCCTACACGGACGTCAGGGGCGAGGTTTTCGGTAACCCGCTGGCGTCGGTTGCACTATACCGCCGACAATGGGCGCTGGCCTGGTTGCTATAAATTGCTTCCCTGATATTTCGAGGTCTGGACATATGCTAGAGATGAATGTCGTCTAATTTTGTTGCGTGGAAAGACCAGCCCATGTTCGCATCTGATCCCCTCTGCGTAAGGGACTCAGCGGGTTCTGAAATATAGATAACCGGAACTCTTATCACACCTACCGCACCTGTAACCTGCAACCCCTCGAGCGCCCTCCCAGCTCTTCACTCCCTTCGTACCGCCAAGTCCATATGCAGTGTCATTGGACGTCCGGTCCAACCGAACCGGTGTGTCACGTTCGAGCCTGCTGCCCGAGCCGATAAAGAACGAGCTAGGGTCCCCTCCCTGGCAGGAGAATATCGCTGGCAAGAATGTGAGAACTTCCATAGTAGACTCGCGCTGGAGGAAGGTAATTTGTCAGGTACGCAACCGCTGAGATGTGCGATGCGAGGACTGCAGGAAATACAGAGCCGAATCATTGACCAGAGTTCTCAGAAGCGTCGGCCGGGTTGATCCTGGTCCACATGCCGAGTAAGAAAGTCCTATCACGGTGAGGAGTGATGCGATATCTGTGATAGGAAGGTTTAGAAATACACAGCAAGCGCAGGGAGGTATGTCCTGACCATAGCCCAGAGAAAAGTAGTACTCTCCCGCAAAATTCAGGATGCAGCCGCGGAAGATGTAATCGCCAACCAGGATTCATGGAGGTGGAAGCTCCATACGGAGGTGACAAGTCAGCTTTCAAGAATAATTACACTCGCCGTGAAGGGCTCCCTCACGAGCACTCGCGTTCCTGGACCCAGTTATGAATACTATCCCACAAGCAAACTGGACGACGCTAAAAATTGTGAACACAGCCAGTCCTCTGCGGTTTCCTCCCGTCACGGCGTGCGTTATTTACAGGGGGGTTACGTGAACATCCGGAGACGTCGCACGATACCGGGCTCACCGAGCGATCATGAAGACCTGGGCCACTATTAGCGTGGACAAGGCGAAGAAGATAAATTAGATGGCTGTGGTCTTAGCGCAACTGAAAGGTTTTAACTGGCGGCACGGGGACTCGGAGTATTTGACTCATCCCTGTCTGATGTGATTGATAAAGATGGGGGGATGTTTTATCAGCACGCACCTCCCCTGTATAACTAAGGTATTGAGGCGCTACCACGGGAAGCTGGTTAGCAGCAGGGAACCGCTCGTGATAGGCCAAGGGACATACCTACGATGATCCAGATCTCATATACTATGCGTCATACCTCTGTTCGCTGGACCCACAATAAGAAAGAGATCGAAGACTGAGGTCATCAGGAAAGTTTCAGTGGGTTTGAGATCGGGATGCGCCAGGCCCGCCCCATGGGGGAACACCAGGGAAGCAAGGAAGTACTGGGGGGGGAGTTGGTTCACCACACGGGGGGCCGTCACGCCCGTTTGCAACCGGTGTGGGCATAAAGTACTACTAAGTACTTGCGCAGTCAGTTGAATCTGGGACCTCCGGTGAACTTCAACCTACGTGATCATCGCGGAAGCTTTTGCGTGATTCCTGGTAGGACGAGTGCGCTTCACATGCAGCACGTCGGTGGTGTAGGTTTGGAAAGAGATATCCAACTGGTGCAGATTCAAAAAGAAGCGTCTTCAATTCGTTTGGTAGCGGAAGCGTGCAGGAATGATGTAGGCCATTGGGTGGATAACCAAAATGCGGTAGCCAAGGGTGAAGGATGTGTGAAAAGCGTTCTCTTGTGTCGACGTCTGGTCCGGGAGAACTATTCTGTAAGTAAGTAGTATAACCTCGCCAGAGGTGCGGCACTGGTGGTCGCGTCTCCATCTGCGGCCCGGAGCGCCCGCTGGAGTGCTGATCCTTTTCTCATCTCTCTCAAGCTTGTCCAAAGTCCCGCTTTCACCTCAAACTGGGATTTATCCTTTAACCATCTTCATTGCGGGCCTGGTATCATGCGGACTACGAGGCTTACTCTAAGCCATTGTTTGCCCCCTCGAGGGCCTCACCTCGTAGCTTGCACACGGCCTCACATGACAGTCCCATGGCCCTCTACGATACCAAATGGCGCCCCCGTTGGTCCACCGAAAGGTTGTTGCAGGCCACCATAGGCTACCCTGCCTTTCTCCCAAACGACAGCGGCCACCGGCGGTGCGACTCAACGAGAGGGTACACGACTCGCTACTCGCCATCTTACTCTTGCTCTTGGGACTCAGCGTCGACATTTTCTCATCTTTCTGGAACCCGTCCCCACGATTATGTCTCTCCAAGTCCGAGAACTGATGGTGTGTTATACTTGGTCGCGTCTTCTTCTCTGCGCGCCACTCACCGCACGCTGATAGATCAACCTTGACGCTATCCACCGCGCCATCGAGTGCGGAAGGGGCGAAGATGTCACCAAGACCAAGGCGCTTTCTGTCCTTGGCGACTGGTCCCGGGGAAACTATGGTTCGGAGTCTGACACCGACATATTCATTATCTGTCCTAAGGCAACCGATGGGACGGCCATGCCTGAAGACAACGATATACGGCTGATGGATTTCCTCGCAGAAGTCGTGCAGTTACAAGGTGTGATGGTATTCAAGGCGACCTTGGACTACGCTCGGGAGGGGATACCGATCAATTTGGAAGCCTTCACCCCACCATGGGTGACAGTTCAACCCCTGGACGAAAGCGCAGTTTATTTGTTCGACAAAGATACAATGTACAAAGAACATTGTTCGCTGCGGGACGTTCAGGATCGTGATGGCCACCATATATGCAAGTTATCCACCACGAATAGAGCGGCCATTCTCCCGCGCGACGCATTCACGTCACGGCCACCAGACCAAATTTTCTTCAACCAGAAATTCAATGTGAGTAGAATTGTGCGCCTGTGATTGCGGAGACTCGTTTATTCCTGTAAATTAGGGTGATTGGTATAGAAAGACCGTCACGGAAGGTGCGCCATTAGCTGTTTTACCGCTGAATCATGTTCACCTGCCTTCTAGTGTACACTCTACGTGCAGTGGTCCTCATCCCAAGGGATAGGATAAGACGTGCCCTCCAATTCGAAAAGGACGTCGTGGCCGCGATATCAAACTTCGAGCGCATGGAGTCGCCAACCTCCAAGTGGGAGCTGCCCTTCTGCCTCAAGAATTTTGCGATCGAAGCGGATTGTAACCACCTCCTGGAAGTTTTGGACATCTCTGTCACTCAGGGGAAGCTCGAAGTATGGAAAGAGGTTATAGAGATCTTGTGTCGGTTCAAACCCGTCAATGAGATCGGAATGACGCGGATTTCTGCTTTTGTCGAGAAGTTTTCATTCATGGAGGTCCAACATCTGTATGTGTCCTAAGTTGGGATGCCGGTGAACACAACTGATGCTCCGGTAGCCTTGGTACCCTCTATGCACAGTTGATGACGGCGGAAGACGTCACTTCTTTCACTGCAGGAATAAAACAATCTTCAATCCAAGACCAAGACGGTCTCCATCAGTGGTGCGCTGCACAAGAAAACAACCGTATTATCCAAATTCTTGGTTCCAACGAAAAAACCATCCCGTCACTTGTGCAGTATGGCTTCACCAAGGGTTTGCCACTGATATCCGACTTGTTAGTATCTATACGAGATACATCTGCGACTACTGGCTGAACGAAATCCTCTCCTAGCATTAGGACGCTCCCACAAGACAAGGCAGCGAGCTTCACCTTCTGGCTTTCGCTAGTCACCCACCTGGATCGCCAATGGCAATCGATAAACTCTTCGTCATTCACTGGTGCTCCCCTCCGCGAGCTTCATATCATGTTCGATCAATGCATATCCGCCATGATACCTCTCATGAGTGAGGGCGTTGTTTACACCCTGGTAGCCCCAGAGTTTGTGGATGACATCCGTCATAACGCGGAGGTTCACATAAGGAGGACCGTGGTTGTGATTGAGATCTGCTTGCGGTTCTTGCCAGTCAAGTGCGGCGACGTTTTGTCTGAAGTCCTTGCCACCCCCGGCGATGTTCAAGCCAAATTTGACCTCTTTTATCGCTCCCTCGCACGGGACTTGCGTTCACTGCTGCAGCAGTACGGGTTTACGATTTTTCGACCGCCGTTCTTCGCATTCTACAGGTTCCTCGTCGGGATGTACCTTAGCTTCTACCATGGCGGCGAATTCTTACAAAGGGTCAGGCCGCCACTCGCCACGATGTTCTGCAAGAAGAAGGTGGTGTGTGACCGCTGCAAGTCGATTGCGGAGTTCCTGTCCTCCGGGGATGAGTCGAAAGATCTCGTGGTCACGAACAAGGAATGGGCCCATCTACGACACATCATGCCGAAGCTCAAAGACAGGATTTTCCCCCCGACTGTGACCGCGGGGGAGTTATGGAAGACGGTACAGATCACCAAGCGTCCGCAACTACGTATGAAGGCGCCGAAGGAATTTTTGCGTATGATAGGAGATGAGGAGGAGATTTTGAAGTTGATGGAACCACTGGACGAGGAGGTACGGAAGGCTCTGAACGACGAGGAAGTGTTCGATTTCGAGCGTTGCCTGCAACTTCCTCCTCCCCTGGCAGGTGGTTCCCAGACCGCGTAGTGTTTCGACGTCCTTGCTGTATTATTTTCTTGTATTTCTAGTTATTTGTCGCGGTTTTACCTCGCGCTTGGATCAAAGTGGACGCCCGCCACCGGCGCTTGTTCCTGAACCATCTTCCGATCTCTTCACCCCCTTCATCCCTCAAATCCTTCCAAGATGCTACGACGGACAGTAGAAGACATCTCGACCGGTTCTGACTCGGACTACTCAAAGTGAAAATCTATTCCTCACCTACATCGACCACGCTCACTAATGCTCACCGCCCATTTTCGGTTATCAGCTCGGTAGGTTTATGCTCCAAACCCGGGCTTTTTCGTTCTCCATGAGAACTGACCTTCGTTTCATCCCACCTACGATATCGCAGTGGATCTCCTGGTTCCTTTCGTCGAAAGGCAACGAATACTTTTGCGAAGTAGAAGAGGATTACATCCTGGACAGGTTCAATCTCACCGGATTGAACACAGAGGTCGCGAACTACTCTCAGGCTTTGGACTTGATCACGGATAACCTCGGTGTGTGATGCTGCCATGCGATGAAATCCCTCAGGTTCCGGCTCTGACCGTATCTGGCTGATAGACGATGAAATTCATGACGAGTTGAGGGGCACGTTGGATGTTCAGGCGAGGTTACTGTACGGGCTGATTCACGCTCGATGGATTGTTACTGCCAGGGGGCTGGCGAAAATGGTGTGCCTAATTCATTCCAGCTACAAAATATTGCTTCATAGGCACCCCGTTGTTGTCTTCATCCAGCTCGAGAAATACAAGAGGGTCGATTTCGGGCGTTGTCCGCGCGTCCTTTGTCAATCCCAACCGCTCCTGCCCGTGGGCCTAACCGACGTTGCATACGAAAAATCCGTCAAACTCTATTGCGGCCGATGTGAAGATATCTACTCCCCCAAATCCTCTCGGCACGGCTCGATAGATGGAGCCTACTTCGGAACCTCTTTCCCCCACCTTCTGTTCATGTGCTACCCCGCACTGATTCCCACAAAGAGCGGATCGATGGATGGGCCTGGGTTCAGAGGAGGCGCACCGGAGAGTACTGAAAGTTCCGGGAATGGAGGAAGACGGCCGAGGAGGGGCAGGGAGGATACTGGGACGGGTGAGACGGTAGGGAGTGAGGTGACAAGCACTGCGGCGGTTGCATTGAAGGCGGAGAGGTACCGACCGAGGATCTTCGGCTTCCAAGTGAACGAAATCGCCAAGTTACAGAGGTGGCAGGAGGCTGTCAGGGATAGGTTAGAGTCTTCTTCCACGTTCGAAAGTCCCATTACTGAGGGAAGCACAGACAAATCGCACGACTGGAAGAATGGGAAGAGAACAACGAATGACTGACCCACTGACGCTATGCATCACCATTTCCGCTCTCATCTACCACGCAAGGGCGCGCTTGGTCACCCCATTCCCCCGTAAAACCTCGAGGTGTTCGAGCCACTTTTTTGCCATCGATCGTAGACAGCTGCTTATGCGACTCGAAAGTTAACAAAAGCTCGAGAAGAAAACGACGCGCGATGGAAACCACTGACCAGTGTGTCGTCTATATACCTTGTGCCCCAAACTATGGTCCATAGTTTACAATTGAATTTACTTCATCATCAAACCTCTGGTGATTCCGGACGTTCATCTTGTGGTGCAGAAGCGGTTGGAGCTGTGCTCGTGTTGGATAACTTTCTTTTCTTACTGTGTTTCCTGGTGAGGTTATAGTCCCCCCTGGTACCTGATGATACCGGTCAGAAATCGGTGGTTGGGAATGGGAAGCAAAATCACCTTTCTTCCGTTTGGTCGGTTTTGTGGGCGGGACCTGTAAATTCAGGAAATCCTTGTCGATGGGTGAACACAACTGGAGCAGGTGGTCATGCGACTCCTTCATCAGTCGAGTCCGGTGGACTGAGAGGTCTGTGCGGTGGAAATAAGAGACACCTTCGTGTAAGGGTTTCCGGAACCACCTACCTGCCTGCTCGCTAGTGCCATAAACGCCTTTCAAACATTCTGAGACCCGGTCCATGGAACTGTGTGCGAGATCAGCTTTCACGGACCCGGCATGGGGTGTGAAACCCGTACCTCGGATCGACAAGACCACTCGCACCAATGATCGCGAGGACGTTCTCCCAATTGAGTGGCCTGAGCCGATTTTGCATGCTCTCCTTCACCATGGGAACGTGTGCAGCAATTGTGGCAAAGAGATGCGACAAGTATTCCGCAATCTCTAGGGTGAGATGTTTGATGGTGGCAGAGTCAACGGGGTCCTCCACATCTTCCTCCGTTTCTTCGTTAGAGTCGCTCGGAGGTTGAAGGAACTTGTTAGTCAGCCGTTCCACTTCGTCCTGTAGAGTCCACTCTGGTATCGGTACGTCCTGGATCATGAGGGGCCAACGAGTCCAGATGTCTCTCGGCTTGCGTAGATTTGAATTGGACCCCGAAGCCTCTACGGTCGGGGAAAGTGGTGGGCCGTGTGCATCATCGCCCTCCGGAGTTTGAGAGCCCGCAGCACGTATGAGCTGGGAGGAAAGGTCGAGGGTGTCGTTTGTGCGAAGAGCGCGGAGGAGGAAGGAATAGTCTTCAAGTTCTGATCGTAACGCAGTTGGAACAGCTTTCCGCTTTCCCTTTCCCTTCTTTTCCACTCTCATCGCCATCTCCGCAGGCGCGTGCACAAGGGCTCAAGGCTTAAGCGAACAGGAACAAATGGTGGTCGTGAACTGCGATCAAGATCACAGACCGGATTTAAAGCCGGGAGCTGTGATGAGGACCAAGGCTGAATCTGATACCTCAACTTTTACCCCCACCTCTACTACGACTATGTTGACCACCCCGGACATGCCAAACGATAATACGAAGAGTTTGACGAACGCGGTCGTGGACGCCGCCGTTTCCGAAGTTTGGTATCTCAAGCCTGTTGCATTTGCCGGGAGACGCACCCGAATCATCACCCAGAATTTCAACGGGTCAGTGAGTACGCTGCAGCCGTCTCTATACAGATTATTAATACCTGACTTCCCTCCCGCAGCCCGTGCTCATTTATAGCAATCTGTAATTATGCATCCTGATGACACACCACTGTAGCGCCGACTGACGACTCCCTCAGGTAACATCCTTGTTCTCCGTGGTGATCTGGAAATATTGCCTCCAGGCCGTAAAACAGTCTCGTATGAGTTCTTGTCCCAGCTCGTGGCCGAATATCTACTCAGGGCGAGCCCGGATGTTGACATTTCCGCAGCCCTGTCGATCATGCCATATACCCTCAGTAAGTATCTGCTCTCCGGGCGAAACTAGAGATTAACCCGTTCTACAGAGGGTATGGACCTGAACCCCGTGTTTACTGACGTGCTCGGGTTTCGACCACAGATACGTAAAGACCTTGGTGGTGGAGAAGGTCTTGAACTGTTCTCTCACGCCAACATTCCTCTTGTCCACGGCTGGCTTGTCGACCCATCAAGTCCAGAGTACGAAGCCCTCCAACGGGCTGTGGATTATGATAGCAGTGTGAATGTAGTTGCCGAGGCGGACCATCTCACTCAAGGTCGGCTCGTGGTTGATGAGTACGAGGCAGGAGGGTCGACCAGTGGCGCAGGTAGCGGCTCACATGCGGGGAAACGGGGTGACACTTGGACTGCAGAGGAACGAACGAAAGTCGAAGATGGTATTTGGTCTTGCCCTTCTAATATTCAGTTCCATTCGCTCACTATGATTTAAAGCTATCTCCATTCGCCAGTTCCTGAATTCGACCCAATCACAATTGACCTATCACGGACTCTTCCACCTTGCCTCCGTACTCTCCCCTAACACACTTTCGGCCCTCTTCAGAGGGTCTCACCTATCCGTCCTATACAAATCCACTCCGACTGAACGGGACCCAAACCCCACACTGTATACCCTCGTCACCGACCAGTCTTTCCTGAACGAACCCTCAGTTGTGTGGGAGAAGTTTGGAGATGTCGATGGACAGGGCGCCGAGTTTGTGGATTCAGATTTCATAAGGTCCACGCCTGCGGGAGGCGATTACGCTGGAGAAACGGGAGAGAGCACGCTAGCTGCGATCGAAGCTCAAATGGCTGGTATCCACCTATCAGGATCCCCAGAGTACGTTCCTCCAATATCCCCACATCAGTCCTGTGCTAATCGGGGTGTCCGGTGTAGTGAACAATTAGCCCGACGGTTGCAGATGGAAGAAGATTCCAGAGCACATGAAATGTATCGCCGGAGGCAGCAAGCTTTAATAGAGAAGCAGCAGCGCGAGGAACTTGCTGAGGCGGAGAGATTGCAGAAGAAACAGAAAAAGAAGGACAAGGATTGTGCGATCATGTAGTCGACAGATAAGTTCGTTTTGTGCATTTTAGGAGTTTGGATCATGATTGAAGATGCATGGCTGGCTGTCCAAAAACTCGATAAAACAAAATTGCAGTAGGCAGAGAGGGGACATTAGGGGTAAGAAACACCGAGTTCGTCCACAGTGCCACAATGTTCTGCCGTGTAGCTGCATCTAGCAGGCTTAACTACCCCCTGTTGTCGACAGCAGCTCAGGAAATCCAGTAATGACCGGAAAGCGCTTTCTTGTCCATAATTCTTTCCCCGCGATGAGTAAGGGAACGCCCGAAGGAGAGAAAAGGTGTGCCTTCAAGTTGAGGTGAATAAAAGCGAGCCGTGAGGATGCGAGAATAAACTGCAATTTTACATCCAAAAGTCGAGAAAAATACCGCAGCAGGAATTTACTGGTAAGCATGTAGTAAACGACCGCAAACCACCCTCCCCCGACGATTCTTCGCGTTCGCATTTAAGTTGGCCTGCTGTTAGGCGCGGGATACTTCTTCCAGGAGTTCAAGCGCCTCTCTGGCCGATATGCGCTTCGAGGGTTCTTCGTGCCAACACCGTTTAATAATATCCCACAGTGAAGCCGTAAGGCCGGGGGGCCGATCCCCGTCCACCATTGAGCGAATTGCTAAACTCGGATTTTCCATCCGGGCAAATGGAGGTCGCCCCGTAAGAACCTGTCTTGAGTGAGCGAACCGAACGATACCACGCAAAGGTGCCTGTCCGTACCTCAAAAGCCATAATACCGAAGTCGTACATATTGCCGGCCTTGGTGGAGTGTGTGGGCACGGTCGCATTCGGTGACGTCCCTGGGTCAACCAATTCCGGTGCGCGGCTGTGACGATATCGACCGGCCCACATCCTATCCTCCACTGCTGTTCGAGGTCGGGAGAGGATGAACGCATTCCCCAGGCCGGCAATGTAAGGAGTTCCGTCTTTGTTGATCAGGATGTTTGACTAAGACACGGCGTGTGCGTGAATTAGGTGACACGATTGTATATGACGGACGGAGGGCGTACCTTCCGGAGGTTTTCGTGGACAATGTCCAGGTAATGCATGCCAGCCAAGCATCGGGCTATTCCAATTATCTACCGCCGAGAAGTATCAGAGGGTCTATGACTGAGGGGGAGCATGCAAGGGAGTGAGTACCAGCTTCAACCCCCTCTCCACACCTGGTTGTTTGCTCTCCAGATACTCCTCGAGGCTGAGGCCCTCCATCCACTCATAGATGAGACGGAAAGCGTTTGCCCCATTCCGGTCCAAGTAAACTCCCAAGAGCGGCACTACGCCCACACCTCCACGGCAAAGGAGACTGTATGCTTCAATTTCATTGCAAAACCACTGTACGATGTTAACGGTGTACCACTCCGCATAGGTTGTGATTAGAGCGTACCGCGGCGAGTAGGTCACCGTCAGACGAGGTGAAGTTGCGATAGCACTTCAGCGCGACCTTGCGGTTTTCGTGAGCCGCCTCCTGGACTTCTATGGAACCCTTATATCTAATCGTGTCCTTGCCGACGACTCGTTTGATGGCCTCTGTGTCAAGCTGACTACAGGATGGCACGGACAATAGAAGGTCCTGAACCATCTGCTCGCAACGTTGATAGGCGGTCGTGCTGATTAGGACTGGAGTATGTGAGCAAACATCGAGTTGAGGTGTTTCCGATAGATGATCAAGTGGCTGCGATGAAGCATATTCGCCGGCGACCGAGGGCTCTTCTCGGGGGAGGGTGCAGGTTGGAGGGAGGGGAGGCATGGTAATGAGTGAGGGAAGCCAAGAACGAGGGGTCTGGTTTATATCGTCGCGACAATAACACCAAGCCTCTCGGTGTTGGTGGAAATAATCCGTCCATGGTGGTCCCAGTACAGGGGACACGGCTAATGATCGAAATGCGAACAAGGAAAGCCGAGGATAAGACCCTGGTTCCTACATGGTGAGCCCCATTGTCATCGAAGGTAAACAACGGATTGGAGCTCTATTCCCTGGTGAATGGCCTATCGAAGTGAAACCCGTCGTACCTGGGCCGTGGGAACTCACTCGTTCAATGATGTTTTGTACGGATCACAGACATTAGTGCGCTCACGGACCACCGATAGATATAGTGGGAGGCGAAAAGACGAGACCGTACGGATTTCCAAAGTGCGTACGGCGGTAATAGAGAAACAGCAGCGTGAGGCCTTCTCTCGGACGGAGAGACTCCAGGAGAAATAAGAACAAGGATTGTGGGATCAAGTTGCCGACGTATAAGTTCACCTGCTGGATTTTAGAAGTTTAAATCGGTCGTGTCAACATGTGCATGGTTTGCCGACTATCCGAGAGGACAATAAAAATAAGAACGCGGTGAGTAGAGAGGTAACACGGAAACCAAGTCTGTCCATGGTATTACAATGTTCTGCCATGCAGCTACACGGGCCGGCGGACCTAACAACCGCCTAGATCGACAGCAGCTCAAGACATGGTCACACCGTCCGAACAAGGCGGAGCACTCACCGCATCCCCCTCCACATCCACCACCTCCACACCCACACCCGCTTTGCTTTTCTTAAGTTTCTTCGAAGTCCGACTCATCTCCTTACGCGCCCTGTAATCCCACCGCCCGCGCGTGATGTGGGTGACGTTCTGCACGTAAACTGCGCTGTGGTCGTTCGGATGTGTCGTGAGGAGAGAATTTTGGCGGTTCCGTGGATTGGCTGGAGATCTCCTATGAGAGAGGAACGATGCTGAAAGGCAGCTGAGTTTCTGGCCGATAGTGTCTCTCTGTTTCGGTCGTCAATAGGGCCCAAGAAAGGAGCTGACCGGTAACGGACAACCACAGTGTATATAGCGAACACCAAATTGCCGCTGCGGTGAACGTAAGCACGACCGTATGGATGCTGAAATGGATCCTCACCTCCCAGGCAGGATAAGTGTTATCAAAAGAGGATGACGGGTGACCCTCTTCAATAGAATCATCACCAACGCATACTTATAAATCAGCAGCCCATAGTTGGTGATGTGAAATCATCCACTTACTGGTTAAAGAATCGACCGACGAACTACATACAGTCGTCCAAGTACCTCTCTGGAAAGAGCTGGCAGGTGCTTTGGGCAGCTGGAGTTAAAATGACCATCCGGCGATCCAGAGTCGTGAACTCACTGCCGTGCGATATCCAATGCCGGTACGAAGAAAGAGTCAAGCGACGAAGAGATCAAATCCAGGAACCTTCGAATCATACTCAGCGCAGCTTAAATCATCGGCAACATTTGACTCACGCGTGATGCCGCGCCGTGCAGTGCATTAATGATACCTCATCCTCGCGTTGGTTGTCGAAGCATCCAAGCCGACTCCAGTCTGGGTCATGCGCCTTGTCCGTGAGCACCCCCTGTCGTTGCACCTGTTCCCAAAACGAGTATGAGATCCCGCAACCAAATCCAAACGAGGAAAACACTCACAGCGCTGACGAGGTCGAGAGAATACGGATGGTCGTCGGTATATGCGCTCATGACTCGTCCGAGCCTCGAATGTCGCTAATTGGCCGAGGTGAATGACAAGATTCAAGAGACGCACACAGGGGCCTGAGGTGTCGGTACAACTCCCTCGTCAGCGAGTCGAGCCTGTACCCAACGAACTCCTTGATCTTGCTTCCCCGTGCCACAGTGTCAGCGGTTTTCGAATATCCATCCTCCGTCAATTTGTGTCGTTCGTCGAGATGATAGCGCAGGTTACTGTTGGCATACGTGCTTGCCTTGATCAAATTAGCCTTGTACTTGTCCATCTTTCTCGCCTTCGCGAATAGCATCTCGCTTATGAACTTCAATACCAATCATGAGCCAAGACCGGAAAGGTGCTCACGGAAGGTAAACCGCATCCTCGAACTGGCTCACACTGTCGAGGTTCTTGGGATCCTTCATGAGGTCGTCCACAAACTTTGCAACTGCAACCCCCTCTCTCGTGATAACGAATCGGCACCGTATGCAGACGCAAGCAAAGCCACTCTGTGCTAAACTGGTCTTTCGGGCGTGAGATAACCTGTGAATCCAAAGCGCTGAGAGCCGGACAACCAGGTCAGATCTATCTGGAGACTGACGTGTAGCCACAAGAATACCGCATCTCAAGCACTCCACTTCACGCTGAGCGTGGACCGCACAGGAGTCGAATGGGACCTAGAGAAGACCCGTCGCAGTTTTCCACAACTTTACGTGTCCCTGTGGCCTGTACTCGGATATGTTACCCATGGCTTCCTAAGCCTCGTGAGCGCTGTATCTACGAGTTGTAAGTGGGGCGTACGAGCATGTCAAAAGGGTTTATGACAGGTGTCTTGAGAACCCGGAGGTTTCTGACCCGAAAAAGATCTTCGGCATACCGTCTGCGATATACAACAGTTCTCAGTCTGCGGCCGGGAACGCAGTACCTCGTAACCTACAATAGATTCAATATATACACGTGCGAGATGAGCCACGCATCCAAGGGAAGGTTATGAAGAGTGCCACTTGGTTGGAGGAAGGTCGCAAGCTTCGAAGCCCAACAATGGAACCTACGGAAGCTAGAGTCAGCCGGAACTGGATAATCGGGAGGGTTGCGGAGTATGCACCTCTCTAAAGCAGGCTCCAAGAACCAGAACTATCTCCGTTGTGGTTCTAGCTCTCGAGCCGACGACGGCACTTTGTCGCCCACGTCCTGGTTAGCTTCCAAATCGGTAACTCATTTCTTGAGCTCCCTGAAACCTTCCAGCAGCCCAAGATGTGCCCCGAGTTTAGAGGTGGCCATGAAGGGCCCCTGCAGAACCGTCCCTCCTACAGGAAACCAAATCTGCTGGAGATATTATGGAGGTGGGGCAGATTGGTTGTGAGTGGCATTTGCGGAAGGACTGAAAGGTTATGGATCCGGGTCGGGTTCAGGAATAGCGCCGTGGCTCCTGATCACGTCCCATTCTCTAGAATTGCACAAGGTGCGTTAGAATTACAAAGGTGCAGATAGTTTGCGTAATAAATCATGGGACACGAGATGAAATCGACCCGCTCACAAGAACCTGTAAGGGAAATACCGGGTGGTTGGGTCGTGGACAATGAGCGACTGTGGCTGTGGTAAGAGTCAACTCTCCTGAGGAACATTTTTACAATGCGTAGCTCAATGCGTAGGCATTTGTCACCAGTTCGTATTTAGGATCGGTTGAGATCGCGACAGGCAGCTGCAAACCAGACCATAGAAGCTGTGCACCGCCCTACAACCCGCCCTCAGTTGCGAGGTGTCCATGTCATTTCCCAACACCCCCAGGGCGCGGGGGCACTGCAGATCATCGGCACGGTTAGAAGGAAAGTATGTTCAAAAGGAATAACCCCAGCCGGAGGCTGAGGGTGGTGTAAACCCAGTCATTGAGGCGGTGAGCCGTGTAAGTATCCGGAACCCTGTTCGCATTGCATCCGTGAACGTACGGGATACTTATTAGGCAGTGGGAGTCGACCTAGCACTTTCTCACAATCCCAGCACGCAACTCTTCCTCCCTATGAGCATGCGAAGGTTTTGGTATGTTCGTGTTATGGGGCGGTCGTGACAGGACATACCTGTACTCGAACATAATCTGTACACCAACGAAAAGACAGAAACATGTGAGGAGCACGAATCGGAGGCCTGTGTGAGGGAGTGTATTTGGCGAAATCAGTCCCGTGTGCGGTATCCCCCCACACTTGTCGCACATACCTTCCCAGCTATCTGTCAGTCGGCCGATCATGTATGATATACCATCCGTCCCAACCACAAATCCGATGAGGTTCGCTGTCAGCATCGTGAGGATGTTGAACACCCCCCCAACAGCGCATACATGTCGATACCACCACTGCGCACCGAACTGAATGACGGGGCTAGGGTCAAAGTGTGCATTCATGCGTGATGAAAGTCATTCACCTTGGATCGCGGTAACACCGTCCTAGCAATCAACTCAGGAACGAGGAACAAGCTGACCAACCACCCCCATGCGAGGAGCTTGAACGACAGATCATGCCAGAGCGCGACGAACGTGAAGATGAGGACGCTCGAGACGAGTACATTTCGCGTCCCTCCAAGCGGAATGTAGATGTACCTGTCCGAGCCCTCAGCACCTGCGAAACCCGGAGCTCGGTAGTGCAATTACCTGACAATCCAGAGATTATAACTCCTGTGCCAGCTTTTCCAAAAACCGAACGTTGAATAGTTGTTCGCCATACACCGAATCATATTTTCCGGTGGATCAATGCCGTCCACGAGGGCCCACAGACGGAAGAATCGCCATGGTAGTAAAAGCTGATCGGCAGAAGTTGTTAGGTTACGAAAAGACTCATCGGAAGTCAAACCCATACTTTGAGCCAGACGATAATCAAGTTCCAAAAGCCGACCATGCTAAGTTCGGCTGCGGAAAACCCGTCCCAAGCTTTGGTGTCTTTGATGGCTACCATATACATATAGTGGAGGACAAACTCCATCGTCAGCAAACACACGAGGAAGCGGATAGCGTATGCGACTATTGAACTCCGTGTTAGGAGATTTTTCCCGCCCATCTGAAGAGAAGAGATTGGTTGAGTTGGGCGATGAAATGCGATAGAAAATCCACCTACCTGCCACATGAAATCGTTAAAGGTGAGGATGGGACCGGCGATATACAAAGGGGGGTAGAAAATATACGCGAGGTAATTTGTAAAGGTATACACCTCAAGCGGATGGGCACTGCCGGTCCGTTGCTTGTCGGACATGGTTTCCTGATTCACCTAATTCGTTTGTCAGGACGTATAGTTTATTCAAGAAGGATCCAAGCCACCTCTTTCTGAGGTCCTTGACTGATCGCCCAATGGTAGTCCATTCCGAAGGATACCAATCTGAGCATTGTCACGTTAAAACTGACGTGCCACCGAGGATAGGCGCCTTGAATGTTGTCCTGAAGTCTGAATCAGCTCAGCCGCGTATGTAGAAAGGAAGAACCGAACCAAAAATTCAAACGATGAGTGTAGCGAAGTAAAGCGGTAGCCTGAGTAAGTCTCATTCGCAAACAACACCAGTGCATTGAAAACCCAAAGAAAGAGGGGACCGATGGTGTTACCGCCGGCATAGCGGGATATTAGGTAGTTGATAGAAATAATGATTAGGATCTTGAGTGCACTTGTCCCATGTAACCCGAAAAGCATGAAGATGGAAAACCCGCAGACGAAAGGAATAAGATAAATACGGTCCGGTTGACCATCAGGCGAGCGGCGCAGACGAAACAGAAACTTGGAGCAAAAGAATGCAGAGGAGAGCGAAATGAGTGCGGGCATGTTATTGCGGAAGGATCGGTATTGAGCGTCACTGTTATCCTAGAATCAAGGTGAGCCGTCTGAGAACCTTGGAAAAAGCAGCCGCGGCGAAACTCACAACTTGGCGGCCAAAAAGCCACCCTGGAGAAAGCTTTCGCTTATAATATTGATAATTATGGTGCTCAGCTGCATCCCACCGGTCAGAAATTGATCGCGGTCACACACATCATCTACTCACGCGAACTGAGTGAAACCGGTATCCACACCATTATTGGTATGACCACGGCAAGGACCACATAGTAGACGAAGAATTCTGGTGTTTTCCAGCGCGGCGTGGTGCCTGCGGTCTGCGGTTGGTGGGAAGACGGAACATCGACTGTGAGTTTTACGATCCGACTGGGCTTTTTCCTGTTCACGAGGCCCTCGATCCCGAGCGGGGACAGTCGGCGGTCATCTGAGGGCATTTGAAGGACGACGTGGTCGGACATTCATCCCAGTTTGCGGTCGGCAACGGAGACGTGAGAAGCGGGGTTCGGGCTTATTGCCTGATCAGGAAGGTGTTTCCCATCACCTGACTGGGGGAATCAACATGGGCGTTTCTCGCCTCGGAGTCAATCATCTCCTTCATCCGCCTCCCCCTCCCCTCCCTCCATTTATTTCCGCCAAAAATCACGAAACAATTCCTGTAGGCCTTGAATGGTTTGTCTGAGGACAACAGCGCTGACTTCACTTGTGCAACTAGATCTTGGACACCCCACGCTCTCTACTAACGACCCATTGAATTTTCTTTTTCACAGCGCTGTAATTACATTCTTTGCACCACATGGCGTCCCCTCCTACCCAGGAGCTCCCACCGTGGTATACTTTACTCACTTCAACAGCTACTGACGCGGCCGGAGTCCCAACTACCACGTTCACCACCCTCATGAGGCTTCCCCTCACCTACTACGGTCCAAGTGTGCGTCGCTCGCCACGCCGCGCACTACCAGCGCTCTGACCAACCTTTTCTGCTTGATAGATACCTCTGGGGACTGATACGAACGTTTGGGTTTACGGAGGTCCAACCCCGCCGAGCACGACAGATTTACCACCAGTATCACCTACTCCCTCCTCCACTTTACCACCGACACTGTCGACCATCACGTCACTCACATCACCGTCCGTCACTTCCTCCACAGGATCTCTGCCGACTGCTTCATCGACCCAGTCCTCAATTACGACCCGGTCCTCGGTTACAATCCAGTCCTCGGTTACTTCGGGTCCAACCTCCGCAGTGCCCACATCCGCACCAGGTTCATCGAGGCTTGGCGGGACTGCTATTGGTGCGATCGTCGGAAGCATCATCGCTGCGTTGATCATTCTGCTCTGCTGTTTGCTCGCCTTGCGTTGGCGGAGGAGCAGACGAAGACGTCGTGAAGGGCACGATCTCTTGACCCCCGCACCTGAACGTCATCGGCACTCTCGGTTATATTCCTTCACCGATGATAGTCCACAAAATCAGTCTGTTGAACCGACAGGTCCCCGCGAACCAATCTGGACTGGCTGGTCGATGGTCCATGCTTCTGCGGAAAATCGCTCCGTCCCCCCTGTCGAAGGCGGCTGGACCCTCGTGCACGATAATGGTTCCGGTGATCGAGTCCCGGGAGAAGGTTCTCCAAGAGGCAGTGGCGAAGAAACAGATCCATTCCTCCGGGCGAGTTACTCCAACCAAATGTCCCAACACCCAAGCGCTCGCCTCGTTTCCTCTGCTCCGCCCATGGATACCACTCAGAACTCTACGGGTTCCGCCTCAACCGGGGCTTCTGGTTATGGTAATGTCGTCGAGCCTTCCCAAGCCCGCTTCAGTCATCTCGTCCCTGTCACTCAGTGGGGAAATATCTTACCCCCAGCGGTCCTCACTCATATTGTTGATGAGCCCCGACGTCATGATGATATTATAGAGGAGGATGAAGAAGAGTCTCTGCTGGAACCTCCACCCCGTCTCGATCCCGATCGTCTCGGTACTTCGCGTACCACCCCCCGGCCGTCGCTTCGATCACTTGGGACCCTCCGATCTGAACGTAGCCTCCCTCCACCAGAAACTCCGGCCAGCTGGGACGAGACTCCACAATTTATGACAGCTCAAAGGATCCGGGTGGACGAGATGGACAGGGCCGATGCTCGTGAGGTTCCTTCTCCGACCACCGAATCTCCAAGTCTCCTCGATCGGCTTGGATGGTTGAACCGACGCTCAAGGCACAGCACTCCAGAACGACGAGAATCTCGACCGACTACCCCTCATGCAGAACCTGGTGTCGCAGCCGGTCCGAGCTCAAGACTCCTTGGACATCCAGAAAGCTTTAGGCCGATCTCTGGATATAGCGGTACTAGTGGAGAATCTGGAAATACCTCTTTCCACGACGCCCAGTCGAGACCTGAGACCCCCCCGCCCTTACCGTCACCACCTCCCGCTTTCACCACCAGTTCACGTTCGAGATTGCCCATGTCGGAGCCTATGCAAGAATCTACGTCAGAAGCCCCCACAATTCGGGTCGTTGGAACTAGTTCCCCGTCGCATTCTCAGGCGGACGATATGGATCCTTTTGCGGATACCACAAGTTCCACCGTGGTTCCAGATCCATTAGATGCCCCAGCCCCTACCTCCCGCCTTCCTATGGTCTCTCACGAATATGACCCAACGTTCCCACCTGGTTTGATCATCTCCAGATCATGGATGACCTCGTCCGGAACCCTTGGTGACTCCGACCGTACGGACAGCCCCGCCATCTCGATAGACATCTACGAGGAGGCTCCTCCTCCAGTTGCCGAAAGGTGGAGGTTCTTTGCAGGTGGCAGTGGATCCGGCAGGTCAACTGTACGTTTTGTTTTCCTTGTTCTTTCCATAACAACTGATTGGCCTCTTCGCGTCACAGCAACCGGTTTTGGTTCACCCTCGGAATCTGTCCCGTTCGGAAGCTGGTTCCCTCCATTCTATGAGGCCCCGTCTTAGCCCCGGTTCACCGCTTTCCGTTTCGGGATCTGCCCCCACGTCTCTTTTCCAGCCCACCCCCGATTCTTCCCTGGGTTCTAGGTCCCACGGTCGTTCTCAAGGCAGCGGCCACTCCCTTATTCACCAAACATCTATCTCATCTCAAGGCCGCCGTCGCCGCCGTCGACCCGAGGTCGGTGAATCTTCTCTCCCCAGCCCTTACGGTCGTCTGAGTCTCGGAGCCACGGGAACGACTGCGATGAGGTTCGATTTCGGCCAACATGATGGGGGTCCTTCTTCGCCCGGGACTCCGTTCAGCGCCTTCTTCAGTGTAGATGGAAGCGTCAATTCTGCGGGGACAAACGTTACAGCTGACGTCGTAGATCCTGTCACTGGTGTTGCAGTGCGGATGCCCAGGATGCCAGCATATACTCATGATAGGGAGGACCGTCACTCCTATCCCCACCACCTGCTGGGAGACTAAGCGGTGTTCACCTTGCCCTTAGATCTCCAGAACCGCTCCAACTCAATCCACCTACTGCATCTCGGTCCGATTTTTTCTCTGGTGTGCGTGCGCGCCGGAAGTTTATCTCTTCTCTTCTTTTCTTCCATACGGGTAAACTCGAGCTCACGGAACAACTGGGTGGCTTGGCACCGTCTCGCCGTCCCCCGTCAAGTTCATCGGGCGTGGTCCCACTGTACCCGCAGGGCACAAGGACGCTGTGCGACATCTTCCTAGTTCGCTTTATTTCCCTGGGTTTCTATTCTCTGCATCACGGACAATGAAAGTTTTGATGAATCGCATCTGTATGTATCTCTGATGACTTCTGCTTCATTTCTTCCACCCTTTTTTTGCATTGCATCTGCGCTTATTTCCGGTAGAACTAGCCCAAAGTTTCCTTCTTGCTTTTCTCTGCCTCTTTTCTCTGTTGCTGATGATTTGCTAATTACCTGCGACACCCCTGCGATACCTCACATTGATATCCCTCCACCCCCGCTACCTACCTCCAACCCCCCTACTCCGCACGTTGCATAAATGTGTCTACTGCATCCTTACTTGTCCCTGTGTGCAATATATACAATTTGTGCATTCGATCCATTCTATGATCGGGCCTGAGGCTTGATGGTATGATATTGGCTTAATACTGAATTATGACTCGGTACGACGGTCGTTGATCCGTGCGGACGCGGAGGGACGTTTGAACAGCCAGGCGATGCCGAGCACTTGTTTCCTCCTAGCGTGCTCATCTCACGGTCTGGTAGCCTTTG
>Ga0307515_10006519_pt1 | contig 23340 bp, 21 predicted proteins | sample 17_EM_MG_FD_194513 | JGI IMG/M metagenome (GOLD analysis project Ga0307515, IMG submission 194513) | Populus trichocarpa ectomycorrhiza microbial communities from riparian zone in the Pacific Northwest, United States - 17_EM | ecosystem: Host-associated > Plants > Roots > Unclassified | place... | reverse complement strand
GTCGAGCGAGTTGTCGCGCATTAAGAACGAGCAGTACGCGTTCGCGCATCAGTTCGGCCGACTGCGCGACTATGCGCACTCACGCAGCGTGCGCTTATTCGGCGATCTTCCATTTTACGTCGCTCCCGACTCGGTGGAGACGTGGTCGCAGCGTGCACAATTCCAGTTGGACGGATCGGGGCGAGCCACGGCAGTTTCGGGTGTTCCGCCGGATTACTTCTCGGAAACCGGGCAACTGTGGGGCAATCCGCTATACGCATGGAACGCCATGCAGCGCGATGGGTTCGTGTTCTGGCGCGCGCGCGTGATCCGACAACTGGAACGTATGGACGTGCTGCGCATCGATCACTTTCGCGCGCTCGCGGAACATTGGTCGGTGCCCGCCAGTGCCCAAGACGCGCGCTCAGGATCGTGGCAGCACACGCCGGGCGCGGCGCTTCTGCAAGTATTGCGCGAAGAGCTGCAACAGCTTCCCATCGTTGCCGAGGACCTTGGCGTGATCACGCCGGATGTCGATGCGCTGAGGAAGAACTTCCACCTTCCCGGGATGCGCGTGCTGCAATTCGGATTCGACGGCAAGGGAGAGAATCCTCATTTGCCGCACATGCACGAGCGCGATAGCGTGGTGTACACGGGCACTCACGACAACGACACGACCATGGGCTGGTATCGAAGTCTCAGTCCTGAATCTCGCGAGCAAGTGGATTTCTTCTTGCGAAGCGCTTCGAGCGAGATGCCTGACGCGCTGATGCGCGCGGCGCTGGGTTCGGTGGGTTTGCTCGCGGTCTTACCCGCTCAGGATGTGTTGGGGCTCGGTTCCGAAGCGCGTCTCAATACCCCTGCGACGGTTGCCGGCAATTGGAGCTGGAAGCTGCCGTCGGGTTCGCTAACGGCGGATCTCGCGCGCCACTTCGCGAGATTGAACACGATCTATGGTCGCAAGGAATAAAATGCGAGCGCACCTCGTCCTGTTCGCCGCGCTGGCGCTGACCGGCTGCTCACTGCTGATTCCGAAGCTCGAAAAGCCCAGGCTGTCGATCGTGAATGTCGAAGTGCTCAAGTCGGATCTTTGGGAGCAACGCCTGAAAGTTCGCATGCGCGTACAGAATCCGAACGATCGCGTGCTACCCATTAAGGGCTTGAGTTACACGCTCGATATCGCGGGCGAAGAAGCGGCACATGGCGTCAGCGGCGCAAGTTTTGTAGTGCCTGCGCTCGGCGAGGCGGAGTTCGACATGAGTGTCTCGGCCAACATGGCCGGCATGCTCATCAAGTTGCTCGGCCGCGGAAACTCCATGAAAGACAAAGTGGAATACCGCCTCAAAGGCAAAGTGTCGTTATCGGAAGGGTTCCTGCGCTCGATCCCGTTCGATGAGAGCGGTACGTTCGCGTTGCAATGAAAAAAGCCCCTCAGAACAGCGCATCATCGCGCTCGAGATCGAGCAAGTGCTGTTTGCGCCGCAAGCCGCCGCCGTAGCCCCCGAGCGCACCGCTCGAGTTGATCACACGGTGGCAAGGAATCACGATCGCGATGGGATTCATGCCATTGGCCTGGCCCACGGCCCGCACGGCATGCGGGCTGTCCACGCGCTTCGCGAGCGCTTGATAAGAACAGGTTTCTCCGTACGGAATCTCGCGCAGCGCAGACCATACGCGCTCTTGGAAATCCGTTCCGGGATAAGCGAGCGGCACGTCGAACGTGCGGCGCTTGCCGGTGAAATATTCTTCGAGCTGGCAAGTGATGTCATCGAGAAGCGCGTGGCGACCCGAAACGACGTTCGCTCGCAAGCGGTTCTTTAGACGCTCGATCTGCAACTCGAGACGAGTAGGGTCGGAAAATTCGAGACAGCACAAGGCGCCGTTCGCCACGCCGGCCAGCAGACAGCCGACCGGGCTTTCAATCGCCGCGCAGGAAACGACAGCGGTGACGGATTTCGTATTCAGGGTCGCCATGCGAAAAGCTTACCAAAGGCTCCCACGCCGGCTCACCCGAAGCTTGCGCCATTTCCGGCGACCTCAGCTTTTCAACAAGCGCTTGTACAGCGCGACGTACTTCGCGCCCTGTTTATCCCAAGAGAAATCTTCAGCCATGCCGTTGCGAACCAGACGTGACCAGTGCGCCGGCTGCGCATAGAGATCGAGCGCCGCCCCGAGCGCTTGCGTGAGCGCCGGCGCCGAGAATTCTTTGAACACGAGCCCAGTGCCGCGGCCGGTCGCCGGATTGTAATGATGTACGGAATCCGCAAGCCCGCCGGTCTTGCGCACGACCGGCACCGTGCCGTATCGCATGCTGTACATCTGATTTAGTCCGCAAGGCTCATAGAGCGATGGCATGAGAAAGATATCGCTCGCCGCTTCGATCCAATGCGCCAGCTCGTCGCTGTAGCCGCGATGAAAGACCACGCGGCCGGGAAAGTCCTGCGCTAGCGTTGCGAAAAATTCCTCGTACGGCGCATCGCCGCTGCCTAAACCGACAAAGGCCATCTCGCGCGAAGCGAGCACTCGCGGCAGGGTATCGAATAGCAGCTCGATGCCTTTTTGCGACGCGAGTCGGCTTACGATGCCGACAAGCGGCGTCTTAGGATCGGGCTGCAGCTTCATGCGCTGGAAGAATTGACGCTTCAACTCGGCCTTCGAATCGAGGTTCTCCGGCGTGAAGTGAATCGGGATGTAGGGATCGTGGCGCGGATCCCATTCATCGTAGTCCACGCCGTTCAAGATGCCGGTCAATGAGGCGGCGCGCTCGCGCAGAACGTCTTGCAACCCCATTCCATATTCATCTGTGCATATCTCGTTCGCGTACGTGGGGCTCACGGTCGTAATCGCGTCCGCGTACATCACACCATGCTTCAACGCGTTGATCCGCCCGTTCCGCAGATCTTCCTGATGCAAGAGATAAGTTTTGTCGCCGAGGCCGAGATCGGCAATGGCGGATGCGCTGAACACGCCCTGATAGCCGATATTGTGAATCGTGACGACGGAACGCGTGGCCTTGAAGAGATTGTCCCAGCCGTAAACCGACTTGAGGTACAGCGGGCCGAAAGCAGTGTGCCAATCGTGGCAGTGCAGGATTTGCGGGCTCCAGGCCATTCGCTGGCAGCACTCGAAGGCGGCGCGCGTCAGCAATAGAAAGCGCAGATGCTCGTCCACGTCGAAGGTGTAAAGCATGGGGCGCTCGAAGAGCACCGGGCACTCCACCAGAAACACGAAGGCGGTCGATCCAGGCAATCGAGCTTCCGTCACCGAGAACTCATAGCGGTGCGGTCCCAATTCCACGGGCACATGTTGCAGTGCCTCGACCGGTCGGACCTCTAATGTGCCGCGGCTGATTTGCTTATAGAACGGCATGAACAGGCGGACGTCATGCCCCGCACGATGGAGGTATTTGGTGAGTGCGCCGGAGACATCCGCGAGCCCGCCGGTTTTGGCGAACGGGGCGGCTTCCGAGCAAACGAAGCAGACTCGCAGGGACATAGGCAGGTTCGGGCCTTTCTTGGCTGCAGATTAGGGAGCGCGGACTGTAGACTAACGGGTCAAGGGGAGAGAATCCGTCCAGTCCGTCTCATGCGTCGATTTCTCATTGTGCTCATACTCAGTGTTCTACTGGCTATCTCGATCGCACTAGGTGTGATCGTGGCCGATTGGCCGTACTGGAGCCACGTCTTCTTCCAATAAAAAATCGTCTTGTAGGGGAGAGACTGTATGCCACGTCTGTTACCGACAATCGTTTGCGGAATGTTGTTGTCCGCCTGCCAGAGCACGCCACCCGCAGATGCTCCGAAAGAAGAGGCAGCCGCGGTAAAGGTGACCGGCACGGATGCCCCGGAGGTTCCACGCCCGGACGCGCAAAAGCAGGGCGCGCCCCTGTTCGCGCATCTGGGCACTTACACGCGAGACGTCACCACGAGCAATGTGCAGGCTCGGAGGTATTTCAACCAGGGCATGATACTGACGTACGGCTTCAATCACGACGAGGCCGGGCGTTCCTTTCGAGAGGCTGCTCGTCTCGACCCGAACTGCGCGGCATGCTGGTGGGGCGTGGCGCTCGTGCTCGGGCCGAACATCAATCTGTCGATGATGGCGCCAGCGGCAGGTCCGGCCTATGAGGCCGCGCAGAAGGCGGCTTCGCTCGCGGGCGGCGCAAGTCCGGTTGAAAAGGCTCTCATCGGCGCCTTGCTGAAGCGCTACGAAGAAAAGCCGCCGGAGGATCGCGCGGCGCTGGATCTCGCGTATGCAAATGCTATGCGCCAGGTGGCGGCGCAGTTCCCCCAAGATCCGGACGTGCTTGCCTTGTTTGGAGAGTCTTTGCTCGATCTGTCGCCCTGGAACTACTGGCTTCCGGACGGCACGCCAAAGCCCACGACGACCGAGGCTATCGGCGTCATCGAACGCGCCATGGCTTTGTCGCCTTCGCACCCGGGCGCGCTGCATTACTACATTCACGTTCTCGAAGAAACTCAGCCCGAAAGAGCAACGGCCGCAGCGGATCGGTTACGCGATCTCGTGCCGGATGCTGGTCATCTTGTGCACATGCCAGGGCACATCTATCTGCGCACGGGCCGCTATCAAGATGCGCTGGATGTGAACGTGAAGGCCGGCGAAGCCGATCAGAGTTACATCACACAATGCAATGTGCAGGGCTTTTATCCGCTCGCGTATCACCCGCATAACTGGCACTTCGTGTGGGCGGCCGCGACCTTTGTGGGCAATCAGGAAAGCGCTCTGATGGGCGCGGAGAAGGTTCAACATCTGATGCACGGCAGTCGTGCTGATGACCCAGCCATCGGTCCGATGGTCCAGCACTTTGCGTTGACTCCGCTCTATGCTGAAGTGCGCTTCGGCTTATGGGATCAAGTGCTCGCGGCAGCTCCGCCCGCGGGAGTCTACTCGCAAGCCATTTGGCACTACGCGCGAGGCTTCGCGTACGCCGCGCGAAACGATATACCGCGCGCGGACAACGAGCTCTCGGAAGTGAAACGCCTGTCTGCCGACCCCGCTTTGCCGAAGGCGTTCGTCTCGGCGCGCAACTCCGCGGACAAACTCGTCGCGATCGCCGCGCATCTGCTCGAAGGCAATATCGCGGCACGCAAGCGCAACTTTCCCGCGGCGATTGCAACGCTGCAAGAGGCGGCGAAGCTCGAAGATACCTTGGGGTACAGCGAGCCCGAAGATTGGCACTACCCGGTGCGGCTCTATCTAGGCACGGTGCTGCTGGAAGCGGGCAAGCCCGCCGAGGCGGAAACCGCGTTTCGTGAGGACTTGAAAAAACACCCGGAGAACGGCTGGGCGCTGTTCGGATTAGCGCAAGCACTTGATGCGCAGAGTAAGCGCCCAGACGCCGCGGATGCCCGCAAGCGCTTCGATAAGGCGTGGCGTACCGCCGATATTTCGTTAACTGCGGCGGTAGTCCGCTAGGAGCCTGCCCTAGCGACCACTTTCCGCAAGTTTCGGATCGCGGATTTCGACGGGGTCCTTAAGATAGCCTTCATGAAAACGCAGGCCGAACAGTTCGTATCCAGTCGCGATTTCGCGCGTATTGCACGCGCGATTCGTTTCATCGACGCGAACTTCAGCGAGCAGCCTCGTCTGAGCGCCGTCGCCGCTCACGTTGGGCTGTCGGAGTTTCACTTCAATCGGCTGTTCCGTCGCTGGGCGGGCGTCACGCCGAAGCAGTTTCTGTCGCGAGTCACCGGATCGGCGGCGCACTTGGCGCTGAATATCGAGCCGTCTGTATTGGAGGCAGCGCACGCTGTGGGTCTCTCTGGGTCCTCGCGCTTGCACGATCTTGTTGTGACTTTAGACGCGATGACCCCTGGCGAGTTGAAGTCTGGCGGCGCAGGCGTGCGTGTTGTTTACGGTCTAACCGATACGCCGTTCGGCACAGCATTGTTCGCGGAAACGGAGCGTGGGCTCTGCCATCTGTCATTCGTGGACGCGGGCCAAACCGGAGCGCAAATCGCCGACCTGCAAAACATGTGGAGCCGCGCGGCATTCGAGCGCAATGACGAGCGAGCTCGCGAGCTCGCGGAGGCCATATGGAGTCCATCAGCGCGGCATTCGTCGTTGCGGCTGCAAGTGGCCGGCACTAATTTTCAATTGAAAGTGTGGGAAGCCTTGTTGACGCTCGGCGCACGTCACACAACCTACACAGAAGTTGCCGCGGCAATCGATTCATCGACGAGCGTGCGTGCGGTTGGTAACGCTGTGGGCGCGAATCCGGTGGGATATTTGATCCCTTGTCACCACGTGCTGCTTCGGAGCCGTGCACTAGGTGGCTATCACTGGGGCGTGGACCGCAAGCGAGCGATGCTGGCGTGGGAAGCGTTTTCCGAGACGAATCGATTTGCGGCGAACGTTAAGCAGCGAATTGCATTACCCGTAAGTTCCGGAGTCCCGCTACAATCACGCAGCGCCGCAGTCGTTAGTCCATAGCACAGGCATCTCAAATCCTATGCGTCACGATAAGGCGCTTCCCACGCACCTCAAGCTTGCTTATTCATGCGCCCACGCGACGTCGTCATGCTCGTGGCCTTGGCCGCCATCTGGGGAATGTCTTTTCCCTTAACTCGAATTGCCTCACCGGCTTTCGGGCCGCTTCCATTGGTGGCCGTAAGAATTGGGCTCGCAGTCCTCGTACTCTTGCCGTTCGTGAGAGAGCGCGCGGCGTTGCGCGAGAACGCAGGTGGGCTGTTTCTGCTGGGACTAATGAATTCCGCCATCCCATTCGCGTTGTTTGCGTTCGCGGTCTTGCACATCACGTCCGGGTTCACAGGGTTGTTGAACGCAACGACGCCGATGTTCGGCGCGCTCCTTGGAGCGTTTGTCTTCAGTGAGCGCGTCACAATGTCCCGCTGGCTCGGCGTGTTCATCGGGTTTCTCGGCGTCGGAACGCTCGCGTGGGATTCGATCGGGGCACGTTCGGATACTGCGATATATGGAATCTTGGCCGCACTAGCTGCCGCTTGCTTATATGCGGTGGCCGCTACCTATACGAAGCGACGCTTTCCGACGTTGAAATCTACGACGCTCGCAGCCGGCAGTCAGATCGGTGCCGGCATCGCGATTCTGCCGTTCGGTGTGTGGCAATGGCCGGCTCAGACTCCCAACGTGCAGCAGTGGATGTGCGCGATCTTCTTGGGTCTGATCAGCACCGCCGTTGCCTACGCACTCTATTTCCGGTTGATCAACAACGTTGGCGCGGCGCGCGCAACCACGGTTACCTTTATCGTTCCCGTGTTCGGCATTGTCTGGAGCGCATTGCTCGTGCATGAACACATCACGTGGATGCTTGTGTTTAGTTGCGTGCTGGTTGCCTTCGGCACGGCGCTCGCGGTGGGCGTGTTGCGTTTGCCGGAACGCACTCCGCGCGCGGCGGGGTAGTTAATTGGAAAGAAGTCGCCTGCGGCTCATCTTTCGCAGTGTGAACAGGCCCTAGCGAACAGCGAATCCGAACGCCGCACCCTCGCGTACCATGCATCAGCTTCCAATCACTCGAAGGTCGCGATGACCGTTTCACTTTGGTGCGTGCTCGTCGCCGCGATTCTTCCGATTCTGTGTACCGGGATCGCGAAATGGGGATTTAGAGACTTCGACAATCGCAATCCGCGCGATTGGCTCGCTCGTCAGCAGGGCTGGCGCGCTCGGGCACACGCGGCGCAAGGCAATTCTTGGGAGGCGTTTGCGATTTTCTCGGCGGGTGTCTTCGCCGCGCATCTCGCCAAAGGCCCGCAGCAGACCATCGACGCCATCGCCGTCGCATTCATCGTGTCGCGACTGTTGTTCATCCTCTTTTACGTCACCGACAGGTCGTCACTACGCTCTTCCGTGTGGGCAGTTGGGATGGGTTTGTCAGTCGCCTTATTCGTAGTTTCCGCTTGAACGCTAGCGGGCAAAAAGCGCCGCAGGCGACTTTCTGCAATCGGACGAGTAGTAAAAGTCGCGCCTTTTGCCCAGCGAGCTCAACGCGCGAAAGTCGCGCCTTTCGGCCGGCGAAGCACAGCCGCAGGCTGCTTTCAGCGAAAAAGGTAGCTGCGCCGCAAAAAAACCGCCACTCGGAATGGGTCCTGTCAACCGCCTATTAGCATTCTAACTCGTTGAACTAGCAAGATAAGCTGTCCGGACGAAAGGCTTGTGGGCCCCGTCCCTGGTACACTGCGCCTCCATTCCCGGCGCGTTCTTACCATGTCAGCCTCGCCTTATAAGCAGCTCGAACAAGAGTTCAAACGTCTCCATGCATTTCGTGGAGCGCTCTCCCTGCTACGGTGGGATGCCGCGGTGATGATGCCGCGGGGTAGTGCGGATGTTCGGGGCGAGCAGCTCGCTGCGCTTGAGACGGAGCATCACGCGCTGCTCACGTCCCCTCGCATCACTCGTCTTTTGGATCGTGCGCAGGCGAACACCCAAGGTTTGGCGGAGTGGCACATCTCCAATCTGCGTGAGATGCGTCGCCAGCGGGACCACGCGATTGCCACCCCCGTATCGTTAATCTCGCGCCTGGCGAAAGCGACGTCACATGCCGAGAGCAAATGGCTCGAAGCACGTCGCCAAGGGCGATTTGAAATTTTCGCGCCGGCTCTCGAAGAAGTCGTGCAACTTGTGCGTGACAAAGCTGCGTTGCTGGGGCAGGCGTTGAACCTCGCCCCCTACGATGCATTAGTCGATGAGTTCAGTCCCGGCATCAGCTCCACGGATATCGAAGCCTTGTTCAAGGTGCTGTCGCGTCGGCTGCCGTCGCTCATTCGTGAAGTCATCTCGCTTCAAGATCAACATCCGCGGCTGCCGTTGAACGGCAAGTTCAGCGCCAGTAAACAGCGTGCCTTGGTCGTTGAGATCATGAAGGCCGTGGGGTTTCCGTTCGATAGAGGTCGCTTGGACGAGAGCGAGCATCCGTTTACTGAAGGCGTGCCCGGCGACATTCGGGTGACCACTCGCTTCGATCCAGCGGATCTGTTCACGGGCTTGCTCGGCGCTTTGCACGAGACCGGTCACGCGATGTATGACCTCGGCTTGCCGCAAGACTGGCGCGATCAGCCGGTCGGCCGCGATCGGGGTATGGCGCTCGAAGAGAGTCAGTCGCTCTTCATCGAGATGTTCATTTGCCGCAGCCGTGCATTCGCCCGTTATCTCAAGCCGCTCTTGGAAAAACACTTCGCGGTGACGGGCCCGGAATGGGAAGTCGAGAACATTTACACGAACCTGACACGCGTTCGTCGTAGCCTGATTCGCGTCGATGCGGACGAAATCACTTACCCGTTGCACATTCTTCTGCGACACGATTTGGAGAGAAAGGTGCTCGCCGGCGAGCTGGCCGTGCGGGACATTCCGACAGCGTGGAACGCCGGTATGGAGCAACGTATCGGTATTCGTCCGGCAAACGACACCGAAGGCGCGTTGCAGGACATCCACTGGGCCGTAGGCTCATTCGGTTATTTCCCAAGCTATGCGCTGGGTGCCGTTATCGCCGCACAGCTTTACGAGAGTCTGCGCGGTGAAGTGCCCGAGTTAGATGAAGAGATCTCTCGCGGGGAGTTCGGCGGACTATTCGGCTGGCTGCGAAAAAACGTGCACGGTGTGGGCGCTAAAGTTAGCGTCAACGAATTGCTGAAGGACGCGACGGGTAAGCCGCTGTCGGCTTCGCCGTTCGTGCGCTACTTAGAAGGTAAATATCTCGAAGGCGCCGCGAGTAGCGTCGCCGCATAACAATGAATCAAACGTCGGTCTCGGCGTCATCTACGGAAGTCCGCGTTTCCCTTCCGCGGCCCTCGCGAAACTTTCATCGTTTACAAGCTCATCTACGAGGGCTTGTTGGCAAAGCGATCGAGGACTTTGGAATGATCGCAGCTGGCGATCGCGTGATGGTGTGCCTCTCCGGCGGAAAGGACTCTTATACGCTGCTGGACATACTGATCTCGCTTCAACGCAGCGCGCCGGTGGACTTCGAGCTCGTCGCGGTGAACCTGGATCAAAAGCAACCCGAGTTTCCGTCGGACGTGCTGCCGCGGTACCTCGAATCGCTGGGCGTGCGATATCACATCATCGAACAAGATACGTATAGCGTCGTAAAGCGCGTGATTCCGGAAGGCAAAACAATGTGCGGCTTGTGCTCGCGTCTACGACGCGGTGCCCTGTATCGATACGCATCAGAAAATGCCATAACGAAGATAGCGCTGGGTCATCACCGCGACGACATTGTCGAGACGCTGTTTCTAAATCTGTTCTTTGGCGGCCGTTTGAAGGCAATGGCCCCGAAGCTTCGCTCCGACGACGGGAGGCATATCGTCATTCGCCCACTGGCTTATGTCGCGGAGCGGGAGATCGAGCGCTACGCTCGGGCGCGGGAGTTTCCTATCATCCCCTGCAATCTCTGCGGCTCGCAGGACAATATGCAGCGTGTCGCTGTGAAGAAGATGCTGGCCGGGTGGGAAAAAGACTATCCCGGACGAGTGGATTCCATCTTCGCAGCGCTGAGAAACGTGGCGCCGGAGCATCTCGCGGACACTGTGCTTCACGATTTCGCTGGACTGAAAGCGGGCGAATGAAAACCTCGCGTACATGATCGCACCCGAGCCGCCGATTCCAAATTCTTACTGGGTGTATGCCGGCCAGTTGCTGGCCGGCGAATACCCCGGTGCGCCTAGACTCGAGCTGGCGCGCAATCGCGTGCAACGCTTGCTGGCCGTTGGCATCGATTTCTTCGTCGATCTAACGATGCCGGACGAACTGCCGCCGTATGCGCCGGTGTTGCCGGCTGGTATCCAGCATGTGCGTTTGGCGATCTACGATCATGACGTTCCCGAAAAGCCGGCTGAGATGCTGGAAATCCTGGGGACGATCCGACGCGCGCTGCAGTCCGGCAGGCGCGTTTACGTTCACTGTCGGGCGGGAATCGGTCGAACCGGTACGGTGATCGGCTGTTTCTTGATCGAAGAAAAGCGCCTCAGCGGCGACGATGCGCTGTCTGAGCTGAATCGTCTTTGGCAAGCGTGCGAGCGGTCGGTGAACTGGAGCGCGATTCCAGAAACGGCGGACCAAGTCGAATACGTCCGCCGTTGGACGCCTCAACTCACAGTCGAGCATAACGCTCGCACAGAATCGCCGGTCGCGAGGCCGCTGACCAAAGGATCCGGGCCGGCCCGTACGCTGAGTCCGCGATTGCCGCGTGGCAGCGTGCCCCGAGAGAGTTCTTCTAAAGAGATGCCGTCACGCGAAGCACCAGCGCGAGACATCGCAGGACGAGCGTCGACAGGACGACCTGCGCCCGGACGTGAGGTGTCGGCTCGGGACATACCAGGACTAGAGGTCCCGCCTCGAGACGTGGCAGCGCAAGGAAATGATGAATATGTACCGTTCATTGCGACGCCCGGTCTGATACAGCCTGGGGCACGCCATATCCGTGATCGTTTCCTGGGAGCTCTGATCGGGCTTGCCATCGGCGATGCGTTGGGTACGACCACCCAGCAGCAGGTTCGCGGTGCCTTTGAGCCGATCACCGACTTGGTCGGCGGTGGGCCATTCGATCTGCCCCGCGGCGCCTGGACGGACGACACCGCCATGGCGCTCTGCCTGGCGGAGAGCCTTCTGGAGTCCCGCGGCTTCGACGCTCGTGACCAGGTGGAGCGCTACGCGCGCTGGCAGCAGAGCGGCTACCTGTCGGCGACCGGCACGGCAGTAGGTGTTACCCCGAACACTGCGCGGTCCATCGCCGTTGCGCAGTGGCGCCGTCAGCTGTTCGCCGGCTCGCACGACCCCAAGCTCGTCGAACCTTCGCCGTTGACGCGAATGGCGCCTTCAGCCATGTTTTACCTGCCGTTCCGGCAGCAGGCGCTCGAATTCGCCGGTGATTCGGTGCGAACGACCTGCCAGGCGCCGCTTGTCCTCAACGTGTGCCGGCTCTTTGCCGCGATGGTTCATGCCGCCCTCGAGGGTCAGCCAAAAGCCCAAGTGCTATCTCCTGCCTGGGATCTGCCAGCGGACCGCCCAAAGTCTCGAATCCGCGGCATTCTCGAAAGCCGTTACCGCCTTAAGGACCCGTCGATCATTCACGCAGGCGACCACGTTCTCGACACGTTGGAAATGGCGGTGTGGGCTTTCGATCGAACGGACAGCTTTGCAGAAGGCGCGCTACTGGTCGCGAATGGTGCCGAGAATTCCGATGTAGCCGGAGCGGTTTATGGTCAACTCGCCGGCGCCTACTACGGCATCGACGCCATCCCCGTCTCCTGGCGTAACGTCCTGATTCGGAAAGATATCATCGCAAGCTTGGCGCTTCGCTTGCTGGAGCAGACAAAAATCGAAACGGACGATTGAACCGGGTCGGCCGAAAAATTTTGATCTCGCGACCCTACGATCCGAGACAACGCTCCGGTAAGCTTCCTTTCACTATCACGAGATATTCCCGCAGCTTCCTCGCGGGAGTCGTTTTAGGCCTCAAGGACTCTCATGCCGCGCCCGCGTCCCACTCAGGCTGCTCGCACCGTTCCCGTTACGCCTTCAGGGCGTGCGCAGGCGCGTGTGGGCGTGTCTGGTGTTAAGCGCAAGCGCGCGCCATTGGCTTGGACACGCCTTTCTGACGAAGAGCTGTTGTCGCTGCGATTTTGCGATCTCGGCTTAAAGCTCGAACGTACACCGCTGCAGAAGCACGTAAAGCGTTTGCATGCGGAGCTTGAAGGTCGCGGCATCGAGTTCATGCCGCACGTATGGCTCGCGGAAGAGTTCTTTTCTCCAGACGGCGTGCCGGGCATTGCCGTTCCGTTCTATCTCGCGCATCCGCGGCTCGAAAAACTCGAGCGACGAATCATGCGTGAGGTCGAGGGCGGAAATACCCGCTCTCTCATGCGTATCCTCCGGCATGAGGCTGGGCACGCTTTAGACAATGCCTATCGCCTCCGCCGCAAACGTAAGTGGAGAGAAGTGTTTGGCCCGGCGTCCGCGCCATATCCGCATCGCTATCGTGCGCGGCCCGGCAGTCGTCGGTATGTGCATCATCTCGGCCAATGGTATGCCCAGGCGCATCCGGCAGAGGATTTTGCCGAGACCTTCGCGGTATGGGTCAAGCCCAAATCCGACTGGCGTAAGACTTATGCCGGCTGGCCCGCTTTCAACAAATTGAATCTAGTTGATGAGTTTATGGCCAGCGTGCGCGGCACACGCGCGCCGGTCCGTAATCGAATGCGTATCGAGCCAATAGACACCGATACGCGGACTCTTGCTCAGTACTACCGCCGCAAGCTGCGTCGGTATCGCAATTATCGCCGCGGCCTCGCGGACGATCTCATTCAAAGAATATTCAGCACGGAGCCGGCCAGACCAAACAGCATAAAGGCCGCGACGCTCCTTAGATCCGCCGGAAAGACCTTAGAAGCTTCCGTCGCGCGCGAGTTGGGCATGGCGAGGTATAGTGTCCATCAAATACTCCGCATGCTCATCGACCGCGTGGACACATTGAAGCTCTATGTTAGCGGCAGCCGCCGCGATGCTCTGCGTCACTCTCGTTGGATGCTTGCGCGGTTGTCCCGTCTGTATTCTCAGTGTGAGACCCCTCACTTGGCTTTATGAAAAAAGTGCGTGCGCTCGTCGTCGTGCACGCGAGCCTCGTCCCGCCGAAAACTCTCGACGGCTACACCGATAAGGAAATCGAGGAGTGGCGTACCGAGTACGACGTGATCACGAGCCTGGAGCGGCGTGGTCACGAAGTGCAGTGTCTCGGTGTGCTCGACAGTCTCACGGAGCTGAGAACAGCCATCGCGGAGTGGAAGCCGGACATCGTTTTCAATCTCCTCGAGGAGTTCGACGGGATCGTTACGTACGATCAACACGTCGTCGCGTTTCTGGAGTTGATGCGTCAGCCGTATACGGGCTGCAATCCGCGCGGTCTATTGCTCTCGCGCGATAAATCGCTCTGCAAGCAACTATTCGCTTATCACCGCATTCCCACACCGCAATTCACGGTGGTGCGTCGTTCGGCGAAGATGAAGTTGCCAAAGCGCTTGAAGTACCCGTTGTTCGTGAAGTCAACGGTCGAAGACGCATCGCTTGGTATCGCGCAAGCCTCTGTGGTGGAGGACGCCGCGCGCCTCAAGGAGCGGGTGGAATTCGTCATCGAGCAGCTTGGCTCGGACGCTTTGGTCGAAGAGTTCATCGAGGGACGCGAGCTGTATGTCGGCGTGATGGGCAACGAGCGGCTCACCCGCTTGCCCGTGTGGGAAATGGTGTTTGGCTCCATGCCCGGTTCGCTCGCCGCGATTGCGACTCGCAAAGTGAAGTGGGACAAGCGCTATCAAGCCAAATACGGCATCACCACTCGCGCCGCTGAAGAATTGCCGGCGCCGGTGATTGCAAAGCTCGATAAACTGTCGCGCCGTATTTATCGCTCCTTGAGTCTTTCAGGCTATGCGCGCATGGATTTTCGTGTGACGGCCGACGGAGGCGTATACGTGCTCGAAGCCAATGCGAATCCCAACTTGGAGCAGGCTGAGGACTTTGCCGAATCCGCGCGCGCCGCGGGCGTTGAATATGACGAAGTCCTGGATAGAATTCTGACGCTGGGGCTGTCTTATCAGGCCGAATGGCGAGCGACTTATGGTTGAGCGCGCCGCATTCCTTTGTGGCTTTCCGGGGCATCGCACTCGCGTTTCAGCGTTCGCTGCCGCTGCGATCGTTCTGTTCGGTCTGCTTTCGGGTTGCGCCGGTGCGCGCAAAGAACGTGAGGCGCAGCTGCAAGAGCTCGTCGCGTGGCTTCCCGGCAATTACGACAACTCACTGCAAATCGAGGCGGACAAACGTCAGGGTTTGAAGCCCCACGACGCGCTCGCGATTTCGGTCGTGCAAGTGTATGCGCCGATGATCAGCAAGACGGTGTTCTACGCACAAGAGATGGCCCCGGACGATTCGCGGCGAGTGATGGGGCAGAAGTTGCTGGCTTTCGATGTCTCCGAAGACGACGAGATCGTGCAGTCTATCTGGGCATTGCAAGATCCTGTTCGCTGGCGCGATGCGCATTTGCATCCGGACCTTTTCAAATCCATGCAACCACCGGATGTGCAAACGGTGCCGGGGTGCGGACTGTCTTGGACCAAAGAGAAAGCGGCGGACGGCAAGCCGGAGTACTTCGCCGGCAAGAGCGGTCGCAAATCCTGTCGCAGCAAGAGCCGTGGGCCCGGCGGCATCACGCTGTTCGTGGAGACTCGCATGGAGCTCACGCCCGATGAGTTTTCGATGGCCGATCAGCTCTACGACGCACAAGGCAAGCTCGTTTTCGGTCGCGCGGATGAGCCGTTTCTACGCTTCCGTCGCCGTCCTTAGTTAATTGGAAAAAAGTCGCCTGCGGCGCTTTTTTCAGAACATCAGCTTCGTTTCCGGCCGCAAAAGGCGCGACTTTTGCGGCCTGTGTCGCGCGCAGGCCCTAGTTCACGCTCGCCTTAAGATGATGATCGAGCCAGTCCAGCACCGTCGAATACCAAAGCACGGAGTTGGCGGGCTTCAATACCCAGTGATTCTCGTCCGGAAAGAACAGTAGCTTGCTCTCGATGCCGCGCCTCTGGAGCGCGGTGAATGTGGCGATGCCTTGTGCATCGGGTACGCGATAGTCGCGCGCACCATGAATCACGAGCATGGGTGTGCGCCACTCGCTTACGTAGTTCGCCGGGTTGAACTTCTCGTGGTTCTCTGGGACTTTGAAGTACGGCCCGCCGTTCTCCCACTCGGTGAACCAAAGCTCTTCGGTCGAGTAGTACATGGTTCGCTGATCGAAGATGCCATCGTGATTCACGATGCAACGGAAACGGTCGGACCAGCGGCCGGCGATCCAATTCATCATGAAGCCGCCGTAGGATGCGCCGAGCGCGCAGGCATTGTTGCCGTCGATCCAATCGTAACGCTCGAGCGCCGCGGCCAACCCTTTTTGCAAATCGACGAGCGGCTTGCCACCCCAGTCTCCGCTGATCGAGTCGGTGAACGCTTGGCCGTATCCCGGTGAGCCATGGAAATCGATGAGGACGACACCGTAGCCGCGAGCCGCGAATGCTTGTGCATTCCATCGCCAGTTCCATTGGTTTTGCAGGCTCGCTTGCGGGCCGCCGTGCACGATGAATGCGAGCGGGAATTTTTTGCCGGGTGCGAAGCCGTAAGGTTTCAGCGCATAGCCGTATACCGTCTCGTCGTTCCAGCCCTTGAAAGAGAATTGCTCGAAGTCGCTGACAGCGATGGAGCGCATAACATCATCGTTGAATGCGGCTAATCGTTTCGGGGCACCGCCGCCGTTAGCGCTGAGCGTAAACAGATCCGGAGGCGAACCTAACGACGCCCAGGCAAGCACGATCGCGTCTTTGGTTTGTGCAAAGCTGGTTACTTGCCCTGTGCCGACAAGCTTGCGCGGCGCACCGGATGCGAGATCTACGGCATACAGCGCATGTTGTCCCAGCTCATCCACTGTAACGAGCAAACGACGGCCGTCGCGGCTCAATTCGACGTCTTCGATCGAGCGGTCCCACTGGCCAGTCAGGTTGCGCTGGGTGCCGTTCGCGGCGCGAATCATGGCGTGAAAGCGATCCGTTTCGAATCCGGGCCTATCCATGGCGAGGTAGGCGAGATCGCCGTTCGGCAAAAAAACCGGATGGGCGTCCCAGGCGGGGTTGTCGCTCGTGAGATTACGTGGCGCCGCCGAGCCATCCACGGGAGACTCGAATAGATCGAAGTTGGTGGACCAAGGCTCCGTCTTGCCGGCTATTCGCGCGCTGAAGACAATGCGTTTGCCGTCCGGGCTGAAATCGTACTCCGCATCGTCGCCGAACGGCTTGGAAGGCACATCGCCGTCGATTGTCTTGGACACGTCGACCGCCGCGCCGGTCTTGCCTTGAGCATCAAGAGGCACTGTGAACAGATGCGAGCGCGTGCCATTGCTCCAGGTGTCCCAGTGGCGCACAAAGATCTTGTCGTAGAGTTGCCCCGTCGCTTTGCTTTTGTCCTCGGCGTCGAGCTTGTCCTTGGTGCACTGAACGTCGGTGCAGTTCGCGAACACTTCCATCGACAGCGCCAAGCGATTGCCCTTGGGCGAGACTTTCAGCGAGCCTACATCGAGCGGATAGTCCGTTACGCGGCTAGGCTCACCGCCATCGAGTGACAAGCGCCACACCTGAGAGGTGCCCGAGCGGCTGGATAAGAAATAGAGCGTGCGGCTGTCCGGCGCCCATCGCGGGCTTGAGTCCGTTGCCGGGTCGCGAGTGAGCGGTCGTGGCTGCGCGCTTTTTTCTTTGAGATCGAGCAACCAAAGATCCATGCGCCCTTTGTTGGCGTCCATGTCTGTCTCGCGGAGCACGAAAGCCAGGTAGCGCCCGTCGGGAGAAGACTGCAGCCCGCTTACGCGCTTCAGCCGGACAAGATCGTCGGCTGTGAAAGCGCGCTTGGTTTCCGCGGGACCTTGACCAACCGCGACGCACGGCAAGGCGAGGGCGGCAAGCCAGGCAAAGATTCGAAACTTCGACAGCATGAGCGGCTCCGATCGAATCGAAGGCCGCGATTCTAATGGAATGCTCAGTTCAGCGGACGGCCGACCTCGGAGGCATCCAGCACCCAGGGCTCCTCCTTCGAAGCGAGCACCCATTCTTGAACCAGGGGATTCTCGATGGCCGTGGCGATATACCAGCGAGCGTTATCGGAGATTTGTGTGCCGTAGGTGTTGAATCGCAGCACCACCGGCATGTACATCGCATCCGCGATCGAGAATTCGCCGAACAGCCAGGGCCCGCTCGCGCCGAAACGCCTGCGGCAGTCGAGCCAGATCTCTTCAATGCGGTCGATGTCCGCTTCCAGCCCGGGAGTCATCAGCGTGCGGCGATTTCGCGCCCGCGCGTTCATCGGCCATTCCATGCGCAAGTTCGCGAAGCCGGAATGCATTTCCGCGCATACGGAGCGCGCGACCGCCCGGGCGCCGGACTGCGACGGCCAGCCCTTGCCGGTGAGCTCCGCGATGTACTCGCAGATCGCCAGCGAATCCCATACCGTAATGTCGTCATGATGCAAAATGGGCACGCGGCCACTCGGCGAGTGCTTCAGCGCCTCATCCTTGAATTCAGGAGTTTGCAGCGGTATGACTTTCTCCTCGAACCTCAAGCCGAGATGTCTCATGAGAATCCACGGCCGCAGCGACCAAGAGGAGTAGTTTCTGTTTCCGATGACGAGCGTGAGTTCAGACATGGGATTCCTTCAGGCTGGCTCGTTGAACGTCGTGGCACTCCGAATTGGCCTGCCGCGTCCATAGGGCTCGCGATATTCCATGATCAGCAACATTCGCGCCATAGCATTTGATCTCGACGACACACTTTGGGATATCGAGCCCGTCATGGCGCGGGCCGAACGCCGTTTGCTCGACTGGATGCGCGAGCACTACCCGCGCGTCCCGGAGCGCTTCACCAGCGAGGACATGCGCGCCGAGCGCGTGCGCATCGCGAAGGAAGAGCCGCGGATGGCACACGATTTCGCTTATCTGCGAAAGACTTGCATGCGTCGTCATTTCAGCGCGTGCGGTTATGCCGAGGAGGGCGCGGCGCTCGCTACAGAAATCTTCTATGCCGCGCGCAACACCATTGATCTATTCGGAGACGTGCTACCCGCGCTCACCGCTCTCCGACGAAATTATGTACTGGGAACGCTCTCCAATGGCAATGCGGATCTTGCGAAGATCGGCGTCGCGCATTATTTCTCGGTTTCATTGAATGCCTGCCAGGTGGGCGTGCCGAAGCCGCATCCGGATAGCTTTGGTCAGCTCATCGCCGGACTCGAGGTCAGCCCGCATGAAGTGCTGTATGTGGGAGATGACCCCACGATCGATGTGCAAGGTGCTCGATCGGCGGGCATGCGCACCGTCTGGATGAACCGAAAACGATCAACATGGCCGAATGAGCTCGTCGCAGCGGACTTCATCGTGCGCGATTGCGGGGAGTTGGTCGACCTCCTAGCACTGTGATACGACGGCTGCTAATGCAGAACTTCCACATTCATCACATCTTCCCATCGTCAATACGAGTGAACTTTCCGCGTCCTGTGCCGTTCTACCTTAAGAGAGGCCAGCACATCCATGACCCAGAGCACTTGTACCCAAGTTCTGCCGGTCGCGAACCTGCAGGAATTTTTTCGAGAGTCGCTGCAAACGGCTCTCGAGCGCCAGCGTCTCGAAGTGGAAGATCAAACCGAGCACTACGTGGTCAATCTGTTGACCCTCTTTTCCCGCTCGGAAGCCCTGTACGAAAAAACGCCGGACGGCATACGGCTCAAGCCGCTCGTCGTCATGCTTTCGGAGGCGCTGGAAGCGCGCTCGTCCGGCGACCGCAATCGCGGTCTGCAGAGACTCGGTGACGTTTCACTGTTCGTCGCCGGCTTCTTCGCGCGCAGCTTCGCGCGCAAGCTCGTCGACATCGATTACCACATCGCCATGGGCTGCCGGGCTTACAGCACGCTCGCGGATTCTTTGGCGCGCGGTCGCGGCAAAGTGCTCGGGAAAGTGTTCGCTGAGCTTGCGGAAAAATTTCAACCGATGGTGGATGCACTGAATGATGTGAGCGAGACGTCTTATCAACATTCGGACAAAGACGTTTTGCGGCTCTATGAGATCTGGATGAAGACCGGCAGCCGGCGCTCGTACGAGATCCTCAGAAAGCTCGGTGTGGATCCGACTGCCGCGGCGCGTAGCCCGCAGCGGCATTAGGAGCCTGTCCGAGCAATGGATCACCTAGCCGGACCGTGCGCGCCGCTATGATTCTCCGTCAGATTCAAGATTTGATCGGCGGCATTTACGACGTAGCACTCACTCACGACGTCTACGATTTTCTGGTTACCGATCGCGGCCATCTGCCCGCCTCCGCGCGTAGCTCGAGCACCGATGAGCAACTGATCATTGCGCAGAGCGACGATGCTTGCGGCATCTCGTTATATCTCGATCCGCATTTGCTCGAGCGCCTGCGGCGGGCCGACCCGATTCGCAAGCTCGATGATGAGAACGTGGCGGACTATCTCACGGCGCTCGAAGGAGTGAGCCACTTCGTGTACTTCGCGTGGAATGCCGGCCACGATAAATCGGTTTCGTTGCTGGAGCTGGAGCTGCAAGCAGAGATCGATAAATACATCTCGAGCTATTGTCTATTGCGCCGGCAGTTTCCGAATCGCTTTCCGGCCGAGCTGATGCGCGTGCTATTCGAGCGCACACGCATCGACCCGGCATTGGCCGGCGATCGCACGGAGATCTATCGCTCCGCGAGCCGCTACGCGGAAAAATTTTGCAGACGCCTGGAGCGCTCTTTGCGCGACTCGGGCTCGTTACGCGATTCGGAAACGCCGACGCGCAACGACGTGATGAGTCAGCCGGTGATGGCGGAGCTGAGAAGGTTCTATAGGCTCACGGATACGCGCAAACGCGCGCATATCGAGCGAGAGAGCTGATTAGTCTTCGCCGCGGGATTTGTTTGCTTCGACCGCGCGCAGCGTCTTGATCCATTCGGACAGCTTGCGCAGATCGCGTTTTACCGGCTTCGCGCCGTTGCCGCCTCGATCTGTCGGAGCGTGCTCGTACGGATTGAACGACTGCTCTTCATTGACCGCAAACGGCGCGTCGCCGAAACCCAGAGTGTCGCGTTTGTGGTTCTTTCCGGCATCGACCCATTGAATGGCGCCGTTGCCGCGATCGTCGTGCACGATTTTTCCAACTCGCCGACGCTCCGCGGAAGTTTCCTGCGCGGGCGGCTCCAAGTGTCTCTTGCTGTTATTGGTTTTCACGTTAAGTCGTATTGTTGTTGGTCTAGTTCTAGTGGGTCGCAAGTTACTCGCGTGCGCCGTGTCACACAAAGTAGCAGATCACGATTCGGCTTGGTGCAGTCGCCCAAGAATGTTTCTTTGATGAGCCGCACGCAATAAGCCGAGTGCGGTTTTGCCGTCGATTATGTCGCCAGTGAGCGCACGCTCGCACGCCTGCGCCAGCGGCACCCAATGAACTTCGATCACTTCGCTTGGTTCCAGAGCCGCTGTCGCGGGCTCGAGATCGAGCGCCAGGAAGAGATGCAATACTTCGTTAAATACGCCGGGCGAGCTAAGTGAGGTACCAAGGCTCGACCATTCTCGAGCGCTGACACCGGCCTCTTCAATCAGCTCGCGTTGCGCCGTCATCAGTGGCGGCTCATTCGGCTCGAGCTTGCCGGCCGGCAACTCCCACACATAGCCATCTGCCACATAACGGTATTGCCTGAGCAGGCAAACTCGATCGTCTTTATCGATGGCGACGACGGCCGCCCCGCCGGGATGGTGGACCACTTCGAGGCCGACGCGGCGGCCGTTAGGAAGATCGACTTCATCGACCGTGACTTTGATGACGCGGCCGAGAAAGTGTGTCGTGCTGTTCTTGATGCCCATGGCGCAAGAGTAGCCGTGTAGGCGCTCATGAGTATAGGGCGTCGCGATGGAGCGCTCATCGGTGCGAGCACACCGCAAAGCGAGCGCCTCCTCAGTATCGAAGGTGAGCGACTCCTGTATGAGGTGAGTCGACGCTGAAGGCGTTCAATTCGTGCCGTAGCCAATAAGCTGCGCGCTCATCGACACTTCGCAGCTCGCGTGTGTGAACTGAATCGGTAGCCGCAACGGGAATCAACCTCGTATAGTTGCGCTTCTCATGTCGACTGCGTCACATCTCGAAAAGCTCAATGGCCCGCAACGCAAAGCGGTTGCATACGGCGAGCCTTTGGCTGACAAGGGCTTTCAGTCGGGACCTTTGTTGATCATCGCCGGTGCCGGCACCGGCAAGACGGATACTCTCGCTCATCGCGTGGCGCATCTGGCCATTCACGGTGTCGATCCGTCGCGCATTCTCATGCTCACCTTCACGCGTAGAGCGGCAAATGAGATGCGCCGCCGCGCGCACGACATCGTGAAGATAGCGCTGAACGAGCCGCTGGGTGGCGTCAGCCACGGCGTCTCGCAGCGCTTATCCTGGGCCGGAACATTTCACTCCATCGGTAATCGGCTGCTGCGTCACTACGCGCGCCATTTGAATCTCGAGCCAAGCTTCACCGTCATCGATCGCGCCGACTCGGCGGATCTGCTGGACGTGGTTCGGCAGGAGCAGGGGCTTGCAACGAAGGAGCAACGCTTCCCGCGCAAGGAAACCTGCCTGCAGATTTATTCCCATCGCGTCAACACGCAGAAGAGTCTGCAGGAATCGCTCGAGCAGCAGTTCCCATGGTGTCTGTCGTGGGAAGGCGATCTCACGAAGCTCTTTCGCGGCTATGTGGAGCGCAAGCAACGCGCCAACGTGCTCGATTACGACGACCTGCTTTTGTACTGGCACATGATGATGGGCGAGCCGCGCCTCGCGCAGCATGTCGGCGCGCATTTCGATCATGTGCTGGTCGATGAATATCAGGATACGAACAAGCTGCAGGCCGATATCCTGCATGCCATGAAGCCGGACGGCGCCGGCATTGCCGTGGTGGGAGACGATGCGCAAGCCGTTTACTCGTTCCGAGCGGCGGCGGTCGAAAACATCTTAGGATTTCCGGATCGCTTCAATCCGCGCGCCGAAGTTGTGACGCTCGCGCAGAACTATCGATCCACGCAGGAAGTGCTGGACGCGGCGAATGCCTTGATGAGCGATGCGCCGAAGCAGTATCGCAAGCATCTGCTGGCGTTTCGCGGCGTCGGCGCGCGGCCGCGCCTGGCCACGACAGACGATCTGCAGTCGCAGGCGGAATTCGTTTGCAGCGAGATCCTGCGCAAGCGCGAAGCCAACGTGCCGCTGAAACGGCAAGCCGTTTTGTTCCGCAGCGGCAGTCACAGCGACGTGCTCGAAGTCGAGCTGGCGAAGCGCAAGATTCCGTTCGTGAAATACGGTGGCCTCAAATTTCTCGAAGCTGCGCATGTGAAGGATCTGCTCGCGATCTTGAGATGGGCGGACAACCCGCGCAACACGCTTGCGTCCTTCCGCGTCATTCAGCTATTGCCGGGCATGGGGCCGGCGAACGCGCGCAAGGCCGTCGATTATCACGAATCCCAGGGCTTCTCCTTCGAAGCCATGAAGACTTTCTCGCCGCCGCAGTCGAGCGCCAACGATTGGCGCAAGCTCACGGATCTCATGCGAGCACTCAGCGATCCGGAGCGCAAATGGCAAGGGCAGCTCAACCTGGCGCGCGAGTGGTATCGCCCGCATCTCGAACGGGTATATGAGCACTATCACACGCGCACCGGCGATCTCGACCAGCTCGAATTGCTCGCCGGACAGTTTCCATCACGCGAGCGTTTCATTACTGAGCTGACTTTGGATCCGCCCAACGCGACAAGCGATCTGGCGGGCCAGCCGATGATGGACGA
>Ga0307515_10006518_pt1 | contig 23347 bp, 22 predicted proteins | sample 17_EM_MG_FD_194513 | JGI IMG/M metagenome (GOLD analysis project Ga0307515, IMG submission 194513) | Populus trichocarpa ectomycorrhiza microbial communities from riparian zone in the Pacific Northwest, United States - 17_EM | ecosystem: Host-associated > Plants > Roots > Unclassified | place... | reverse complement strand
CGCTCAAGGTGCACGAGTGGGACTTGTCAGCAATCCCAATCGCTCGGTTGCACGCATACAGCCAGGCCGTGGTCAACAGACCCCCTTCCGATACGGAGCGCCTCGCCCAAAACACGCTGGTATTGGAGCTCTGCTGTTTTCTGTATGCCACGCTGCTGGAACTCACTGACATCTCTGTCGACCTGGCAGGTCGGCGGTTCAACGATTTCATCCGTAGTGCGAAAGGCCGTGTTCTGAAAAAGCAGGCAACGAGCTCGATTGATCTGCGCGCTGAACGCCTCCAGTTCAAATCCGTCTTGTACGACGAAAAAATGACTGCCCAACAAAAGGTCGATGCGTTGCAAGCCCTGTTTCCGAAGGAGGCGGAGGCCCTTGGCGGGAGCCGGGCGGCGCTGGTACGCCAGTCCCTGGTGGAGGAAGAGTCCCCTCGCGTCGCCGCGCTGCTCAGTTCGATGGCAACCTTAGAGCTGCGGGGTGACGACGGCAGCCATGTCGTCGAACAAGTCTCGGCATTGCGCAGTCTGTTGGAGCGAAATGCCAAGAGCCTTCCCAAGGACTTCGATATCTCGATCACCGACACGGTGTGGCACCCTCTGCTGTCATCTCCGGACCGCAAGAAGGCCCTGGCGGCATTGAAAGCCAGCGTCCTGTCCTCTATCCGCCGGGGTCTCAAGGGCGGCAAGCTCTGGCTGGCACATAGCCGTATTCATCGCGATCGCGAGGAGCAGCTCATTCCGGCCGCCGAGTGGGCACAGCGGCGCCAGAGCATCGTGAGCTCGATGAGCCTGACCACGGATGCCGACAAGTATCTCGCGCGCATTTTCGAAAAACTCGAAGTTGCCGTTCAAGAGCTGGCGACCGTCGTGAACGAGGGACACGTTTTGATCGATCCTCAGGGCCGCCTGAGCATTGCGAACATTGAGGCGATCGACGCCGAGCCGGAGGTCGCTCGGACGCGAGAGGCCATGTTCGACCTCATTGGCCCGGTACAGCACGGGAATCTGCTGGTGGAAGTCGATGCGAAAGCGGGTTTCAGCGAGATTCTGTTGGGACGCAAGGCGAAGAGTGTCGAAGAACTGAGGGCCCTCTATGGCGCTTTGCTGGCGCATGGAACAGACAACGATGCGAAGGGTGTCGCGCAGATGATTCCAGGACTGCAAGTATCGCAGATTAGCGCGGCTATGCGATCGATGGAAGCCCAGGGGCGGCTTGCCAAAGCGAACAACCGCCTGGTCGATTTCCAGCAATCCATGCCCATAGCCAAACTTTGGGGATTGGGCGACAAGGCATCGGCCGATTCGATGACGGTTGACACCTCCAGGCATCTTTACGTGTCGAGGATGGAGCACCGTCGCAAACAGTCGGGGATCGGCATCTATACGCACGTCATGGGTTCGTACGCGCTGTTCTATAACCAGCCGATCGTGATCAACGACCGCCAGGCCGCAGGCGCAGTGCACGGCGTGGAGTATTACAACGCCACCCGACGGGAAGATCAGATCAAGCTGTCGTTGCTCGCAGTAGATACCCACGGCTATACCAATGCGGCCATGGCGATCGCGAAGCTGCTGCAGTTCGATCTGTGCGTGCGTCTGCGTAAGCTCTCCGAGCGGATGCTCTACCTCCCGTCGTCACTCATGGAACTGCCCGAGGCGCTGGATCGTCTCAGGACGGGCAAGGTATCAGTCAGAAAAGTCAAGAGCGGATGGGACGAACTGCTGCGCTTGGTGGCCTCGATCCGGGATGGGCGGTTGACCGCCAGGGAGGCGTTGGAGAGGCTGGGCAGCGCGGCCAAAGGGGATCGGTTGCATGCGGCCGCGGACGAACTGGGGAAGCTGCTGCGTACGATTTTCCTGTGTGACTACTTCTCCAAGCCCACTTTTCGGCGCGAACTCCACACGCTGCTCAACAGGGGTGAGTCGGTGCACCAACTGCAACGCGTCGTCCATCAGGGGCGCGTCGGCACCCAGCGCGCTCGGCGGCGCGACGAACTTTGGGCGATTTCCGGTGCGCACACCTTGCTGACCAACGCAGTGATCGCCTGGAACACCATGAAAATGCAGGAGGTCGTCGACCACTGGAAATCCAGGAAGCATCCGATCGAAGATGACTGGCTGCGTCGCATGGGGCCTGTGCATTTCAGTCACATCAACTTCAAGGGAACACTCGCCTTCAACGTCGAAGACCACACGGACACGCTGCTGCAGGGAGCGTCGCGCACGCAGGCTCGTCGAGCACTGTAGGGGAAAGTTATCCACATTTTGGCTCAAAGTGTGCGCACGTTAGCAGGAACTTAAACCGGTAAATCTGCACGTATCCCGAGCTGCCTAAACTTTAGGAAAACCGTAAGCTATTGATTTATATAGATCGAATGATCCAAAACCGGTATTTCTGCACGAAAACCCGAACGAGGGTATTTCGGCCCTAGCCGACTGGCATGACTGAATGCCTGTTTCTTAAGCGGCGCCTTCTTCTTGAGACACGATGCCGTCGGTCACAGGTTCAAAGCGGATTGACAGGCGGCGAACGCTCGCCTGCCATTTGGAAAATGCAGTCGCTGCGTATTCCGGTCGACTTGAGCATCTGCTCCGGTAATCGTCGACCAGTAATCAACAAAAATTTTGGTTTTGACCATGCAGCACTGTGATCGACGCAATGAGATCATGCCAAAGCGGGCGTCGGTTAGAAGCGGCTTCTGCCCGCTGCGCTGTTGCCGCCGGCACAAATTTGATCAGGGGACGCAAAGATTGGCGGATCGATTACTAAATAGCACCATGCCCCGTGACCGGCAGAGGCCTTCTGCGTAATACGATCAAACAACCAGTAGTTCCGATTCGGGGTCGAAGAGTTTTCACCAGGCCCCTGCCAGGCCGCCGGAGGCCCCCTCCGGTCATCGCATGTACCCATGCATGACCCCCACGGCCGTTCCGCTTTCCTCGCGTTCCGAATCAATACCCCATAGCCCCACACGACTTCACCGTTTCCCCCCCAGACAGCCAACTGACCACCAACGCGTTGGAGCGCTCCTCCCAAACGGCCGCGGCAACAGTCAAACTCACGTCATGCCCCAGTTCCCGCAGCGTGGCTTGCATGCTGGCCGCGTACCGGCGTTCGTCGGCATCAGTGGGTTCGCGGCTGTCGCTACTCCGCTGCCGACATCTGGCCACCAGGTCCGACAATTTCGCCTGCCGTGCCATGAAGTCCTCCTGCATCAATTGGTCGTAATCCGGACTGCCGAATTCTCCACCGATCGGCACCATGTTGTCCCAGGCCAGATCCTCGATCGATCGCCACAAAAACCGAGGACTGCGGAATCGACCAAGGAACAGTCGGCCGACCGTGTGCTTGCGCCTCCTGCTGCTCACGTCCCGACGCCTTCAAGAGCTTGCAACGACGCCCTGTGCGCCGCCCCAGCCGTCATACAAACCTCGCCCGCAAACGGCCCATGATCCAATCGAACTCGGTCGCGCCCACCTCCCAGCCCTTGCGCCGGATGCCGGCATCGATGTCATCCAGCAGGGCGGCCAAGGTCAGATCGGGGCACTCGACGTGTTTTCTTTCGGTGTAAGCGGTCAGTTGCTCGACCAGATCCGCACACATCAGATAGCGTCCGCGTTGCTCGTCTTCCGGCAAGCCCACGGCGTAGCGGCCATCCACCTCGTACCCCGTGAACTTCGATTGCGCGCCGGACAAGGACGCCGGGAACGGATCACGCGGGAAGTCGTCCGGCACCATGACTTCTTGCGCTGCGTCCGATTTTCTGGTCATGTTGGCATCACTCATGCCTCCACCTCCAGCACCAAGGCCTGGTTGAAGCCCGGGTTCTCGAACTGGAAGTCCGCTGGCGTCTCGGCCTCGCTGCGGTTGCGCACATAACCCGCGGGATTCGCCACCACCCGGCAGCGCCCCACGTCGGCGTAGTCGAAAGAATCATGCACATGGCCGTGCAGCCACAGATCGGCCTGGCACAGCAGCGGCGTCAGGTCACTGACGAACTCCGTGCTGCGCAGGTCCCCCGCATAACGCGGGTGGACGCTGCGGGGATGCGGCCCGTGGTGGGTGATGACCACGGTGGGACCGGTATGCGGCTGCGCCAGCTCCTGGGCCAACCAGCGGCGCGAACGCTGGTGGTCCGCCAAGGTGTCCTGTACCCGCAAGCCACCGCCACCGGTGCTGCGGTCGGCATGGCCGCTCCGCATGCGTTCGACTTCGTGCAGGCACTGCGCATGGGTGAAGCCTTCGCGTTGGCATTCGGTCCAAAGGGTGCAGCCGAGAAACCGGACACCGCCCAGCTCCACGCGGTCGTTGTCCAGGAACAGGATGCGCGAGCCCACACAGGCATGGCGCAGCGCCTCCCGGGTGGCCTGCCAGTGCTGGTCGTAGAACTCGTGGTTGCCGGCGACATACAGGACCGGCACCGGCCAGTCGGCGAAGGCGGCCACCGCGGCGATGCCGTTGTGGATGTCGCCGGCCAGCACCAGCAAGTCCGCCTCCGGAGCGGGCGCGATGAGACGGGTGGCTGGAAAACGCTCGGCCAAAAGCTCGAGATGGAGGTCGGAGGCGAGTTGGATGTTCATGGTCGGCTCGAAAGGATGGGCTGGCACCGGCATGCCCCATGGGAAGAATGCTGTCGGTTTCGGCGCGCGATGGTGCTCGCTGCGCGGTTCAGCGTTCATGCGTGACATTTGCCGAAATCTCCACCAGCAGTTGCCGGTCCGGGAAATCCAACACATCCGCGTGAGGCGCACCAGGGACGAAGGCGACACCGGCGCGGTCTTCGAACACCACGGCCTCCGCCCCATCGCTGGGGTCCAGCACCAGCCAGACCGAGCCGACCTCGCGGCTGCTCCATTGGCCCGTGGGGGAGCTCCACGGCGGCAACAGACACAGCAACCCGACCAGGCTGCCGTTGGACGGCTGTTCGACCTGGTCGACCAGATCGTGGTCCGAGCACAGGCCCCAGGTGGTCCGGCAGGCCCGTGCACCCGTGCCGACACGGAATGTCGCCAGGAACCAGGGGCGGTGGAAGTACAAATGAAAGCCGCGCCAATAGCGGGCACCAGGTTCGCCGAGGGCTTGGGGAAATGAGGCGGCGAACGGAGGCAAGGTGATGAACATGAAGGAGAGGGGCTTTCGAAATCGGGCGGTGCCGACGTGATTCGGTTTGAGTTATATAAAACGCAGAAATTATGCCGCTGGGTTGGTAAAGCGACCTCCCAAGGTGCGATAGGCCGACGCCGCACCCGTGGTTAGATTCCCATTCGGAATACGGGACGAACTGCGCTACGGTGCTCGTCCAAGGTACCCCATGCTCAAGTCTCTCCACAGCCGCCACAACGATGTTCTCCGGGACCTACTGCGCAGTAGGCGTGAATTGCAGCGGCTGCGGCAGTTGGACTTGGCGACCCGCTTGGGCCGGGGCCAGGCGACCGTGAGCAAGGTGGAGCGGGGCACGCGCCGGCTGGACGTTGTGGAGCTGCGCGCCTGGCTGAACGCGCTGGACATTGACTTCGTGGAGTTTGTCAGGGAGCTGGACCAACGGCTGAAGGTCAACCCCGTGCCCGACGCGCGGTTTCGTGCCACCAGCTATCTCAGCGCCTCTGGCACCTACCGAAAGAGACGGAGCACGGCCGGTTAGCAACGGCCGGTGAGGCGTGCCCCGGTTTTAGGCCTTCAGCGATCGGAGAATGGAGATCTGCGTTTTAAATAACGTGGCTTCAGAAGGACGGATCTCAGACCCTTGGGCGGATGCCTTCCCGCCCGAATCCTTCTCCTGCCCGCGGGCGGCCGCGTGGTGCGACCAGCTTCGATGCGGATGTTGCGGCGGCCTTTGGGGCCATCGTGCGAGAAGGCCGCCTCGCTGCCGGCATCTCGCAGGAGGCGCTGGCGCACATGGCCAACGTGGAGCGCTCGTACTACGGGCGCATTGAGCGCGGGGAAAGCCAGCCGACGTTGTTCGTGGTGTTGAAGATTTGTGCGGCGCTGGGGAGTGACAGCGGCGCCGTCGTGAGCCGCGTCGAAGATGCCATTCGGCGGGAACATCGACGAGCTTCGCCAGGGGCAAAATAAGCGGGCATATCGGTTGCCTCAGTGACCTTGCCCCGGGAAAACGTATCCCTTGCTGAGTGTTTCAATACAAGCAAGGAAAACGGAAATGACGAAGACAGTGCGGGCGCGCTACACGCTGGAATTCAAGCAGGAGGCAGTGCGGCTGGTGCACGGTGGACAGAGCATCGCGGCGGCGGCCAGGACGCTGGGCGTGGTGGAGCAGACGTTGTTCAACTGGATCAAGGCTGAGCGGCTGGGCAAGCTCACAGGGGCCGACAGCAAGGTCGTGAGTGCCGAGCAGATGGAGATCAGCCGGCTGCGGGCGGAACTGGCGCGCGTGAAGATGGAGCGCGACATTCTGGGAAAAGCGACGGCGTACTTCGCGAAGGCGCAGAGCTGAAGTACGCCTTCATCCAGCGCCACTGCCAGGTGTGGCCGATCTCAGTGCAGTGCCGAGTTCTGCGGGCCAGCATCGCCGGGTACCACGAGCACTTCGTTCGCCGCGCCAGCGATGCCCAGCGGCGCCACCTCAGCGACGATGCGCTGCTGGTACACATCAAGGCGATCCACGCCGAAACGCGCGGCGGCTACGGCTGGCCGCGCACGTGGAGGGAACTGCTCTCCAGAGGCATTCGCGTGGGCAAGGAGCGGGTGCGCAAGCTCATGCAGTTGCATGGCATCCGAGCCAAGGGCAAGCGCTGCTTCAGGGTCACCACGGACAGCAACCACAACATGCCGATTGCCCCCAATCTGCTGGATCGTCAGTTCGACGTGGCCGAGCCTGACAAGGTCTGGGTGGGCGACATCACCTACATCGCCACCGACGAAGGCTGGTTGTTCCTGGCCGTGGTGATCGACCTGTTCAGTCGCCAGGTGGTGGGCTGGTCGCTGCGCCAGGACATGACGCGGGACATCGTCATCGATGCACTGCGCATGGCCTGGTTCAAGCGCCATCCGGGCAAGCACGCAGGGTTGGTCTTCCACAGCGACAGGGGCAGCCAATACGCCAGCGAGGACTTCAGAGACGTGCTGACCGAGTACGGCATCACGGCCTCGATGAGCCGGCGCGGCAACTGTTGGGACAACGCCTGCAGCGAGACGCTGTTCGGGTCGCTGAAGGTGGAGCGGCTGCACGGACAACGCTTCGTCACGCGGCGTCAGGCAAAAGACGAGGTCATCGACTGGGTACTCTGGTACAACCGGACCCGGCTGCACTCGACGCTGGCGTACGTCAGCCCGATGCGGTTCGAGAAAGACTGGCATGCGGCTCAGGCCAAGCAAGCCAATTCGTAGCTCCGCTATGGGGTACGGATTCCAGGGGCAAGGTCACAGGTGGCCTCTCCAAGCAAGAATCAATGGTCGCGAAAGGCACAGTGTTATCCGGAATTTTTCTCGCTCTAGCTATAGCGTCAAACTCCAAATTTCCGTGCCAATTCATCCACTCGCCTGAATCTATGGTCTTCGCGCAGATTCGACATAGCCTGAGTGATAGCGTTTAGGCACTGGCGCAACTCTGGTGACAGCCACGATGGTTGGCCCGCCAGGACTGCGTCTAGGAATTGCAGAGCACTTTCTGGGAAACGAGGGCACAGGTCAGATTCGTACAACCGGTGAATGATGTAATCAGGGTGATCGACAACACGCAACCAACCGCCGATTCGTGCAATTGCTGCAGGAAACGCATCACCGGCAGCGATGCACAGACGTGCGACAGACGTGGCATTCGTGTCTAATGCTCGATCATTGGATTTGGGCCAGATCTTTTCCCAGAACGGCTCAAGCCGGTTCTTCCAGTAGTCTTCGCGTTGGTCGCCTGCACCTTCGAGTGCCCTCGCTAGGGTCTCAGCTACCTCACGCAAGCCCTTCGGTGGCAATGCGCGAATTGCGCCGGCCAATTCTGACGTTGTGAATGTGTCTCCAGGATCTAGCGCCGCGAAGGTCAGAAGTGATGCGTACTGGACGCTGTGCTCCCCCAGAGATGCGTAATGATTGGCAGTGTCGAGAAAAGCTGGTTTTAGTATTTCCATCAACGGTCGGTATAGACGCGGTGACCAGAGATAACCTTCCCATGCTGCACGCGCTTCGGTGTGTGAGCTGGCCCAATCGAACAGCGGTAACAAGGATTGGTTTGCCCAGTCTTTGTCTACTCGGAACAATGTAATAACATGTGCTGCCAGTAAAAGCCGTCCGTGTTTGAACTTAGTGATCCCCCTATCGCAAAGCGCAGAAAAAATGGGCTTGATGGCGCCAGGTAGTTCCTGCCCGTCTTCCAGCTGTTGGCGGTACCACCAATCTAGGAGGGCCTGCGTCACATGCCCCACGGGGTGATTGATGGCACTAAAGACAGGATCGTCTACGTTGTCTTCAGATTCGAAATCCTGTTGCAGAATACGGCCGGCAAGAGTCAAGAAGTACTCCATGTGGCCCTGGAATGTCTTGGCAATCGACTGCAACCACCAACTGATGCCGTGCGTGAGTTGTCGCAGTAAGTCTTCCGGTGCATCGGCCAAGATCGGGCCCATGTACTGCCATGAGCGGCCACGCAGCGTTTCTTCCGACCAAGCTTGCAATGCGTCGCGCCAGCGTTCGACGGGCCAGGTCCCCTGTTGCGCAAGTTTGCACAGGCTGTAGGCCGTCGACTGGAAACTCTCGGAACACCGTTGTCTCCAGTCATCCTGTTCTGATGCGTCCAACACTGGATGTGCGAGCAAGTAGTCCAATGCCCCATGTCGGGTGCGTGGCACCTGGGTAAACGACTTCCAGGGGTCACGATCACCTTCCCACCCACTTTCCATCCAGAAGGGAAACTCCTCGCTTTCGTCTGCCGAGAGTTGCCACGCGGGATACTGGGCGGTGAGGGCAGAGAGCCGGCCGTTGCCCTTGACGCTTAAGGTCGCACCAGCTTGCGCCATCTTTGCCAGCCTCAACCAGACATTACGATCGACCTGTCGATCCCAAGCATCGGTGTCGATATATTCCCTGAACATGGTACGCGGAGGTCCAGCGAGCAAGGCCTGCTCCAATTCACAGAGCGCTGTCTCATCCAGACCAGGGACCAAGGCAACGAGTAAACGCATTGTCTCGCGCTGCGTCTCTATCGACCACAACCACCAGTGATTGTCCTTCAATAGGAAGTCAAGCCCCATTCGGGGAGGAATGACATTCCCCTGTGCTGCAGCAAACAGTGCAAGCCGACGGAACGCAGGATAAGGAGTGAGCATCCACGCTTCTGCAGCGATGCGCGCTCGTTCGGGAAACTGCGCCGCCGTGGCCAGCCATGCATCGCGGGCCAGTTCAATCAACGCTGTCCAGTCGTGGAAGTCCTTATTTTGCGGATGCTCGGCGATCGACGGTTGATGAACATAAGTACGGTCACTCAAGCTATCCACACCGTCCAGCTCCCGCATCAAATCGAGCGCATCACGCAGCAAAGCACTGAAGTCGTCCAGCAGATCAGAAAGTGCCGTCACCCATCCTGCACTTTTAGGCAAATCACGAATGCCTGAATGGACGTGCTCCGACGCCAGCTTAATTTCCCATTCAACAATGCTTCGTATGCGTTCCGGTGCACTTCCTCCTTCTGTTTCGCTTTCCAGATGGAATGGTTCACGGAGTGCAACACACGGCATCAACGCATCCTGCAAGGCCAACCGCACGCTGGCGGTCAATCCGTCACGCCCAAAGTGTTCGCGCCAGCGATAAAGATCCAGGCCATGCGCTCTAGATTTGATACGCCCGTTGAGCAACAAGCGCCAGAGCGTGCGCATCGCAGGGCGTGGGATGGCATTTGGCGCGTTCTTGCGAAGACGTGCCAACTCATCGGCATTCCCATCTCGCTCGAGCTTGGCCAGATCCTCCAGGCGCCGCTCAATCAACCAGATCAGTTGGTCGTGCAGTTGCCCGCCACGCTTGACTAGCCACAGCAGCAGCTTGGGGTCATCAAGATGTCGCGTCAGCCAGCGGGCCAGATGGAGCATCACCTCGTCCCAGCGGCTGGTGCGACTCCCGCCATCGGCTATTGCCATCCATGGCGCATTGGAGTAAGGCGCCGGCCGGCGCGTCAGGCTGAACGCAAGCTCTTTATCAATAACGGATACTGCGGGCACACCGAAGCGGCCCAGATCGGCATGGCGATAGAAATCCTGGCTCAGGGGTTCCAGCCAATCCAGCGATGGTACGGGGTCCAGTTCTGCAAACCGTTTCGCAGGCAAGCCGCGCGGATCGCTCAGCGCCCACAGCATACGGCCAACAAAGTCATCCTGCTTCGTACTTGCCAAGGGGCGCCCGATGGCGCATTCCACAACGATGCGTTCTTTGCCACGCACCCCATCGCGATAAGTCGTCGCCCAGGCGTGCAATGTCTTGTGCAAGTATGTGTGATCGTATCGCTTGCGCTCCCGGTAAAGAATGGGGGTGACATTCTTGGCCTTCCATTCATTGGCTCGCTCCACCTCTTTGCTCTTGGAGTGGCTACCAAAGGCGAACATCTCTGGTGGCGATTCGCCCAACAAGCGATCGGCGGCCAGCGCATCCATCATGTAGCGCAATACGGGATCGTTGATGCTGTATCCCACGAAGCAAATGGTGTAACCGCGAAGCAGCTCGCTGACAAAGCGGGCGGCCCAGCGTTCGATCAAATAAGCCAGACCGAAATCGCCGCTGGAGATCACCAAGCGATTTAGTTCTTCGGGCGTTGGCACCGCAGCGAGCAAGCCATGCAGATAGACCAACCCATCCCATCGTGCCTTTGGCACGGGCAGCAGGGGCGCATGGTAGGTCGGAAATGAAAGGGCCTTTGACACCATCACGTGTTCGAACAGCCGATCGAAATTTGTGGTGATGAGCCGCGTACGACCTGCACGATTCTGACTCAGCGTCAACAACGCTTCGTGGGTGGTGGTAGCGCCCGGGGCCGCGAGATCGGGGGTGAGGATCGATGCCATCGCCCGGCGCACGGGTTCTCTTCCACCGACAACATCATCTTCCAGAAGACCGATGGCGGTGTCGAACTGTCCTGCCTTGATCGCAGCCTGTTGTACGGCGCTAGGCGCGACTGAAAGCTTCTGGTAAAGCTTAGCGACTAGGCCGGAAAAATCAGGAAGCCGTGCAGGGTAAGAAATCCCCGCGCCGCAGAAAAAAACCACGCGACCATCCTCATGCAACTGCAACAGACGTTCGGGAATATCGGGGCCATTACGGACGAACTGCATTCAATTGCCCCAGACAAGCGTCGGATTCAGCCTCATTGGTAGTCGTCCGATGTTGGCTTCGTGGATTGCTGTGCACCGAATATGCTCATTGCGCCCAATCCCAAACCGGGTTGTGGCGCTGGCGTGGCCGGAGTTGTCGGTTCGCTCAACCACCCGAAGGCGAGCGAGCCTAAGACACCGGCAGCGAATAATCCGACTCAGCGAAATTCGCCGATCCAGAGCACTCTTGCCCAGGTAAATCTTCCTAAAATTTTTGGCACGTTGCAGCACGGCATTCCTTAAAAAGCGTCTTCCCATACTCTGAACTGAATCGCCTACATGATTCAACAACTTACGAGGTCCCACTTTGCGAATAGATGAACGTTCGCACCGTGCCTCCCTTTTCTCCGAACACCCCCTCGGGCACCGTGGTCCGCACACCGTGCAACCGGCCATCAGAGCCCATCACCAGCTCCCAGTCGGCTTTCCCCGTGAAGGGGTTCGCGTAGATGGTCCTCAGATGGCGCCGTGTCGTCGCAAAACGGCGGTCTTCGAGTAAATCATCCAAGCTCAATGGATAGGTCCATGCCCCGCCAGGCGTCGACAGGTAATAGCTTCCGATCGCCTGTGTGAACTGCTTGCCGGTCCAGTTCAGCTCTTCTAATTTCTCGTGACGCGCCGTCTTGACCCAGACCTCGGAAGCCGCCTGCAAGCCAATGCCCAGGATGGCGATGGCGATCAGCACGCCGAGATACGTGAATCCCCGTTGGTACCGACCCACCTCATTCCTCGCAACATTCACTCGGACGGCCTTGGTCACCATGATGCAAAACTCGAACCATCGCGTGCCTCGCCCGGCGCGCTGCTTTTGACGTCATACACGCCGGAGGTCAATCCATCCGGATGGGGCAGCACAACCCAATCCGTCGCTGTATCCGTGATCGGATCGACCGGTACGCTGCGGAGATAGCGCCGCTCGACCAGCCGCTGCAAAGACTCTGGCAACTGGCCGGTATCGGCCTGGTACTTGTCGATGGCTTCGCGCAGCAGCCGGAGATCTGTGCGCAGCACGGCCTCTTTGGCCCGGTCCACGGAGTCGAAGTACCTCGGCGCGGCGATGGAAAGCAGCACGGCCAGGATCGCGAGGACCACCAAGAGCTCCACCAAGGTGAAGCCTTGTCCGTGTGCCGCTAATCTGGCTGCGCGCCGCCGGCCCCTGGTCATGGAAGGCATGCTGGGCTCACCATTGCCGGTACGCGATGCCATTGAGACCCGCTGTTGCCGACTTCGAGTGCACGTCGTAAACATCTGCGCCGGCTTGTGGATCGTTAGGCGGACTGGCATAACTGCGCAGAGCCCACGTGTCGGCCGCCGAGGTCACTTCTTCCGGCGCAAAGGGATCTCGCGGCAAGCTGCGCAACAAATACAACTTGATGCCTTGCGGCGACTTGGCATCCTTCACACCATCCACGAGGACTTGAAGGGTCGGCGGATAGCCGGAAGCGTCGGCCGCTCTTTCGATACGGCCTTCATCGGTCAGGCGCTTGTAGGCATCGAGCGCCGTTCGGATGTCCCGCAAGGCGTGACGCAACTCCGCCTCCTTGGCGCGCTGCTGAGAAAGCTTAGCCAGTGGCATGCCCACGCTGGCCAACAGCGCCATGATCGCGACCACCACGAGCAGCTCCACCAGGCTGAACCCCAACTCGGGTTTGCGCACGCCCCAGGGTCGGGACATCGAGGGCGCATACGGCGACGTCATTGCTGGCCCGGCGTACTTGGAATCAACGAAGGTGCCGTCAACGCCGGAGGCACCGGAGGCGAAGCACCTTGCCCCTGGGCCGGGGATGGGGCAACGATACCCGGCCTCGGTGTGGGCATGGTGGGGGCAACTGGGGTCGGCGTGTTGGCAGGCATGGGGCGCGCGGGCGTGGGTGCGCCCGGTTGGCCCAATTGGATTGGGGCGGCCCCGACAGAAGCATCCGTCCCCGACAGGAACTCCTGCAACCCAACGCCGGGAAGCTCGATGTTGCGCACGATGCGCGGGGTGATCAGCAAAACGATCTCGGTGCGCGTATCCGAGTCCTGCGCGGAGCCGAACAGTTTGCTCACCACCGGCAGTTCGTTGAGCCCGGGCACCCCCGTGTTCGAACGTCTTTCATCGCGCTGGATCAGGCCGGCCAGGATGTTGGTTTCACCGTCCTGCACACGCAAGCTGGTCGAGGTGTTGCGTGTTCCAAGGTGATAGGCCTGGGTCCCCGTGGTGGTGGTGACCGTCCCCAGGACGTTGGAGACCTCCAGGGCAATCTTCATCGTGACATCATCGTCGAGCGATACCGTGGGCTCGATCTCGAGCTTGAGACCCACATCCAGATAGCTCACACTGTTGGAGGTGCCGACATTGGCCGTCGATGTGGTGGTGATCACGGGAAGCCGTTCGCCGATCAAAATCTTGGCCGTCTGCTTGCTCTTCACCCGCACCCGGGGGTTGGCCAACAAGTTGGCATCACCCTTGGTGCTGCGCAGTTGGGCGGAGATCGCCGGATTGCTGATGTTGAGCCTCAACATGCTCGACGAACGGTTGCGCCATTCGGCCAGGCTCAATTGGCCCGCCACCCCGTCCGCTCCGATGACCGAGGCCGACAAGGAGTCCGGCCAGCGGATGCCCAGCTCCATCAGCCGGCTGACGCTCACTTCCAGCACTTCCAACTCCAGCATGACCTCGGGGTCGGGAAGGTCCTGCGCGGCGATGAGTTTTTCGCAAAGCCGGATGACTTCCGCAGAATCCCGCACCACCAGCAGATTGAGTTTCTCGTCCACCACCACGTCACGGGCTTTGGCCACGGTGCGGAGCACCACCGCCAGCTTGGTGGCGTCGGCGTTGGTCAGGTAGAAGGTGCGCACGACCATTTCCCGGTACTCCGTGGCCTTGGCCGGGGTATTTGGATAGATCAACAAGGTATCGTCATCCAGGATGCGCTTCTCCAGTTGATTGGTGGCCAAGAGCAGGCGCAGGATGTCTTCCACCGGCTTGTTCGTCACGGAGATGGTCACACGCATGTCCGGCTTGACGTCGCGCTCGATCATGTAGTTCAGGCCCGAAGCCTGTCGCAGCGCCTCGAAGACCTGCAGCAACGAAGCATTCACAAAGCTCAGCGAGACCGGCACGCGGTAGGCGGCCTTGAGTTTCGGGTAGATGCCCAGCTCTTTGCCCGACACATCCGCCTGCTGGCGCATCAACTGCCGCAGCTGGATGGTCGCACGCCTAAAGTTGGGGTTCTCCGAAAGAACCTGTTGGGTCATGCTGATGGCGCTGTCCAGCTTGCCGTCACGGCCCAATGCCGCGGCGGTCTCCAATGCCTTCCAGTGCCGCTCCGTCGCATCGGTGCGCGCCAGGCCGTCGGCCGCACGTTTGTTCGTCGGATCCAAGCGGCTAGCCTGCTCATAGGCGGTACGCGCGGCGGGGAAGCTGCCCCACTCGGTGGCCTGCTCGGCATCTCGAATGAGCCCATTGATCAACGATTCACGCTGCGTGTAATACGCCCGCCTGAATTCGGTGTTCTTCGGATCCAGGACCATGGCCTGGTTCAGTTGCGCCAGGCCTTGCTCTGTCTGTCCGTCGGCCAACTTCGTCTGGCCGTCGCGAAAGGCTTGGTAGCCTGCACAGCCGGTCAAGCTCAAGACGGCACAGGCCAGCAGCAGCGGGCCGCGGCCATGCCGCCATGGGTTGGAGATTTCACTGCGAGGGGATTTCATATCGGAGGAGGAATGCTGTCAGTGAAACTCATTTGCCGGGACTGCGAGGCACATTGAGTTGGACCTCCCGTTTGGAACTGATTTGTTGAAGAGTCAACTGTTGAGGTGTCAAGGCGGTCACAAGGTATTCCATGATCAAGACCGTGCCCTTACGGGCCAGCTTGGTCCCGCCAGGGGTGGACACGAAAACACCTGGCGCAATGCCGTCGTCCCAGGTGCCGATCACCTGGATGGGGGGCGCCAGAGGTATCGGCGGTGGGGGCGGTGCCGGCAAGGGCGACGGCGTGGGGGCAACCACCACAGCTGCGACCCGTACCGGCGGTGACGGTGGCACGACGATGACCGGTGGCGTCCGCACGGCAAAGGCATTGCCCGCGAGGGTCGCGTCGCTGAAGTCCGGCAAGCCGGCAGCGGGCAAAGCCCTGGGGGCAACCGAAGGCATGGTGACGACCGTTGCGTCGGCTGGTGCAATACCCGGTGTGAGACCCGGAGCCATAGGTGCGATGGCACGCTTGGGATCGGCGGGGCGGAGCACGGCCTCTGCCGTGTCGGGCGGCTCAACTGGATTGGGAACCAGCCATCGCACCAGCAGCAGGGCCCCCAGCATGGCCAGCAGCCATGGCAAACGCCGCTGTGTCATGGGCCGTCCTTGACGAACACCGTCGTGGCCGCGGTGGATGGGGCTTCCCGCAGAAACACGGCGATGACGACCTTGACCTCGACATCGGCGATATCGCTATTGGCGCGGCTGAAACTCAACTCGCGCAAGGTGCTCGCGGGAACCTCGGCCAACACCTCGGCCAGCATCTGGCGCAGACGCGGGTATGGCGCCTTGAACTGGCTTCGCACTTCCAGGCTCGCCGGCAGCGCGCTGGTGGCACCGATAAAACGGTAGTCGGCAGTGGTCCAGCCGAGGCCATTGTTGACCGCGATCTGCTTGATTTGTGTCAGCAGGAGCGGGACCTCGGCCAAGAGGGGCAATTCCACGGCTTGCCGTGCTTCCGGCGTTGTGACGGCAGGGGCAGGAGGAGTGGGCGCCTGTGGCGAGGCTGCAGTCGGCTGAACTGGCGCGGCGCTGCGCTCCCTGGGCTGGCCGTTCAAAGCTTGCACAAAGACCAGCAGCGCCGCCAGCATCAAAGCCGCGCCGCCCAGTCCGGTCCAGCCCAAACCCTGCCGAGCCCGCTCGAACGCGATTTGGACTTGGCGCTGCGCGGACAAGCCAGGTACCGTCATGGCGTGTTCCATTGCGTGGCGACACTGAACCTGACCCAGGGCTTTTCTGCTGCCGGGAGGGCCGATTCGCCATGGGACAGCAAGCTTGCGGGCTTCAGCGCACCGCCGGCATCCAGCACCTGGACAAAGGCCAGCGCGTGGTCAAAACTTGGCGCCTCGGCTTCTATCTTCACCATCCCGGTGACGGCGTCGATGTTCAAAGACAGCAGATAGACCGGCGCGGTGGTTGCCGATTCGACCGCGCGAAGCACCGGCAGCCAGGGGCGGCGAAGTTCAGCCTGGACTTGTTTGGCGCGCGTTTCCGTGGGGGTAGTCCCCAATGGGCGGACTGGCACCGGCTTGGCTTGCCGACCGGTCGCCGCAGCCTGGAGGCGCCGCGCTTCGCTGCGCTGTGCCGCCCACTGCTGATCGAGCCACAAGGCTCCGGCCAGTGCCGCGGCGCCTATTGCCAGAAGGGTCCAGCCAATGCGCGGTTCGCTCGGCCGGTGAAGGAAGTCGATACGGCGCAGCTTCATGGTGTGGCATACCCGCTGGGCGACAACATATCTTGGCCCGCCGGTGCCGGGACCGGTGATGCCCCAGCAATTGGCAGCCAGTTCAGGCGACTTTTTGAGGGCATTGCCAGTTCGACCGGAGACCAGGTCATAGCGCTGATGGGATCCTCATTGACGCCACAGCCCATCCGGAAAGCTTCTGCCGCCACCAAACGATTGATCTGTTCAGAATCCTCGGTCAAGGGGACACCGGCATTCAACGCAACGAGCTTTCGGGATTCGATTTTTGCGATCAGCAAACGATCCTGCTCCGGCCAAACCCACCAGCCATTGCCATTGGGCAAGTGCTGTCCGGGACGTCGATGCTGAAGTCCCCACGCAAGTGCCGGCAAGATCGCGGCCCAGTGCATCCCTACGGCTTCGCCAGCCTCAACAACGGCCGACTGGAGCTGCTGAGGCAAGCCGTAGCCGAGCGCGAAGTTTTCCCCGGCACGGTAATCCAGTCGCAAACTCCAGTCCGAAGCCGCGACGCGGCGATCGTCGTATTGCTGGCGCAGACGGTGCAGCAGCAAAGGCTGGATCTGCGCACTGCGCCAAAGCGCGGTGCCGACCTCCAGGTGCATCACGGGAAGCCTGACGGATTCAAGCAATACGGTCACCCTTGCTGGAGACGGTGTCGGGTAAAGGGCTCGGATCGCGGGTTCAAGGCCTTGCAGGGGATCGCCGATGGCATCGGGCATCGGGTGGCGATCGCGCAGCGACAGTTTGGCCGAAGGCCCGGTCCAGCGCTCCATCGCATGGGCGCCGATCCGCAGATACTCCTGTTCACCCCTTCGCTCAAACATTTGCTCAAACGGCCACACGGTCTACCTCCTCGAGCGAGGTCAAGCCACGGGCCGCGGCTTCAAACGCCTGGGCTTGCAGGCTGCGCCAACCTGTCTCGACCGCGGCGGCCTGAATCTCCACCTGCGGCGCACGACGCGCCACCAGCGACTTCAGCGCGGGGGTGAGCGTGAGCAATTCGCCGAGCGCGAACCGACCGGCATAACCGGTGCCTCGGCAGTGTTCGCAGCCCTTCGCCGTTTGGAACTTCGGAACTTGGCCGTAGCTGGCCAGAAAGTCCGCCAGCGCCGGGTCGACCCGCTCCGCATACCCATGGTCGGGCTCGGCGCAGTGAGGGCACAATCGGCGCAACAGGCGCTGCGCCAGAACACCGTTGATGGCCGATGCGAAGGTATAGGCGTCGATGCCGAACTGGTCGAATCGACCCACCACATCGAATACGGTGTTGGCATGGACGGTGGTGAACACCAGATGCCCGGTGAGCGCGGATTGCACAGCGATTTGCGCGGTTTCGGCATCGCGGATTTCGCCCACGAGGATCTTGTCCGGGTCGTGGCGCAGGATCGAGCGCAGCCCTCGGGCAAAAGTCAAACCCTTGCGTTCGTTGACCGGGATCTGCAGCACACCAGGCAATTGGTACTCCACCGGGTCTTCGATGGTGATGATCTTGTCGCGCGATTGGTGGGTCTCGGCAATGGCCGCGTACAAGGTGGTGGTCTTTCCGGAACCGGTGGGCCCGGTGACGAGCATCATGCCGTGGGGTTTGCGGCACAGCTGGCGCAGCGCCGTTTGAGAAGACGCGTCGTAGCCCAGTTTGGCCAAGGTCAGGCCGGACAAACTCTGGGCCAGATGTTCCCGGTCCAGGATACGCAGCACGGCATCTTCGCCATGGATGCTGGGCATGATGGAGACGCGCACATCGATGCTGCGGCGCTGGTAGGCGATCTGCAGCCGGCCGTCCTGGGGGACCCGGCGCTCCGCGATATCCAGTTGCGCCATGACCTTGATGCGACTGATTGCCTGGGTGGCCAGTTCTAGGTTGTCGATCCGGCGCATGGCCGTGAGCACACCATCCAGGCGAAACTTGACATTCAATCCCAGCGGGTCGCTTTCCAGATGGATGTCGGAGGCGCCAATCTTGAGGGCGTCGTACAGGGTCGAATTGACAAAACGGATCGCGGGACTGGCATCGGCGCCGATCTCCCGCAACGTCAGGGAATCAGACGCGGCGTTGTCGCCCGCGTCGACCAGACCACCCGAGGCGGAAACACCCAGCGCACCGAGCGCCGTCATGCCAATCTCGGCCTGCGCCAGCAAAGCGTCGAAGGTTTCGTACGACACCAGCATCTGTTTGCCGACGCCGAAGCGGGTCAGCGCCCAGGCGGCCTGGTCGGTATCGAACGGATCGGTGATGAGGAGGTGGGCTTGCCCTTCGGTATCTTTCAGCAAGGCACAGCGTCGCTCCACCACTTCAGAAAAGGGCAAGACCTCGAACGAGAGTGGCCAGTCCCGAATGTCCTGCATGCGGGCCACCGAGAGATGGAGCCTGGCGCCCAACTCTTCGGCCAGGGCCTGCTGATCCGATGCCTCCAGTCGCAGTGCCGCCATGAGGTCGTCGCGTCCTTCGGCGCGGAGACGCGCAATCTGTGCCGCCAGCGGGTCATCGGACGGACGAGCAGATGGCGTACGCTCTGGCGCGGCTTTCCGGGCCCGCCAGGGCCAGCGGCATATTTTGGGCAATGGCATGGTGAAGGACTTCATTGGATCGCCGCGGCCAGCTCGAAGATGGGCATGTACATCAGCACCACGACCACCCCCACGCCCAGCCCGATCAAGACCATCACCACGGGCTCCAGCGTCCGCATGACGCGCTCCAGATTCCGGCTGACCTCCGACTCATGGAAGTGCGCGATGCGAGACAGGACCGTTCCCAGGTCGCCGGTGCGTTCCCCGGCCAGCATCAGTTGTTCGGCCACGGGTGTCACCATGCCTGCCCGCACATGGGCGGTGGATGGCGCCAGTCCCTCCCGCACACCTTGCTCCACCGCGCGGCCGCTGCCTTGCATGGACAGGGGCAGCAGCTGGTTCGCCAAGGCCAGAGACTGGGGCAGGGGGATCCCGCCTTGCACCAGCATGCCCGTGGCCCGGTACCAACGCGCCAGGAAGTAGGTGTTCAGCCGCTCCCGCAGTGGCCTGATGGACATCGCGCGCTGCATGAGGCGAGTCCGGATCGACGCGGACGACAGCATGCCCACCACGCCGAGAAGCACGAGGCCGATCGCCGGCAGCAACCAGGCACCGTGGGTTTGCAAAGCCTGGGCCCAGGCCAGCATGAGGCGCGCCGACCAAGGCAGCTCACCCGTCATGCCTTCAAAGACGCGTGCAAAACGGGGCATGACGTAAAAAAGAAGAAACAACATCACCAGGCCACCGACGCCGATCAAAAGCAAGGGGTAGATCGAGGTCGAGACCAGGCGGTGCCGGACTTCGGCCACGCGCTGTTCGTGCTCGAGAAAACGGCTCAAGGTCTGCGGAAGATCGGATGTCAGCTCCGAGGCACGGACCAGCGCGACCAGCAAGGGCGGAAACACTGGATCGGAGGCAAAGGCATCGGACAGCGTTTTGCCTTCTTGCAACTGACGCTCAAGCCGTTCGATCACCGCGACCGCCGCGCCACGGGCGCCGCGCCGCAAAGCGTCCAGGGCCTCGATCACGCTCAAACCCGCCACCAGCAGATCGCGCAGCTGTTCGATGAAAACCGGCACATCCAGGCGCTGGGAAGAAACACGTCGGCCGGACCAGCCGCTGAACTGCAGGCCGCCGGCGCGGGCGGAAAGGACGGTGAGGCCCAGACCCGCGGCTTCTTGCCTGGCCGCGTCGATGTCGGAGGCCGTCAGTTCAATCGTGCGTGGAACACCGCGTCCCTGAACGACATTCAGCAACACGCGCATGGGCCGGACTTCTTCTTGGCGGGCATCAAGCTTCAGCGTCCCGAATCCCAGATGCTCACATCGGCATCGAGACCGGAGCCGCCGGCCTGGCCGTCCTTGCCCAGCGTGCTCAGCTCGTAATCGTGGCCTTTTTCTCCGGGATTGCGGTAGAGGTAGGGGTTGCCCCACGGGTCCATGGGCACTGCCTTGGACAGATAGGGGCCTGCCCATTTGGGCTCGCTGGCGGGAGCTTCAACCAGGCCTTTGAGGCCTTGCTCGGTGTTCGGGTAATGCCCCACGTCGAGACGGTAAGTGCCCAAGGCTTTGTCGAAGGCATCCAGTTGCGCCCGTGCGGCCTTGACCTCACTTTTGCCGACCTGGTTGAAATAGCGTGGCGCCACATAGCTGGCCAACAAGCCGATGATGACCATCACGACCAGGAGCTCCAGCAGTGTGAAACCGTCTTCCATCCGCATGGAATATCGCTTCGTCGAGTAGATCACTTCGTGCCTGTCAGACAACATCTGCTGTACCCCATCTTTGCTATTTAAGCCTGCATTGTGGCCCGGGCACACCTCGCCAAAGCACATGGTTCTGTGATGAATTTACATTTTGAGTCATCAAACCCATCCTTGTTACCATGTCTCGCGGCCTTTGTTGCGAACGGTGTATACAACCGACGAGCGCGACTTCTGGACAAGTATTCCACATCTTCCCGCGACTACTCGTGGCGCGAGCTTGATCACGTTTCGGTAATTTTTACAAAAAAAGTAGGGGAAAACCAGAGGAGGGCGATGACACAATGGTTGAGCGTTTCTGACTCCCTTGATTTGATATTTTTTTCAAGGGGGATTTTTATTTCCATGCTGAAGATGGTTGGTTTTCAGCTGCTTGAATTGTTGTGTCTTATGGCTTTGGTTTGATTGATATCCCTTCTGATTGCATCAATTTATGAAATTAGCCCCAAGAGTCATTCCCCATCGTGCAAGAGGTTTGATTCTTTTGGTTTTTGGAGGATGGTTTGGTGCATTGCCGATTCTGGAAGCGCATGCGGATGGCGTTCTAATTTCCCCTGTGCTTGGTTATGAATGGACAGGGCGGGATTACGGATCCAATCAGCCGCAATACATCCATAACCCAGAAGCGTTATTGGCGTACTTCCTGACTACGGCCCCGCCCAATCGAGATCCTAGCTCCTACATGACCTGCGGCACTACGCCTTCGCCGTCGAATCCAACGTGTTTTGTGTATGCCCATGGCATTAACATCATCTATACGGCGACAGCGACGGCAGCGCCTTCCAATAGCACAAGCTCCTCTTCAAACACCTGGGTTTGTAATACTGGCTATGCACCAAATGGCTCGGCATCAAGTGCCTGCGTCCCGGTCAAAGAACTGGACTTCACCAAGAAGCCCGTAGATATGTGCAGCGGCTTCGGCAACCCGATCTACCCCCTGACCGGTGCCAAGAAGGAACCGGTGGACCTGGGCCTGGGGGTTGGCTGGCAGCCGCTGGTGCTGACCTACGACAGCACGCGCCGCGCGCCGCTGGCAGTTTCCGGCACCGACCTGGCCGACACCGAACTGGCCAGCTTCGGTGAACTCTGGCTCAGCAGCCTGCACCGCAAGCTGGTGGTGGACAGCCTGGGCAAGGTCGCGCGCGCCGCGCGTGGTGACGGCCACATCGTCAGCTTCAGCGGAGACGGCGCCGGCACCTACACCGCCGACGCCGATGGCCGCGACCGCCTGCTCAGCGTCAGTGGCGGCTACCGTTATCTGGATGCCGCGGCACAAACCCAGGAAAGTTACAACACCAGCGGCCAGCTGACCCGCATCGACCGGACCGACGGCCAGGCCCTGGTCTTCAGCTACAGCGACACAAGCACCGCCAGCAGCATCGCCCCCGGCGCCGGCTACCTGCTCAGCGTGTTGGACAGCTTCGGGCGCAGCGTGCAATTCCAGTACAGCAGTGCCGGGCGGGTGCGCCAGATCACCGATCCGGCCGGCCAGACCATTGCAGCGGTGTATGACACCAACGGCAACCTCAGCACACTCACCTGGCCCGACAGCAGCGTGCGCCAGTTCGTCTACGAGAACAGCACTTATCTCTGGGCCCTGACCGGTGTGATCGACGAGAAGAGCACGCGCTACAGCACGTTCGGCTGGGACAGCGCGGGACGCGCCATCTCCACCCAGCATGCCGGCGGCGTCGACGCCTTCAGCGTCAGCTACGCCCAGCCACCTTTGGTACTGGTCAGTGATACTTACGACGCCACCAACAACGTCGTCTGGCGCACGCGCAGCTGGCAGAGCCCGGACACCCCCAGCGTCACCTTGCCCACCGGCGCCAGCACCAGCCTGGGGGTCAGTGCCGTGCTCGGCATGCCACGCATGACCAGCAGCAGCCAGGCCGCCGGCAGCGGCTGCGCGGCCAGCACCAGCACCCAGGGCTACGACGCCAACGGCAACATCACCAGCCGCGTCGACTTCAACGGCAACAGCTTCAGCTACAGCTACGACACCAGCCGCAACCTGGAGACCCAACGGGTGGAAGGGGTGGGCAGCACACAGGCCCGCACCGTCACCACCATCTGGCACCCGGACTGGTCACTGCCGGCGAAGCTGGCCGAGCCCGGCCGCTTGACCACCTCGGTCTACCAAGGCCAGCCCGACCCGTTCAACAGCAACACACTGGCCAGCTGTGCCCCGAGCACGGCACTGCTGCCCGACAAACCCATCGCCGTGCTGTGCAAGCAGGTCGAACAAGCCACCACCGACAGCGACGGCCACCTGGGCATGAGCGCGGCGCTGCAGTCCGGTGTCGCCAACCGGGTGCGCAGCTGGACCTACAACGCCA
>Ga0307515_10006517_pt1 | contig 23347 bp, 9 predicted proteins | sample 17_EM_MG_FD_194513 | JGI IMG/M metagenome (GOLD analysis project Ga0307515, IMG submission 194513) | Populus trichocarpa ectomycorrhiza microbial communities from riparian zone in the Pacific Northwest, United States - 17_EM | ecosystem: Host-associated > Plants > Roots > Unclassified | place... | reverse complement strand
ATTTAATTAGAAGAGATTTTAATATATTCGATATATGATTATTTTAACAATTTAATATGACTTAATCGACTTAAAAAAAATATAAAAATAACATAAACGATTCTAAACTAATATAATATTAAAGGATTGAATTGGAAAAAAATTCAATTGAAAAAACAAAAATAATATCCGGATGAACTCGTCAAATTCATTTCACGGATTATAAAATTAGAATAATCTAGTAGAAAATAAACAAAAAAAATATAGATTTGAAAAAAAATAAAAAATAAAACTAGTGAAAAAAACTATGCAATGAATAATGTTTCTGAAGTTTTAATATTTTTAAGAAATAACTTTTTTATAAGAGAAATAATATTTTAGCATTCTCTGGCATGTAAAACAAGTATTATTGAAAATTCAAATTTATACTAATCTTGGTGATGTGAAAGCATCCACGCATATCCAAAAAGGTCTATTTAAATAAAAGAATAATTACTTCTGACCCACAGAAGGTTGAACCTTCACAATGCGTGTATATTAAAAACTACAGATGAAGCTCCTGGAGAATTTTCCATGAATCACGCACATGTACAAGAATTTTCCAATCGAGTAATTTAAGTCATTTGATAACCCAAATTTTTTACCCAAAGAAAATTACAAGCTCGTAAATTTTAAAAATATATAAATAATAAATTATCCAAAAAAATAACACCGGAAAAGGTCAATTATATAAAAGATCTAAAACAAAAAATTATAATTAAAAAATTGAGAAAGTGTTCCGAGAAAAACACGCGCATGCTTCCTGCAAAATCTGAAGATGGGCTTATCTTGAAGTCTCTTGAGAATAACCATATTTGGATTGGACGATCATTATTGTTCTGTGATCTAAATATTTGTGGGCAAAGGGGACAAGAAGCTTAATATTCATGACAGTGAGTTGCCTATGACTAACGCTGCTACTCTCAGATTCTCCATCATTTTGCTGCACTGGTTCCCCAGTTTATCTCTGGTAGATCATATGGCTGTTTTTATCTGCTTTTGGTTTACATGTTCTTTGCACTTCCAATTCGGCCGACAAAAAAAAAAGCAATTATTTCTGCAATTACACTGTTCTGTTCGGACTTTTCTGCAGTCTAAACTGCTATTGCTATTGCATTATGCTCCAAATCATCTTTTGGGTGATGAGAAACATACTTTCCATTTCTGGTTTTGAAGAAATGGAAAGTAATTTAAATTTTATGATGTTTTAAGTTATTTTTTATTTAAAATAATATATATTATTGAATCATTGATATCTTCAAAAATTACCGAAGAAATTTGGAGCTCAGCTAGTCATCTAATTCCACTAAAGATAAAAATAGACTAATGCGTACCGCTCAGAACCCATAATTATTGCATTGGGCTTGGACCCATTTTTTTTAGCCGTCGACTGTTTTGAGCGAATCTTCACAGCTATTACAGCTAAAGAAAATTCAGGATATCTCAAGGCAATTATTTATTGTGAAATGCAAGTTTATTGAAGCCCGTGGTAAAAATTAATATATAAACTCTGAGCTCGGCTTTCCATTTAGTTTTTTGGGCTGGATTTTTGCATACACTGACCGATTATCTGAGGAGAGAAAATTTATAAAGGCTTTAGAAGGGTCTTGTAGAAAAAGAACTGAGATGTTTTTTTTTTATTATATCTTGATATTTGGGTTATTTTATATGTATTTTGATTAATTTTATAGATTCTAAAATTAATAATTATATAAATTTTTAGTGATTCTGATATTTATAAGTTTACCTGATGAATAAACCACATCTCGGATTTATTATGGAGATTTTTTAATTCAAAAGTAGTGGACGGTTGCATGTAATTAAGTTGACGATAGAACTGGCGAGGGAAACTAATAAGGATCCACATGTGAATCTCTTCAAAGCTTGGGGACTGGATTGTAACTTAAAAGACAAGCCGATGAATGAGCGGGATTGGTTCACTGGATTGGCGCGTCTCCGCATTCATTGTATTTGTATCTTTGCCAGATTGACAATCCCGCCAAACCATATTTTTCTATAAACTCTTTTATAATTCTTTTTCATAAAAATTAAACTTAATCATAATTTTTCCACTGAAGAAGAAAAATGATGCTCTCAGTCCACATAATTGCCAATTTTTAAATCGATAATAATTAATTCCACAGTTACGCGACACTACAATGTCGATACAGATTACACCTGTATATATACGCACCTGATCAATGTATTTTGTTGCTCGTCAATAGAAAATCGATATGAAGCAATTTCTTTCTGTCTTTTTTTAAGAATTAAAATTAAAAAGAAAGAAGAGGGAGATAAAAAAAAAAAAAATGGAAGTGTATGAAAGATACCCTATTACAGTGGGCATCTGCAGGCGAGTTAAAGAGAGGACATTCTTTTTCCGGTGTCTGAGATCAAGCAGAACACAACGGAAACCGAACAAAACTGAACATAAAAAAAAATAATGGTTGTTAATACACGGCCTCACTGTACTCCTCCACTGAGTTCACCTCACCTACTCGCTCCTCCCTTGCTTTCTTTAAACGGAGGCAGCCCATTTTCTTATACGAAGCTCCGAACCCAAGAATCGTTTTAGTTCGCTGTGAAAAGCTTAATTCGGAAGGGTTAGGATCCATGACATCCGTTGAGGAGTCCGAATCTATGACGGGTAACTCACCAGCTTCATCGGCTATTGATTTCCCTACATTGTGCCATCGATTGAAGGTATGAATGAGAGTGGGAAAAGGATTGCTTTTCTTTTCTTAGAATATAGATTGGGAAATGGAAAAGCTTTCACCTTTTTCTTGTTAACTATGAAATGGGGTTTCTTTTTCCAGTTTAGAGCAGATAATTTGTGTCTGTGATTGATTAAGAAATTATGATTTTAGGTTAGAAATCAATGCAAGAACAAGATCATCCAATTCTTGTTCTATTCACTTTTTTATTCCCTAAAAGTTAGCAGCGATTTGGCTTTCCAAATTGTAAGGACTATAAGCTTAAGCAAATTTGTTGATACTGTTGGAGTAAAGGAGAGTAATTATTGAGTTGCCTTCTAGTTGATTAGTTTGTCAGGACTGGATTGGATTGTGCATGAAGGTCAGTGCAAAGACTGGATATTATTGTGTTTGTTACATTAAGTAGGACTTCAAAAACTGGCATTTAAGGGCATCCCATTTTACCATAAATCCATGTGCATGTGCTGTACTAAGTGTTCTCACCGATGAGTTTATGCAAATTATGCTCTAGCTTGGTCTGCAGAGATTACCAGACTACTGTTGTTGTGCTTTAAGAATTATAGTGAAAACTTGCATGATGGAAATCGAGTGGCCCCTGTACCTGTAATTGAAATCTCTATCATAAATTCTCAGCCTTGACAATGTAATGTGTTTTAGAATTAGTGTCTCCGCCACATGAGATAAACATATATTCAAGTGGCTTATTATGGTACAAAAGCCCCTTGAAGTTCTGCTTGTTTCACCTGTAAGCAACTCTGAAAGAGGTTGGAGCCAGTATTCCTTTCCTTTGTTTTTCAAATACCATGGGTGCGTACATGCTTGTGTATTTATGCCTTGTATACATATGCTTCTTAATGTTTTTTTTGTTGCACTTCTCTTTGCTTTGATCATGAGCAAAATATTTGGTTCTCATTTGATTTTTTTTCTTTTTGCCTTTTTACTCTATGTGAGCCTGATCTGATGTAGGTAAAGGTCTAGTTTACATTTTAGAAATGTCTAATCTCTCTCTCTCAGATCACAAAACTGAAGGGATGGATCAACCATGGGATAAAGGGTCCTGAATCAATTGCTGACCATATGTACAGTATGTCATTGATGTTTCTGATTGCTGATGATCGTTTTAGTTCGCTGTGAAAAGCTGAACTGAGAAAGGTTAAACAGTTTATATCATGAGAAGACTTGTGTTTTTCTTTCTTTGTGTGCACTTTCAAGAATGTCAATGTGTGTATTTACACTCTTGCATCATGTAATTCAAATTTGTAGACTGAAGGGCAGAATAGACCAATTTATAAATGATTTAACTACATAAATGTTATGATTAATTGGAAACAAATGGTTTGATGCCATGCTAAGATACAAGGGAAGATTATTGGGCTTTAATCAAACAGGAAAGTCTTGGGTTTTCAATCAGAAGAGAGAAACCAGAGATTCAATTTGCTATTAGACTAAATCATTTTTTTTTTGTCTTTTGAGGAGAATAGAGGCAGGATGGTGTTGGATATCTGATTAACTCTACTTGTTGATACTGTATCTAGCACCCATATAATTTACGGGTCCTTAAAAAAGTCACCTAATGTATTCCTGTAGTTTTCATTCTTAAAACAAGCCATTGTTGCAAATTTACCACTTAAATTAGCTTTGAGCGACACTTGGTTGCCTCGTATTTTGGACAGAGTAGACTGGTAGAAAAAGATGGTATTATGTTGGATTCTTTTAATTGATCAATATGGTTGATAAATGATATGTTATTTCCATTGATACAGGTTCATTTATGCTCTAATGGAAATTTACATGATTCTTTGAGAATGTATAGGGCATGGATTTGGTGGTGGTATGGGCCTATGTGGGGGCGAGGGGTTATGGTATTTTGCATAAGCAAAATCATGTCTTGAATCCATAATGTTTTTTTTTTTTTTTTTGAAAATAGCTCCTTGCTGCATAAATGGCTCCATGTTTTACTTGTACTGCTTCAGCCTTGGCATGTCATGAATAGATCACCACCTCAGGAAAAAAATGGACTAAATTATTGGAGAATAGATCTCTCACTTAAAACTGAATTTTGGCTAAAAATTAGGAGAGCAGATATCAATGTGTTTCATGAGCACATTTGACACTGTTAATTTGTCACTATTTGACTCTTGTCAGGCCATAAAAGTAAAACGTACAAGTTGATGCTCCAAAGCCATAATAGTCCACAGAGCATACCCAAGCTTACACCTAATGAGTAAGAGAACAATGTGTGTCTGCAAATATTTGTTTTGCAGTCAGAAATCAGAATCGTGTATTGTTGATGATTGTAGAATGGGAGAAGAGCCCTACAACAACAACAGCATTGATTGGCGATTCTATTCCATGTTTGTAATAGTTCTCTTTTTATATATCTAATTGAGCTTATTGTGTTTTACTTTTGCAAAATATGCACATATATTTTGTTGGAGTTTTGAATTTTGAGTTGGGATTTGGACTTTGATAGCTATTGTTGGAGATATAACAATATCAAATGGTGTGCCGAAACAAGAAAAGAGTAGGCTGGAGCAAGCGGGTTTAAATGAAATGTGTTGAGTTCTTGGTGGACTGAGGGTTACTCAAATACTGACTCTTGCTATCTTGACTTTTAGCAGTTTCAGCTTTGAGTTTTCTGGAACTAAATATTTTCATTTTTTCAGCTGAAGAGATCAAAGAGTTATGGGCAGAGTATGAAAACAATGCTTCCTTGGAGGCCAACCTTGTCGAAGACTTTGACAAAGTTTGAATATTTGAATGATGCTATAAAGGAACAGGCCTATGGTTCCAAATGCTTCTTCAATTGATTTTCTTGCTATTGCAATGTGCGGTGAAAGTCATTGAAACACAGGACAGTATTCAAATCAAATGTGTTTGCCAGGTGTGTCATATATCCCCATCTACTTTTGAATTATTGATGACCAGTCTTTTGGAAAAGCTGCAGGAAGCTGTTTCTGATGGCCGTTATGTGTTAAGGATTAAGGGAATTATTAAAAAGAAAATAAAAACGTTAAAGTAGTTTGGTTACTGCCCAGGGACTTCTTCCATCCACTGACATTGTGATCCTCCTCAATTTGTGTTTAATATGTTCACCGGTTGCTGTTGAAATGTTTGGTGACTCCCTTTCTCTCGCTAGATGTTCACTCGGAAAACTTCCCAGTGTTAATGCTATAAAAAGCTTCTACTGGAATCAACTTCAATGTGTTAAACCAATGAAGTTTTACGCTCTCCTGAAGCAAATCCATAAACCACATTTTCTTATAGCACTTGATTTGCATTTATATTTGTATATCCCTTCCCATGTTCAATTCTTTGTTAGCAATCTAAAGTTCCAAGTCTCATGTTTAGGTTGAGATGATTTTGCAGCATTGGAATATGAAATGGGTAGGTTATCTGATGAAATTAAATGTTCCGCTTCCAAGGAATTCTCATTCGATGTCATGTTTTCACAGAACAAGGGAAGGTGTTGGATGAGTTTTTCTTTTCAGCAGCAGGTAGAATCTACTACTTGTTCATCTCAAACTACATACGATCGGAGCTTTCTGAATATATAATTTTACCGTGTCAAAATTTTTGTTCATGATATTCATACATCCCTTTTATCTGTAGGAAAATTTCGAACTGCGATGGGAAAGAGCTGGGCAGCTGAGATTTCTTCAAGAAGAAACTCTATTCTGGCCAGGAAGCAAAACTGATCTCCTCGTCCATCCACTCATTTTTTATCCTTCCCTTTCAGGTTGAGACATTCCCTTGGCTACTGCTGTCTGTCTAACTGATACGCTCTCGTTGCAGCACCTGGTTTGGTCGTTGAGTATGGAAGGATAACTGATTAGATTGAATCCAGAGGTAGCCGAAGAGGTTCATTTCCGAGTCGTCACAGGGTTTGTCATAGGCAACTAACGACCAAAGAGTTCTAATTCCAGAATTTAGTGTAACGACTGTTGTATCCAGTAATGCTTAAATTTCAAAGGAAAGTGTAATAATATTTTTGTTTTCTTGTGAAAAGTTCAGTAAGGGGTTGCAATTTTCATTGATGTCCTCTGGCCAACTAAAGCAGCAATGAAACTCTTCAAATGTTAGCTTGTGATGTATGCATGACTGTTTCCTTGACGAAACATCAATAAGACTGTTATGAACATGTGTGTTTGGGCTGAAATTATTTAGTTTTTTTGTTTTTGAATGGTTTTGATATAAAAATTTTATAATCATCTAAATGTTGATTTGATGTTGTAGTAATTTCTGTTTTGAATGTGTTTTTAAATTGGTTTTTACTTGAAAAAATATTAAATTAATGTATTTAAGGTTTTTTTATGGTTTTAAAAGTTAGTGTTAAAAATAAAAATATATATATATAGAAAGATATCAAAAAATACTTTTCAAAATCATTTTACATATCATTACCAAACACAAACTAAAAACATCCAATTATTTGTATCTTGTTATCAGATACGTCCTTGAATATTCGCTCGTGCCTGTGCATTCTGCTTTGTGCTCGTGGCTCGTGCCCATGTTTATGTCTGCATAGATTTATTGACTCGTTAAAAGCTCAGTTGAGTTCTGAGTAGTCAAAGGAAATCGTTCGAAACAGGGTCCGCAATCTTGTTTTTAAGCTATACGATGGCTTGCACGTGCAGCAGTGCAAGGCCTAGTTGCTGTTGGTGAGACGAGGTACTAAAAGTCAAATGTCTTGTAGACTAGGAGCAATAGGCTAGTAGTTGACTTGATCCTATCATGGGTCGATCTCTAGCTGCATGTGGTTCTTCGAGGCTACAGAATTATGAACCTTTCATATTGTTTATATATATTGTACAATTAGCATGAAAAATGCAAATAAATAGAGAAATTATATTGAAGCAGCAATTTTTTTTTTGGTAAAATAACATTTTTAGATGTTGTCGCGGGAAATTGTGATATTTTATTAAATATTATATCAGTAAACCATGATATTAATTGAATATCATTATTAGAAGTCACATTAAAATTATAATTGATGTCACCGTTTATCATCATTGTATCTTTTTAAATTCATGACTAATCAATTAACCGGTTTATAAGGAAATTGTTGAAATCAAGGCCTCGAAGCGAGATTTTTTAAATCTAAAAATTCAATGGTTGAAATAGAAATTCCATGCTATTTAAAAGGAAAACGATTTCTTGAAACTCTTGTGAAAATTTAAGCGCGATTCAATAGTTTGATAAAAAATCATGATTCTTTTGAACCATTATTTTGATCTAACTCGACCAGACCTCCTCTTAAGCCTAGACATGTTCTATTGTTTTATAAATGCACATGTTAAGTTATTCACATAATTTTTTTGGGGCAAATCCTCATTAAATTATGACAATACTCATACTTGATTGCTCAAAATCACCTGTGAGAAATACTATATGAATAATAACTTTTAAATATTTCAATTGGAGTCTGTCTTGTAGTCTATAAGTTGGATAAAAATATATATTTTTAATTATAAAACATATTTGAAAGAAAAAAATTTTTTGATTCATTGTTTTTATGTAAAACAGTTAATTAATTATACAATTGCATCTAATCAGCCTCCTAGTTGGTGATTGTTATACTTAAAAAATACAACATGTGTTATTTTAAAGTAAGACAGTTATTTTGTCAAACTTAAAAATATGTTATTTTATCAAAAAAAAAAAAAATTGTATTCCATCCAAACTTTAAATTTACTGTGATAAAGTTTTTAAAAAATCGTTCTTGGTTTTTTTTAGCAATTCTATCGTGGAGGCCCTAAACACTGAGGGTGGTTTTTTTTTTTTTTTGGCAGACAGAATAGACTTCGATATCCCTTACTGGTTACTCCAATGTCAGTGTCGCTAAATAACTGATGCTATATTTACTAATGCTGGCACTCTAAATTAAGCCCTCGTTTATTTAGAACCAAAAAAAGGGACTTTTTTAGCAGTAATGAAATTTCATTAAGCATAAAACGACAGCGCAGAGACATTCTTGAATGATGCAGAAAAATAATATCATCAAACTCAAATCCAACCATGTATGCAGTACAGCCTTCTGCCACTGTTGTCACTGTAGCGACCCTCTTTTAATACCCACCGACCCATGCCCCATTTTTTATTTATTTTTAAAGATACATGTCAGAGTCATTCTCTTCTTCGAACCATCCACAGTTCCAAACCTACAAGCGAACAGTATAAACACATTCAACTGGAATCTTAGGTACTGTCGGTCAGACCGTATTTTTTAAGATTATTTATTTTTTTAAAAAAATTAATTTAATATTTTTTAATGTTTTTTTATTGCTTTAATATAATAATATTAAAAATAATAGGAGTCTTTGTTAATAGTTCCTCGGGAACATGTATAAATATTATTTTAATATATTTTTAAATAAAAAACATTTAAAATATAATTTCTCCCTTAAATTCAACAACTATTAATGGGAGTCTTTGTTAATAGTTCCTCGGGCCCATGTAGCGGCACTTCAAATAATCCGTAATTGACCTCTTCCAAGTGCCACCACCCGAGGCGAGAAATTTCATGGTTATTCATGGAAAATGCAATTGAAGGGAGGAAATAAATGGACAATTTAATGGTTTTTCTCCCCCCTTTCAACATGAAGTTTCTTGTATTCTTAAGAAGGTCGTGTAAAATCAGAATGATGCATATTTAAAAAATTATTTTTCAGACCTTTAATATGAATATTTTATAAAAGTTTGGATAATAAAAAAAACACTCCGACTATGTAAACTATTTACACAGAAGAAATAAATTTGCATTTGAAATAGTATTTCATGAAAATTTAATTTTTTTTAAATACTTTTAAATAAAAAAAACATTCTAAAAGAACAAACATTGCCTCGTTGATGTCATGTCATAATATTATTAAAACTATGCTAAACTTCTGAAGTTAGAGGTAACCACTCTACCGATAGATTGCGGCACATCACCGTCGTCAGGAAAATCAACCTTACCACGTAACCCAATGGCTCCCGACACTTGAAAACTTGCGAGGCTGTCTCTTTTCTCTGTACCGAGAAGCATTAAAGCTAAAATAGAATGCACAATTAATTAATAGTAATTAAAATAGACTATAGGCTAGCATTTATTACTACTTCTATACAAAGGGGCTTGAGAATTAACATCGAGACAAATATTAAAGCTCTTCATCCTTGCACCTTTTGTTTTCCAATTCCCCCACCCCTCCCTTTTTTTAAGTCCTCTATTTTTTTTATTCATTTTAAAAAAAATTATTTCTAAATATTTTTTAATAATAATCTGAGTTATTTTTAAAATGATCAAGTTGACTAAATTAAATTGAAATAATTTTTACAAGATTTAATTTTAAACCTAAGCTAGGTCAAGAGTTTTTTTTCCTATTAACTTTATATTTTTTTAAAAAAAAAATTATATCTTTAAACCTTTTTTACTGGCTAGTCATATTATCTTTAGACTAATTAAGTTCATTGAGTAATGACAAAATAAAACTCACACGGTTTAATTTTAAATATAAACTAAGTAAGTAGTTGGACTAAAATGTTTTTCATATCAATTTCATCCTTGTATTTTTTTTACTGATTTATCATGATGTATTTGAACTAGCCAAGTTGATTGGATCATATTAAAATAAGTATCAACATGGTTTAATTTTAAATCCAAGCTACATAAACAATCATTTAAAAATTTTTTAAATTAAGACGATAGCCAGCTTTAGTAAATATATCAAATAGTGATTCTTTTTTTTATCACGTTTAAAAGAAATTATCCGACCCTCGGATAGTAGCGCTTACATATAAACTATTTCATTACTAATATTAATGGTTCACTCGCACCGATTCAATAGGCTTTATTAACTAGGAGTTTGCCGGGTTTACAAGTCCCAATTGCTGTAGAAGTGCATGCATGAATCATGGACGCGTGTGTTCAAATTTACGGCTTGCTTGCCTATCTTCCTCCACCGACACTTTTTTTAATTTGATTAATTAAAGGCAATAAACTATTTATGTCCAAAATCAAAACATAAATTAAGATTCAGTTAAAGAAGCCAGGTTTGCCAGGCGAAAAAAGATTGCAGTGAAAAAGTCTGGAGGCAATTGATTAAAGGAAAAACATGTATGGCGTGCGAAGGGGAGAAAGGTTAGAAAAGGGAAAGGGAGAAAAGCTAAATAGATTCTAAGGAAATGGCCAGTGGATTTAATTTTATTATAAGACGTGATTTGAGACTGTGTTTCAAATGATATTTTATGAAATTTTATTTTATTTTATTAATTTTTTTTTGTGTTTTTTTATTATTTTAAAAAATAAAATAAAAATACTATTCAATACATTTCAGAATGTAAAAAAAAAAACTTTATAATTTGTTATTACAAGGGGACTAAGTCATATTTTTCAGAACATAATTGAGTAATTCAACATAAATTTATGGTAAAAAAGGATCATAACATGGACTTTTTCTAGAATAATATCAAAATCTATAATTCTTTCATAGGGTCAAAACCTGGAAACAATTGGACAAAATTTCTCTTTGAAGTTTCACGGGATGGCCTCAATGATTAGACAAAATTGGCCCACCACCACTTGTTAATATTTTGTCCACTTTGATCTGGCATTTTCCGCCGTGAGACAACCCCCTCTTCAACCTCTGCGTCAGCCACAGTTTTTTCACCAGACAAATCTCTGGTTCACCACTCTTTATTCCCCCATCCAATTTCCACTCACCATCTTGTACGATAGCTCAATCTAAATTGATAACAGAGAGCTTGTTGTCACACATTACAAGTTATTTTCGCACACGACACGGCCATTGCATCTGCGTGGTGCAAGATTCACATGGATGTAGCAAAATAAATAAAGCATAGAAGATTGAACGGGGTGTAAAGACACAAGTTTACCCTATAAAGAAATGCAGATGGATGGAAAGAATATTTGCAGATTCTACTGCATTAGAGGTGATATTTTACTCTGAGCATTCCTTTGTTCTCATCGGAAACACATTTCTAAAACAGAAACAATGGCATCTCTTACATATACAAGATCAATGTTGATTTGTTATTTGGAGAATATATATATATAAATATTTATTTATTTATGGCATCACATGTATTATTTTAAGGGGGTGTTTGATGCTAGGATTCCACAGTGTTTTTGAAAAATATATATATATTTTTTATTTTAAATTAATATTTTAATGTTTTTTATAATTTTAATATGTTAATGTTAAAAGTAATTTTTTTTAAAAATAAAAATATTAAAATTTAACCTTCATAGTTGTCCAAAACACCAGTTAAAAAGCTATGAGAACTATGTTGAATTAAAATTAGCTTTGTAATAATTAATTTCAGTCAAACCAGGGGACTATAAAAAAAGAATCCAAATGAACATGCAGATTACAGGCCATTATGGGTTAGTTTACAGTATCAAACAAGGCCTGAAGACAAAAAAAAATCATTATCTGTGGGGAAGGTGGGTATCTAGTCACATTTTGATTTTGTTTTTAATTTATCATCGAATAAATAAATAACTTTATTTATACAAAGATCCACCAAAGGAAAGCTCCTAGTTTCTAGAGAGTAACAATTAATTATGAGAGAATACCTTTTATTTCATCCTGAGCAAATTGTTTTTCAGTATAATAATAAGTTTCGTTCCACATGTAATTATCTAATATTCAATTAATTTAAAGAAAACGAAACAAAATTTCTAAATGTACAAACCCGGTACAGAGAATCTAGTTAATACTCAGGAGAAAAGATCCAAATGAGAGAATCAGTTTGATAAAGCTATGGTTTTAAGTTGTTAATGTGATTTTAAAAAAGTTAAAAATTAAATATTCTAAAAATAATACATAAAAAAATTATGATATTATCTTTCAAAGTATTATAAAACACTTGAAAATTACAATCATTATCGAACTAGTATTGCCAAACAGTAATTGATTTTTTTTTAAAAAAAAAGAGAGCCTAAAGACATGAATGCTGATCCTTGAAGGTTCATAATGAAAAAAAGAGTCGTAGGTTGATAAAATATATCATGGACTTGACGTTACCATGAAGCAAGTCCCAGGCTTTAATAGACCTTGACCTTTAATTTAATAATAACACTATTATGACGGAGACGATGATGATTTGAAAAATCTGTGAATGTTTACTTTTCATGCTAAAAAAAAACTGCCTCATTATTCTTCAGCTTTGACGGTCTCTATCGACACTGCTTTGGATTTGAGACCCCACAATCCGTGTTCCTGATTTGAACTTCATATGTAGGTAAGACAGAGAGAGAGAGAGAGAGAGAGTCAGAGACTTCATATGTAGGTAAGAGAGAGAGAGAGAGAGATTTTTAAAGAACCAGCCGGTATTGGCCGCAATGCAAATGAACTGAAGTAAAGGAAAGGTACGGTTTCTTGAGTTTTTAGCATCTGGGTTCTTGTTTGTAGAGTAATTAATGGTGTAAGTGTCGCTGCATTTGCCCGCTGAATGTAGAGGATCTTATTGGCGTTGCTGGAATCAGTTTACTGATCGAAGTCTGGGTCTTTTAAATTCTACTCTAAATTTAGCAATTTGGGTGTTGCTTAAAAGGTTGTGAAGTGGCTTTGGTCTTGTTTGTGATTCTTGATCTGATTTTTAGCGGGTAAAGAGATTGGAAATCTGGGTTTAGCTAAAAAGCCCGAAAGTGATTAGGGTCTGGCTCCAAAGAGGTTACTGTGATTTCAAGTATGAATGTTTGGTGACTTTTCAGAGCATGGTTGGTGAAGTTTTGGTGATTTGAATCTCTCTTGGTTTTAAAGTTTGTTCATTTTGGAGTTATTTCTTGAAATTGATGGGTGTGTTTTGATCTAAACCTTGCCTTTCGTACTGGAATTGGGAGAACTTGGTGAAAAGCCAATGAAAGTTTAAATTCTGTGATGTGATTTGAAGTCGCTTGATTTGGAACTGTAGTGATGGCAACTGTATCTCCATCCCCAAATTCACCCCCCTCTGCTACTCCACCACCTTTAAACGGTACACCACCACCATCCTCTACTAGTTCACCACCACAAGCCTCCTCTCCTCCTCCCACTTCCCCACCTTCACAGCCCAATGCCAATCCACCAGACCCAAGAACCCCTCCTGCTCCATCACCACCACCCCAAACCCCTCCTCCTACTGTTTCTAATCCTCCTCCTGCCACACCATCAACCCCTCCACCACAACCACCACCTCCTATGACATCACGTTCTCCGCCTTTATCCAGTAGTGATCCTCCATCAAACTCCAATTCTCCTCCACCACTATCAGCAACTCCGCCTGTGAGCTCACCTCCACCACCACCACCATCTAATCCACCATCAACTGCACCTCCACCACCACTGTTGAATCCACCTACAAGTTCCTCTCCACCATCACCATCAACAACACCACCTCAAAATTCTCCACCACCATCATCGACACCTCCACCTCAAAGTTCATCTCCATCACCGCCTCAAATCTCATCTCCACCACCACCATCATCACCGCCACCTCAGAGTTCACCTCCACCACCATCTCTGCCACCTCAGAGTTCACCTCCACCACCATCAACACCGCCACCTCAGAGTTCACCTCCATCACAACCCTCATCTAGGCCACCTCAAAATTCACCACCACCACCTCCTCCGACCCCCCCACCAGCATCCTTGCCACCTCCTCGAAGATCACCTCCACCACCAGCATCAACTCCACCTGAGAATTCACCACGTCCACCAATTTCAATAGCCCCTCGTCCCAGTAATGTGCCCCCACCTCCTAGGCTTACTCCTCCAACTTCTCCTCAAGCAACACCTGTCCCATCAGATTCCAATCCACCAGCATTGTCACCGCCAAAAATAAGATTGGCTCCGCCTCCACGCGCACTTGTTTCCCCGCCATCACCCACGAACAATACCGCCCCTAATTCACCTGGAAGTTCAAACTCCACAGGTAATGGGGGCATCGGTACTGGAGGTATGGTGGCTATTGGTGCAGCAATAGGAATTATAATGCTCAGCCTTGTTGGACTGGCTCTCTGGTGCATGAGGAGGCGGCGAAAAGAGATTTCTGGACTCAATGGTGTTTATGTTATGCCATCTTCTTTGGGCTCTTCTCCAAGATCAGGTGTTTATTTTAAACAGCATTTCACCTTTGCTTCTTTAGCTTGTTATGACTTTTCTCAATAGTACCACTCCTAGTCACTAGGTAACGCTATTCGGAATTCTGCCAAGAGGGTCCCAAAACTTCGGTTGGTGTTTATTCTCATAATTTGATTTAACTTTTGCCAATTGAACTGCATCTGATATACAATCAAATGTTCGAGAGCATATTTTCTTTAACAAATAAAAATGGCAAAACTAAATCATGTGGTTTGGATCTTATAAAAATACAGATAATTGGTTAATCTATTCTGATTTCTCCTACTAAGAAGGTAATCTATTCTTAGCAAACTTGCATTTAATGAGATTGCTGCTAAGCACTTTGAATGAGATTGTTGACAAGAACTCTGAAGTTTTTCAAATTTGCCCCCTCAGGTTCAACTTTCACAAAGACTCATTCTACGGCTCCCCTAATTGCAAGTGGTTCTAGCAGTGATTGTGTTTCTTTGCCAACTGAATCAAGCGGATTAGGTAATTCAAGGCCTTTGTTTGCGTTTGAAGAGCTAGTCAAGGCGACAAATGGGTTTTCATCCCAAAACCTTTTGGGAGAAGGTGGATTTGGTTCTGTATACAAAGGTTACCTTCCAGATGGGAGAGATGTGGCAGTGAAACAGCTAAAAATTGGTGGAGGGCAAGGTGAGCGAGAATTTAAAGCTGAAGTTGAGATTATTAGTCGCGTACACCACCGCCATTTGGTTTCTCTTGTGGGCTACTGCATATGTGAGACCCGAAGATTGCTCGTATATGATTATGTCCCTAACAATACCCTTTATTTCCATCTTCACGGTAAAGCTACAACTTATAGATGAGATTTGGCATGTCAGTTCATAAAAATGATCATCAGTCATGCTTGTTGGTCTTTCTTTCTGTAGGGGTGGGTGGGCTGGCTCTGGATTGGGCAACACGTGTTAAGATTGCTGCTGGAGCAGCTCGGGGAATAGCTTATCTCCATGAAGACTGTAAGTATTTCAAATCTGGATTTTATTAGCTAGATAATGTTCACATTCACTTCCAAAATTAACTCAAGACATTATTCACCTGTTTTTTGTTCTTTTTCAACACTTGGCAACTGCTTTCCTTTTCCCTATTCTTGTTATTGAAAGGTTAAGCCATCCATCCGTACCCACTCTTCATTTTCAAAAGTTATGATCCAACTTTCAGTAATAAAAAACAAGGATCTAATAACCGAATGCAATTTCACAATATTCTCATCCTTAAAGCACATACAGAATTCTGCCTCAATCAAGATTAGTATGAAAATATCAATTTTGGTACTACTGATGATCTAGAGTTAAGAACATGTTAATAAGAACTCCAGCCATATAATGTTCATTGATAGGTGCGCTATTTCCTTAACGCTAAAATAATGAATGGGATTCCTTATTAGACTACATATGGTGGAGGTGTTATTCATTTGATTTACTATTATTTGTTCAGGTCATCCTCGGATTATTCACAGGGATATTAAGTCGTCAAATATTCTCTTAGATAACAACTATGAAGCTAAGGTATGCACAATTTTCCCTTTTAACATTTGTTTATGATTAGTTTCAATTAGATTGTGGTTTAACTGTTTCTAGATTTTAATTTGCAGGTTTCAGACTTTGGGCTTGCCAAATTAGCTCTTGATTCAAACACTCATGTAACAACTCGTGTTATGGGAACCTTTGGGTAAGAGATCATCTATTATTTGCTTAAATACCTGCCACTACAGGGCCACTGAGGGGCACCCCTATTCTCTCTCTGCCCTTTTTTGTGTGAGCAGGGAGGGTTTCAGCCCTTTTGGGCAGTCGGGAGTTGATGGGAATACTATTTTCAAAGTACAGCTGTATTTGGTTTTCTTTTCCTGTGCAATGAACATATATCAGCCATGTCTATGTGCATCTAATGTTTAATTGATCACTCAGATACATGGCCCCTGAATATGCATCAAGCGGCAAATTAACAGAGAAATCTGATGTATTCTCATATGGAGTTGTGCTTTTGGAGCTAATCACTGGACGGAAGCCTGTGGATGCATCCCAGCCCATGGGAGAGGAGAGTCTTGTTGAATGGGTAAGTAGTTTATGCACCCTGGCTAGCATTCTGCTTCTGGACGATAGACTCATTCAATTTTCACGAATTGTTGATTGTTAACTGGAGCATGCATTAAGATACATCCAGATCCAATAACCTAGTTGCAAGTAATAAGGATTTGAATGACAGTTTTATTGATGGATCAATTACTCTTTGTGGACCTTATTCTTAGCAACCCTCGTCTGCTGAGCAGATCTATTCTAAAGATTTGCCTTCTATTTCAGCATGCATAAATGATAAATTCAATTAGATCATTTATCCTGAAGTTTCTGGTTATATCGATACAGCTTAGTTTGAGTCGTGTAATTTTTTATGCTTTCTGTTATATGTTTTTCTTCTCACTGCTTAGTTTTGATATGAGAAGATGTTTCTGAAGTTGCTACATTTGTTAGAAAATTAGTTACAAGGGTAATAGAAACATGGTTACCTTCTGCTCGAAACACTACTAGTTTCTCACATTTGAATTGTGGATAGAATCGGTAAAAAGGCTACAAGACCTGTTCTGAACTTCTTATATATTCCCATAGTGGTTTGATTCAGGAACAGGTGTGCTTATTTTAGAAATAGGTTGTTTGGAAGATTTGCTTATTGAGTGGATGTTATTCCTTGGTGTATGCAGGGTGGGGGATCGGGGTTCTGTTGAGTTTTCTGGAGCTCCATTGATTTCGTGGCCTGTGGCCTCTAATCATATATAGATTTTATACTGAAGAAAATAACTCAGTACATGGAAAATTAAAAGCCTTCCCAGATCTAGGACTAATCTTACTGAACCTTGATTTAAATTCAATGCATAATTATGATATTCCTCAGTGCAAGAATAAAAAAAAAAGTGTGTAACCAATGAAACAAATGTACAGAGGTGAAACAATGTTATGTCTTGATGTTGTTTCCTCTTCTCTGTACCTTGTGGTGGAGAATACATAATCCTGCTGTTTGTAGTTTTCTTTTGTTCTCTTTCCAGTAATTTTTTTTTTGGAATGTATAGAAAGAAAACTAAAAAATGCACATGTTGAAAGAAATAGAAGTGTTGAACTGGTATTTGATTTTCCACAATTTCATGCTGAAACTTTTCTTACCTTTCTTCCAGGCTCGACCTTTGCTAAATCATGCACTAGAAAATGAGGAACTTGAAAGTTTGGCAGATCCAAGGCTTGAAAAGAACTACATTGAAAGTGAAATGTTCCGGATGATTGAGGCTGCTGCGGCCTGTGTGCGGCATTCAGCTTCTAAGAGGCCACGGATGGGACAGGTAATTGCAATTTGATCACTGAACTAGCTGAAAATTCTTGCTTCTCCATTAAAAGTCCAGATTTGGAGATGTTAGGTGCATTTCTCTAAGCCTGCCTATGCTTCTCAGGTTGTTAGAGCTTTTGATACTTTAGCGATAGCAGATCTAACCAACGGAATGAGAGTGGGAGAAAGTGAGCTATTCAACTCTGCACAACAATCTGAAGAAATTAGACTGTTTCGAAGGATGGCATTTGGTAGTCAAAATTACAGTATAGATTGTTATAGCCTGGATAATTAAAGAGCACATGGTAAATAGTGTTAGAGATAAATTCATCTATGAACAGTAGGATTCATGAATTTTGAGATGGAACATATACAAGCTCACGATGTACAGGATGGTCTCTGAAATGAACTGTCTCCTGTAGGGATTGGATTTCAAGCCCTTGATACTGGTAGCTAGGTTATTTTAATTTTCCCACGTCACAGGTGCTGTAATTCTTTCTTGTAATTAGCGCCTGCAAATTTTTGTTCTGAACAGTATTTTTTGTGTTAATAAAATCTCGATTCAATTTTGTTCATTCATCTTGAAGCATGTAAGAGTCGTGTCACTCTCAGTTGACTCTTACCATTTTCTCTTGTATTCCTGGTTGCATGCCAAACAGTTTACATTCTTTTTCTCGTGGATAACAAAGTAATGAAGAATGAATGGTGTGAATATCTCCAGTTATACATCTGTAGCAAATGATGATTGCACCGGTACAGGGTGGTGCCGATGTGACTAGTTATAGTGTGTGTCACAAGCATTGATCGGGATCAAATGAAGTGTTAAATAAAGAAAGCCACAGTGAAAGACTCGAAATCTGGGCTGATTGATCTCAGCTCGTGACAATGGCTTCTATCCCATGTTTTGAAGCGTCAGGAGGAGCTAGAGTTTTGGAAGAATGAAAACACACCATTATTATTGCCAATTTATGAACATATCCATAATCAAAATTCCATATGGTGCTCTCACCAATAGCATTTTTTGCTTATAACATGCCGATCAATCCCAGAGGGAGTCAAGGGAGTAGGCATCTGTACATTGATGACACCCATCTTACGTTTACTGGGTTTAAATAAAACAATGAAAAGAATTTAGATAGATCCAACGATATAATTTCACTCCCCTCCTGTGTATACTGGTCTTGGAGGACGAATATGGTGATTTTCTAAGAATGTTCAACGCTGCATTCATTGTTTAATGTGTAATGCGATAAATCAACGATTAGCATTGTGGATTGTGGGGGAGGATGAGAATCTTTTCAGATGGGTTTGATTAATTATTGGTTTTATTAGCAAACTCAATTTTGATTTCACACCCTGAATGGTTTTCACCAGTCAACCACTGAATTCTCTCCTCAATTTGAACATTCAACAGAAGCGATAACTTTCAAACCTTCATGCTCCCAAGGCCAATCCATTCAAAAACTAACCTTCCCGTGTCATCCAAGTTACTATTCATTTTTAAATGTTTTTGAGTTTTTTCAATTTCAAATTAATTTTTTTAATAATTTTAGATTGTTTTGATACGTTGATGTTAAAAATAAATTAAAAAAATTATTATTTTAATACATTTTTAAATAAAAATAATTTCTATCAAATTCCCAAACAGAATTTAAATCTCTCTTCATCGGAGTTTTATCAGCCATCCAAACTTGCCAATGCTTTCACAAGAAATTATCTTTCTTTTTGCCTCCTCTGTAAATATTATTTATTGACTAAATTAAATTACATTATTATTAATTAAATTAAAATAATTAACTAAAAGATAATGAAGGGTTGCACTGCAGCTATGAATAGGCTAGCTATGGTGCTAAAAAAACATCCTTATAAAAAATTAAATTAAATTAAAATTAAAGTAATTTCTTACAAACGTGAATTCATTCTGGTCCTCAGTGCTCAAGGTTTATATAGAATGGTCCCCAAGATTTATTAGTGTTAACATGAGGCCCGTGTATGTAGAATGAGGGGAGAATCAATGAGAGAGAAGGGAGGAGAGAATCATAATTTTTGAGTTCTTAGAGTTGATTAAAAATATATTTTGAGGTTTAAAAATAGTTTTTAAATATTGATGGGATGATTTAAAGGTAAAAATAGTATAGAAATTGGGTTTTGACTTTTGAGGTCAAAACTAGCGGCTACCGATTTTTCGACGAAACAGTCATCAAAAGTTCCACTTGTTGCTGATGACACGCTGTCACCTCTATTCTTGATTTTTTTAACGCCGAGGCCATGCACATCCGGCCGACGAAGCACGCGAGCCCTGTTGTCACACCCTGACCCCACTTTCCTTTTTTTTTTTAATTTGTTTTTTTCCCATTATTTAATATTTTATTAAAATTTATTTATTTCAATAATTAATAGTTGTTTTGTGATTTTTTCTATAGACCCACTAATTAAAATTAAGCCCTTTAATATTTTCTATGATTAAGTGTATTTTTTATGGATCAAAATCAAACGTATTAATATGATATATTTAAACGTAAACATAAAATAAACATATGTGTTAAATACTATAAGATACATATTAAATTAAAAACATTCACAATTAATGATGATTCATTCTAATTTTATTCACATAAATGTATTAAATTAATTAAAATATTTTACTATCGATACTAAACCTTCAAAAGATCATTCAATTTCTATTTTATTTTAAGAGTATTTTTATTATTTTACTATACATTTTAATTGTTCATTATTTTTTATATTTGATCAAATAAAAATTTTCTATAAGTTTAAATTATAATAAAAAAAATCATTTTGAAATATTCTTTCATGCCATATTCTTTTTATTTTGCTATATCATAGTTTTTTTTATTGTGCAATCTCAATTAAAAAAATATTTATTTATTCTCGATTAATTTTATAATAATGAATAGAGTATGAAAAGAGAACTCAACGCCCTTCAAAGCCGGTGTCAAGGTTTTTAGATGAATGTACAAAAAGTAACATTATTCTGTTCCAGATACTTTCTTGTAATAATTCTTTCTAAGATAACTATGTCCTGAGAAAGATCAAAATAGAGCACAAAAATAGCAAACATGGAGTTTTGAAAAAAATAAGGCAACGCCACCGCGAACCCACATGCCCCAACGTTCACAGAGAATATTTCAGAAACTTGACTGCGTAATTCCTTTGCTCGTTTTTACCCCCCACATAACACGGCAATGATATAACGCGGTTTTGGTTGAACCATTCCAGTTGAAAAGAACAACACTCAATTAGCCCCGCATCCTTAACCAGCCAAAATACAGATACAAAAAAAAAGAAAAAAAACCATTCCTTTCCTTTAATTTCCTTTCCTTTCACCTCCTCCATTTCCATCCAGACATGATGGCAACCCTTCAGACCGATCAGCTCAAGCAGCTCAAGGACATCTTCATTCGCTTCGACATGGATTCCGATGGCAGCCTCACGCAGCTGGAGCTCGCTGCGCTTCTACGTTCTCTTGGCCTCAAACCTACAGGTGATCAACTTCATGTTCTGTTATCAAACATGGATGCTAATGGAAATGGTTATGTTGAGTTTGATGAGCTGGTCAGTGCTATATTGCCTGATATGAATGAAGAAGTATTGATCAACCAGGAGCAGTTGTTGGAGGTTTTTCGATCATTTGACAGGGATGGCAATGGATTCATTACTGCTGCTGAGCTTGCAGGATCAATGGCTAAAATGGGACACCCTTTGACGTATCGTGAGCTATCAGATATGATGAGAGAGGCTGACACCAATGGAGACGGTGTTTTGAGTTTTAATGAGTTTGCAAACGTCATGGCAAAATCTGCTGCTGATTTTCTTGGCATCAAAGTTCCATAGAGCCTGATCGATGATGGGTATGGTCTTGTTAATACATGGACATGGACGTGGCGGGGATCTGCAATATCCATTAATGTGTCATTAGCATTTTGTTCTCTGATGGGGATCTGGCGATCTGCAATATCATTGATGGTTTGGCATGATCCGATGACCTTTTCCTTTCACTTATTTTTTTCTATCATCTTTCTCGTAATTTCTTGTGTGTAGATGTAATTCTTTTAAGATCTGGTCATGGGATACCTGTAAACAAGATGGAAGGAGGAGAGACCTGAATCCCACTTGAAACATCGTTAACACAACTTGTAGATTGCATAATGTTATATTTATTGTAGTGGTTGGAATTGTCGACATAAATAAATAACATGAAAACGACATTTTATCTACCAGTCCAAGATTTTCATTACTAATTTTTCTGCTACATGACATTACTGGTGGCATCACCAATCTATGGAAGTTAGGAAACCGGCTGCCATATCATTCAAGGTCAACGGTCTGCATTTGAGAAAGCAATTTGGCCTCTGAATGCATGAAAACTGGATGCAATGATTCAATGGAAAAAGGGTAGTTGTTAATCCGTGTAATTGGATTGCTAAGAATAAGATCATGGTTATGGCAATGTAAGATGTTTTTGCATGAACTTCAGTTTCTTGCAATTACTGATGATGGCCAGTTGCATTTATGTGAAGAACTCATTGTATGAGTAACTCTATTTTCCCTATCATAATTGAGGCGATATCATCTACAGATCCATCCAGATACAGCCATTTCTATGCATCAACTAATGGATTAACCACTCACTTAATCCTGGCTCAGTATATTTTTGCAGTAACAAAACAAAATGTGTGCTGAAAATTATGGTCGTACGTAAATCAATATTCTGTTCTGTGATCCTTACAAAGAATTCTGCAGAATTGGATTAATCTGGCTTGGCAAGAGCAAACTCAGATACGGATGCTAACTGTGGGTGAGAGATGGAATGGGAACTTACAGTAAAGGGCAACACAATTATAGATCAAATTGACTCATTTAAAATTCAACCTGAAACCACTGAGATTAGGGCTAAAGCTTTTGTGCAACTAACTCATTTAGAAATCAAACCAGGGCAATAAGGAAGTTCACTTATCAGTTCCCTCTCTGGTGTTTCCCAGGTAAAGAACAAACAATTATATTGACGTTTGAGCGTTTGGCTCTGCTGTTCAACCTGCTTTTCAGCGAATTTCAAATTTTTTTTTTTTTTGCTAAAATTGAGTGCGGTTTGTACCTTTTGGATCGTTTTGATGTGCTGATATCAAAAATGATTTTTAAAAAATAAAAAAAATCATTGGC
>Ga0307515_10006515_pt1 | contig 23355 bp, 19 predicted proteins | sample 17_EM_MG_FD_194513 | JGI IMG/M metagenome (GOLD analysis project Ga0307515, IMG submission 194513) | Populus trichocarpa ectomycorrhiza microbial communities from riparian zone in the Pacific Northwest, United States - 17_EM | ecosystem: Host-associated > Plants > Roots > Unclassified | place... | reverse complement strand
ACCTCCTGCGCAACCAGCTCCAGATCAACTGCCTCCAGATCAACCAACTCCAAATCGACCAACTCCAGATCGACCAACTCCAGATCGACCAACTCCAGATCGACCAACTCCAGATCGACCAACTCCAGATCGACCAACTCCAGATCAACTGCCTCCAGATCGACCAACTCCAGATCAACTGCTTCCAGATCAACTGCCTCCAGATCAACTGCCTCCAGATCAACTGCCTCCAGATCAACTGCCTCCAGATCAACTGCCTCCAGATCAACTGCCTCCAGATCAACTGCCTCCAGATCTACTACCTCCAGATCAACTGCCTCTACTTCAACCACCTCCAGATCAACGGCCTTGACTTCGAGAAACTACTGATCGAACGCATCAAGATTGACCACCATCCAGCTGCACGTGCCCAGATCGACCCCCTGCAGATCGACCATCTTTCGATTGGCAGCCTCCAAGTTCTCCTCCAATTTTAATCAACGATGGCTTCCAAAGGCATTGCCCACCTCACTCAACCGTGGCCTCCAAGTTCGCATGCTCATAGCCTCTCACTGCATCGCCGAGTTCGCTCAGTTCCAGCCTCCAAGTGTATCTTTGAGTTCCCCCAAGCAAGGCCTCCAAGTGCATCTCCAAGCTTGCTTAAACACAGCAACCAAGTGCATTTCCAACTTGACACAATCACGGTGTGGTAGAACTGCGGAGCTTTCACAGCGTCCAAACCGAATGTGTATGAATCGGGTGTTCGGGCTCAAGGAGCGTACGCAGAGGGTGGGATGATATAAAGGGGTACCCAGTGGTGAGGACCCACAGGAATTGATTGGATGAATGAAGGCTCAGCAAGAGTGCATGAGACCATGAGCTGGGACAGATGGAGTGTGTATTGAATGTAATGAGGTGATGACCATCTACGCTGGGGTGTCCCGAATATATTGATACAGGGGTTCTTAATCCCAATAATCAATACAACATTGATTGAATTGAGTACAACCGCCTATCTAAGAAACTCTTTCTCTCCTCGGAAAACTCCTCGAATGGTAATACGCCAGTGCTGAGATATCTCAGCACCAGGGAGTCAATATGCTCTAGTTCGCAAAAACGCAAAACCACCCAGTAGGTGTGGGTTGAACAGTGCTCTTCCAAACTGAAGAGAAGGTTGCCGGAATATTCGACAACTTGTTGCAGTGCGTACTCGGATTGTGTCAACCTGTGTCCAGGCATACAAAGCGTAATCACGTAGGTGAATAAGAGAAGTAATTTTGAAGTTTGTAATATATAGAATTCTTATTAATATTTTGAGATCGTCTTCGGTGCTTCTGTGTTGTCTGAGAATAGCTGTTATTGCTTGTCTTTTCGTTGCTGCAGTAATGGTGTCTCTTTATAGCCAACATTCTAGGTCTTATGTCACAACACCTAGTTGCTATGATTACTCCGCTCATGATAGCGTTATCGTGGACACACCCCTCAAGGCGTTCGGTGATGTCTGCCATCTTTCCCATAGGTTACGTGTTCATGTGGTGTGGTTGCAAAGCATTACGCTCCTGATAACAATAAGGCCACCCATCACATGATATCATATCAGCCAACGCATCAGACACACATGGACTTAGACATCTTGCAATCGAACGAGTTGGTAGTTGGAACATCTACCAATTAAGAATTGATAATGCTTATTGCAAATTAATTCCCTCAACTTATGAGTGATTAATTTAAACATCATGGATTTAATCGGCGACCAACTGATACGATGCCAACGTGGAATATAGACGGGTAAGCTCGTATCCACTACGATGTTACATTGCGATCCATACCACTCAAACTAATTAGTAGTGCTCGCTCTTGACTTATTGCCAATGTCATAATTCCCTTAGTGAAGTCATGCTAAGGTTGAGATTTCTCTCTGACCGGAACGTGCCTTACTTGATCCAACCCCCTCACAGGATAGGAGCAAGAAGTTCTCTTAATCGCATTTGACTATCAACTGCCGTGCATGTTAACCATGCATGATCCACTAGTATCAGGAAGGTGAACGCGACTAGTATGAACCCCCGCTAAAGGGCATACTACTGGTCGACTTGTTGAATCATGATTAGGTGTTATGCATGTCACTGTGTGACAAGTAATCATTCCGATTCATACTAACAAGTACCATTATTGCTGCTAAAGGGTAACCCTTAACATGTATACTCCCCATTGCATAGTCCATCTGCGGTGTCCCTGTGTCTCCATCTGCCTCCCCCCCCTCCCCAATTCTTAGTCTATATCTTTTATGCCAGTGTTTCCGCATGTCCCCTGCCATCTTCCCCCTGCCAATCTGAATGGCAGTGGTGGTGAGCAACGGATTTTCCTGTGACAATGGCCTCCAAGTGCATCTCCAAGTTCTCTCAATTGTCATCTCCAGGTGCTTTGAAATAATGAATGCCATATGATTCCCTAGCGAATCTTGTGACTGTAACAAAGACGAATATAATAGACAAAATGCCTTGTGGTTATTGAACCCTCAGAACCACTGCAGTCAGAATGTGGCACCAAGTCTCCCACAGAGCTGAGCAGAAGTCTCAGCTGCTCTCAAAGTCTCCTGCAGACCTGCCCAGCAGTCTTTGCTTCCCCACACTTTGGCTATCCTATAAGTCAAATGTTGGAGCATCTTGAATGCACCTCCATAACTGTAAGTGTTTTCAGGAGCACATGAGAATGCTCATGCAGAGTCTGAGGGGACATTGCTTACATCCAGGGGGGTCTGGGGGCAACTGGAAGTACTTAGTAGCACTGATAAGGTAAACTGGAGTGTCTGGGAAGTGTCTGTGTGGCTTCCAGACCAATTAACATTTTGCTGATGTGTTTTCACTCGGTCTCCTGGGTGTTCCTTCTGATTTTGAAGTGGTCTCCAATGGCCAGTCAGTTGCTGGCACAGTTCCACTAATATCAAGCTGCCATACTGCAGTAGATTGATCATCCCAACCTTCGTACCACTGCACTATCATATCTCATCCCTATGCCTCCGCTTGGCCTGCTGGGGTTCTTGAGGAAGTTAATTGACCAGTTGCTCAATTGCTCCCCTGCTTGAAGTTCTTAAATAATGGTCATCCCAGTACTAAATCATATGCCTTAATTAGTATGACCATCACCTCCAGTTTGTGGACCAGGGCTTGGTGATTTTTATATTGGACTATCATCGCCAACTTTTAGCTATCTTTCCTGTACATTATCAACAGACAGTCGAGGATGTCAGTTGCACTGTGTGCTGCTCCATGAGGTATTCGGAGTCTATTATGCATGTGTGGAGCAATCCAAGTGCTTTGAGTGCCACAATTCCTCAGTGCTTGTACTTGCTACAACTCTCTATATTGATCACATATCTGAACATTGTGAACTCTATGTGATCAATTTATTCTTATTGTTTCCCATATATATTTTCTTGACACGAGATCTTTGGGCTCTCCAAGACCACAGTCAGTCTGAGAAAAATCCAATGTAGTGGAATTTGGTGGAATGTTGCCAAGATCACTCTCATACACAATGACTACAATTCACACTTTGTTTTCTCAATACACTCTCACTAAGCCAGATACTGGCAGTAATGAGCATGTCGATTGGTTCTTGACGGTCATAGAAGAGCTGGTGTTTGATATGTTTGCCAGCTCCTGGAGGAGTAAGATAATAGGTTGAGTTGGCAAATATATATCTTGGGCATGAGAATGATGCTTTATGTTTGGGTGATCTACACTATATGCATTGTCCATTCCACTTTGGAGTTGCACAGAGCTTGGGCAAGCTCCAAGGTGTGGATTGCATGTAACATTCTTACCTAACATTGACTTTGCAAGCTTCAATCCTGTAGCCAGCTTGGATCTGGATGGTTGGAAGTTGCATTTTTTACCACCTTAGTGAAATAATTCTCCTGATTATCTCCACTGTTAATGTAGCTGTAGTTGCTTTGGCTTCTTGCCATCCTGTGTGGACTGTAAATCTGCTGCAGGATCAACAAGCTATTCAATCATATTGAGTTTTCTGTTCTTTGCCATTCACAGCTTGATGCTGTACTTCATCCTGCTGATTGCTGCTTTTAGCGATTTCGGAATAATTCATAATGTCAGTGGGGACCAATCGCACAGCTGTCCAATTTCCTTTGATTCAATTGATGAAAGCTTCCTCCACTTCATTTGCTTCTTGGAAGTTGTCTATCATACACTTCATTGCAGTATTGTATTTCCTTTTCATCTTGCCCTACATCTTCTCTATTTCTTTAGTGAAGGCATCAAAGTCCGCCAGGCAGGTGTCAGAGTATCTGCATAGATTGTGAATCCACTGTGCCATATCGGTTATCTGTGTCTCTCACTGGATTGTGTTTCAATGACTATTCGATGTAGTAAGAAAGTTTGCTTCATATTGAGCTTTATCCAAATGGACATGCAGCGATAGGTGTGTGACAGACTGGAAGATAGACAATCACATGCTGTGGAGGTTGTCAGTGATAATCACTCTGCAGCTGAACTAATCTGGATCGGTTATATCAATCGAGTTCAGTGTATGCACTGAAAATCGATTATGCACTCTCCCGTAGTCCCAATCTGCGTCGATTTGTTCTGCATTCTGCCTACGGAGATTAGTATTGTGTTGGATTGCATCCTCCAGCATCTCTGACTGTTACTCCATCATCTCTCATATGGCCACAATCTTGGAATATGCAATAGTCACTAGCTCGGGTTCAGACTCAACTTCATATTTGTTGTTACCCATATTATTGCTATGGCTACAACATAGGGTGTATCCACCAGAAATGCGTAGAGTCATTGGGCGAGGATAGGTATCACTCAGCTGAGAGATGATCATAGGTTCTCCATACTTAAATCAGAATTTGCCACATGCGGTTGACTTTAGGCAGCTTTCTTAGACTGCATAGTAGGAAGATTAATGGTAAATTGCCAAGTATACTGTTCATTTCAGTCAGTTGTGTTGTTTTTGACACAATTTGAAAACAGCACAATACATGTATATTCTGGGAGGCAAAACATAACTGATAAACAAAACTCAGATTAAGTATCACTTCACATATGCCTATACTCAGTTGTGGACATTGTATGTTTGTTGTACACATATCCATGAAGGTAACTAAGAATATATAACAATGTGGCTGGTAAGATATTCCATACAGATATAAGTGCTATAATGTTGCAGATGAATGTATACTAGCTGTTTATAAGAGTTAGGTTACATGCCCCTTTCCACCAATCAGCTCAAACTTTGTCCATACACTTTATTTCTGGATTGTTGTATCCAGTATAATGTATTGTATTAAGTATACATAATGGCATACATTTCACAGCAAACAAGTCAATCTGAAGGTCTTTACAACCACATAGTGCTTGATGCTAAATGTAGTATATATTACCATTAACATTAGCAACAGGTCCGGGTAACCTGCCAGCGGTCTGGGTTTGGACCGGAAAAACAGATTGGCTCAGTTCCAGACCTGTCGAAATACCCTACGTGCTGCCTCTTGGCTGGATGAACCCGTACCTGTACCCGTCAACCCGCGGGTTGTGCCGGGTTTGGTTTCACCCATCGGTTCCAATCTCCGGTTCTAGTTTTCAGGTTGTTCTATTCATGGTCGCATTCAGATATCATACTGTGAATTGCAAAATATTCACTTTGGTACGGTATTGACTTTGTTTGATGTATTGGCCGCCTTCATAATCAAAAAGAATCGAGACACGCTCCCTGCCCCATCCTGAAAATCAGCTTCAACGGAGTGTCCACGATCTTGGGTCTTGCATCCTGGGTGAGATAAGATGTATGAGACAACGACATTGAGTGTTCCAGCAGTCGTTAAGCCACAAACCCATAAGTTTGCAACCTCTCCTGCCACACAAACAATTGGAGAGCTTATGTAGACAGTTGATATTGTCCCCGGGAAATGGCAAATGCCACAAGGGACTTCTCGGTAAGGAAATAGTCATATGACGCTCAGTTCTGGGAAACCACACTCACACATACGCGTAGAATCTCTGCCGCCAGTCGCGGTACCCAATTTGACACCAAATAACAAATTGAAACCTGTTAAACCTGTAAGCTTTCACCCCTGCAGATAGCCTCCCTAGCTAATGACAATACTGAAATCGGATTCAGAGGAAGAAATTTTAATAGCTCATTCATTGTCAGCAGATCAAAGGCACAAATTGTGATTTTTGATGATGTATCTCCCTGAAAAGCAATTGGTGTGCCTACTTTGCTATGTGTCAGCTTTTGCTTGATTTCAGTGACCAAATTGTGAGGAATGATAATTCATCGGTGCATGTGCAAGGGTCATACGGGTCATCCAATAGTTCAAGACTCCAAACAGCGTTGATTGACTATCAATCAACTAGATATCGTCTTGCCTGTTACGGTTAAGCGGGAATGCAAAAACTAAATTAGAGACTGAATTTACCAACAAAATCTGGGTCAGTGATGTCATACAAGTAATAGAAGGAGCAGTCAATGTGGAATGGAAATCTGTACAAATGCCCACTGTCATGCTGCATTCATGCATACATCCAACTGCATAACTCTGCGCTCAGACCTGCTGCATATGGTCAAGATTTTGAAAATTACATATGGTAGGTCATGGAAATCGAGGACAAGGTGCTGAATAAGGAAACGTGAGGATGTTGGGGTGTATTGATCCACAATTAGTGGATGGATCAACATGTGGTAAACTGCCGACCGAAAGTGCTGGAATGTGACAGTGCAATGTCATCCATCGCTCAGATAATGTGTGTAGCATTGGACCACAAATTGAGAGGCCTCAAAGCCTTTGGATGCCACTGAGTATTCATAGAAATGATACATTAGCTATCAATAGTGGCAATAGGATGATTGATATACAATGATTGACCGTACAATGACTGTTAGGATGTGGTCATGGTGAGCGTCAATGGAGTGTCAACGATTTTCTGACTTACACATTTGGCATTCAAAGGGCTACATCATCACATCCTTCCAAAGTGAAAATATTTGTCGTCTCAATTGATAAAAAGGAGAGTGAGACGCTTGTTACCCCATCCTTGAAATGAGGGTCAATGGAGTGTCAACGATTTTTGTTATTGCATCTTGCATAATCCATGGGCTGTGCAAGGGGTGTTTTCCATAATCAAAGTATTGGACGCCTTTATTGGCAAAATTGTTAGTGCCGATGCTGCTACAACCGAAACTGAGTGTCAACAGAGCATCAACAATTTTTGGTCTTGTAAGTAAGGTAATTGGGCAGTGATTTGCTCGCTGTTAAGCATAACCAACGTATTGGTACCCTATATAGGCAAAACAGACAGCAACACAGTCTCTGCCACATTCTCAAAATGAGCATCAATAGAGCGTCAATGATTGATGGTCTTGCATCTTGTATAATCCAAGGGCTGTGCAACAACAGTAACCCATAACCAAAGTATTCGCAACCTTGATTGGCAATATTGTTATTGACGATGTCGCTACCACCTAAAATGAGCATCAACGGAGCGTCAACAATTTTTGGTATTTTCTCCTGCATAACCAAAGAGCTGTGCAATGGGAGCAACCCATACTCGAAGTATTGGCCGCCTTTATTGGTAATATTGGTAGTCATGATGCCGCTACCACCCAAAATGAGCGTCAACGGAGCATCAATGGAGTGTCAATGATTTTTGTTCTTGCATCTTGCATAATCCAAGGGCTGTGCAACAACATTAACCCATAATCAAAGTATTGGCAGTCATTTTGGCAATATTGTTAGTGACGATGCCGCTACCACCTACAATGAACGTCAATGGAGTGTCAAAGATCTTTGGTCTTGTAAGTAACATAATTGGGCAGTGATTTGCACGCTGTTATACATAACCAATGTATTCACAGCCGTTATAAGCAAAATAGAAAGCGACATAGTCACTGCAACATTCTGAAAATGAGCATCAACGGAGCATCAAGGATGTTTGGTCTTGTAAGTACAGTCAGTGAATGGTGATTTGGTGGCTGTTATGCATAACCGACATATTGGCCGCTTCAATAGGCAAAAGAGACAGCAACAGGGTCACCTCCCCATTCTGAAAATGAGCGTCACAGAGCGTCAACGATATCTAACTTTGCATGTTGGGTAATGTAAGTTCCGATTTGTTGCAGACATCCATTGATGAGACATTGGCAGCCTGTCGGTGCAAAAACAACCGTGACATGCTCCCTGCTGCATTCTGAAAATGAGCGTCAACAAAGCATTAACAATTTTTGGTCTTGCATATTTGTTAATCGAGGGAGCACACGGATATTCGAGCACATAACAGAACTATTGACCGTCTTGATATGATAAAATTAAATATATGAAAGGAAAAACTGGGATTCCAAAATAGTCGAAATCGCAAACTGCGAAACATGCACAAACAAATTTTTGGCTGTTGAGTATGCGGTTTTGGTAAGATACTATTATCATACTGCAACCACAACAGCGCGATATGAATCTATTGATTGACCCGTTTGGCGACCCGCTCACAACCCGCCCAATTCAGATGGGCTCGGTGCTTTCCATCGAACCGTACCCATGATGACGATTTGGGTGTTATGACAACCCGTACTGCCAATTTGGCAACGGTTTGGTTTGGACCTGGACCTGAAGTGACAGTCCGGAACTGTTGCTAACACTCATTGCCATTCCAGAATATATATCAGTATAACCTGCATATTACATATGCTGATTTTTCATAGTATTGAATCAACTGTGTAACTGTATTTCATTATTTGCTGATAATTATTGATATGATAGTTCTCAGTAATACACTATGTAAAGGGAGAGTGTTTACTATAGTATGCAGTTGAATATGTTGAACAAGTGGAAATAAAAGCCAAAGTGAAAAGTTCATGTAATTATCCAAAAGATATTTGATTTCTTTTGATATATGTAATATCTGTACTATATTACAAAAATATACAGACGTCAATTTTCTTAAATATAACCAGTAAGATCAGATATGGCAAGCTTGAAAGTAATATATATCCCGAGGTACTGCAGGTATGTTTAGGCTAAATTTGAGAGAGAAGTAGTAAAAGTTCTGTAATTTATTTTTTTGAGCATTGTGTAGTTTTCTTATACATGTTACTGAATATCAAATTGCAGATATATGCAACCTTGGAGTCTCCAATACAAGACATCAAAGCCAAGCCAATACACATCCGTGTAGTGTACTACTTCAAGTATAGTTGAATAAAATAAAGAAGCAACAATCATGAGATACCACCATTCTATCATTTTGAACTTTGAACTTAACAAATAATAGAATTGATTCAATATTATAATACCCATATACTGTAAAGTGCAGTATTGTATTGTTCCAACTCACTTGTCAATTGCAATGGATAATCTTGTCCATTGGAGTAGTATACACAGTATTCTGGATAGACTACATATCCAACACAATTCGGTTCAGTTCTGGACTCCTTCATAATCTTGATTTCGTATTTGTATCATCTTACTTCTGTTTATATAATATATTCTCTATGTTGCATATACAGGTCTCAGCCGGAGATGAGCCTCATTTGGCCGGAGCGGAGATGTCTCGTATGACCGGAGCATTGATGTCTTGTATGGCCGGAGCGGAGGTGTCTCGTATGGCCGGAGACGGTGATGTCTTGTACGGCCGGAGATGACTGTTGACTCTGATACAGGCTGATGGCATTCAGCCATATTTGCACTCTCATATATATTGGCCTTGTGGCCTCTTAGATAGAATAAATCAAGCTTCTAGCAGTCACTATTTCAACACTCTACTGCTATAGTTAATCGAGTGCACAAATGTGATTCTTCTGCTATATAATTTCTAGCTTCAAGATATCTCAATATATCTTGGCAATATATAGCAGATCAAATCCATTGATTCTGTGATGTTCTCTATTAGGATTCAAAATTGGTTACTTATATCTAACTGATTGTTATTTATTTCTTATAGTACACCTGAAACATACATACAGCCAGGCAAATTGAAATGATTGGTTACTTTGTTCAAGACTGACTAAGTAGTAAACAGATTTCTTGATCAGCTCCGATTTGCCATAATTAAATCTCCACTGGTTCAAAGTGACTGCTAGAATATATATCAGTCATGGTACCAAGGGACTAATAAATATGCTATAACTAACTTCAGTGAGGGTTCTCAATGTCAGTTGAGGCTTATATGAGACCATTAGATATTACTTTACTTTCAATAAGAGTGATCGAAATTTCATATTGATTCAAGCATATGTGTAAGTGTATGTCAGTCTCTACAACTTAAGACAATTCTACTAGTATCACGTACACAAATTATTTAAACTGATTTGTTATCAATTCAGTAGACAGCACTAGTGCCAGTCAATATACACTCTTCTTGGTTGAACTTCTCATGGACCAGTTACTAGTCCGATTGGAGGTTTTAAGTATTCTCATAATCACCAGTTTGGTGATGTTTATACAAAGTTGCAAAACCCTAGCACTCTATATCTTTAAAGTTAAATTAAACATTATAAAGCAGATATATTCTATAATGAAGCTGTCACTTCTGGAATTAACTCTAAGCACTACAATTATTATCCACTTGTGTTGAAATTGTGGATGTACAGATGGGTATGCAGTGGTGACAGTGATAGTCATAGTGGCTGCACATTATTGATAATCATTGTGGTGATAATACAATTGGTAATGATTATGGTAATGGTAATATTATAACTATAGTAAAGGTGTGTACTACTCCAAAGAGCTAGAAGCAATAACATACAACCCTAACTAGTATATAATTAACAGTTTTACAGCTAGCTATGAATATTCTTTCAGATTCTGATATGAGACTAGCAGATACACCAGATCTCCAGAAGTACTATGGTTGAATCAGGCTTTACCTGCTACATGTCCATCTAGTATCAATAGTGCCAGTGCTGTTTTGGGAATGCAAAGTCAAATCATGGTGATTGCAAGATCACTTTCTTATGCACCTGATATTAGTCTGACCTGAAGCAGAGAACTTCTACTGAAGTAATATTTTAACATTATTCGAATACTAGCAACTGATTACTTGAAAGTAAGGTAAAACTGTTCACAATTGCTGTTGTACTATGTATAGCATTAGCAACGGGTCCGGGTGACCCACCACCGGTCTGGGTTTGGACCGGAAAAATGGTTCGGTTCAGTTCCAGACCCGTCCAAATACCTGACCCGGAGCTTCTTGGCAGGCCAAACCCGTACCCGTACCCGTCAACCCACAGGTTTTGCCGGGTTTGGCTTGACCCGCTGGTTCCACTCTCCAGTTTTTGCTTTCGAGTTTTTCTATTTATGGTCGCAGTCAGATATGTTACTGTTATGTGCAAAATATCAACTTTGGTACATCATTCTCCATATTTGTTTCATTGGCTGCCTTTATAATCGAAACAAGGAGAGACATGCTCCCTGCTACATCCTGAAGTTGAGTGTGAACAATTTTTCATCTTGCATCATTAGTACGATATGAGGTCCAGAACAGCCATATTGATAGTAAGGGCAGTCATTAAGCCAGAAATGCATCAGTTTGCACCTGCAACGGCGCCGACAACATTTGGAGAGCTGATGGAGATACATGATAGTGGAAGCCAAAAAGCGCAATGCGTCAAGGAACATCACGAGCATAAAGTAGCCATATGAGATTAGCGTACAGGAAACCTCCATCTCACTTATGCATATCTGCTCTCACAACAGTCACAATACCCAATTCGTCACCGATTAAGAAATCGAAGCCTGTTAAACCCCTAAGCTATTACCCCTGCATATTTCCTCCCAACCTACTTACCATACAGGAAGTGGATTCAGATGAACATATTGTATTGGTTCGTAGGTCATCTGTACACTTCCTGCACAATATGTGATTATTGACGACATATCTCCGCTAAACGTGATTGGTGTATCGATTTTGATACGTGGCAGATCGTTTTCGATTTCAGTGACTACTGAGTAAGACATGACAATTTGTCTGTGCATGTGCAAGGGTCATACCGGCCATACGAATGTTCCAGACTCCAAACCGAGTTGATTGACAATTGATCAACGCGATATCGTCCTGCCTCTTACAGATAAGTGAGAACGCGCAATTTAAACTGGAGATAATATTTACTAACAAAGTTTCACTTAGTGATGGCACACAAGTCATAGAAGGAGTGGTCAATGCGCAACGTGAATCTGTATGAATGACCACCATCATGTTGCATTCATCCATACATCCAACTATATCACTCCGACTTCAGACAGGGTACACATAGTCAGCATTTTGAAAATCGCTTATGGTAGGTAATGGAAATCAAGAAGATCGAACTGGATATGGCAAAGTGAGCAAGTTGGGCTATATTAATGAAAAATTGGTGTATGGATATACATTCAGTGAATTGCCAGCTGAAAGCGCTGGAATGTCACAGCGCTACGTTATCCATCACTCAGAGAACATGTCCTTCAGTCAATCAGAAATTGATACTCCACAAAGCTTTTGCGTGCCACTAAGTATTGATACAAATTATACATTGGCTGTCAATAATGATTATATGATTGTTTGTACAAAATTATTATCCATAAAACAACAGTTAGGACATGTTTATTGTGAGTGTGAATGGAGCATCAACGATTTTTGGACTTGTAAGTAAGTTAATTGGAAAGCGAGTGGCATGCTGTTATTCATAACACACGTATTGGCTGCCTTGATAGGCAAAACAAAAAGCGACACGGATACAGCCCAATGGTGAAAATGAGAGTCAACGGAGTGACTTCGATTTTTGGTTTTGTATGTATATTCATTGCGAAGTGATTTGCTCGCAGTTATGCATAACCAAAGTATTGGCAGCCTTTATTGCCGAAAGAGAAAGCAACACGGTAACAACCCCATTCTCAAAATGAGCGTCAATGGAGCGTCAATGATTTTTGAACTTGTAAGAAACTCAATTGGGAATTGATTTGCTCACTGTTATTCGTAATCAGCAGATTGGCAACCGTTATAGGCAAAAGAGACCGCGATACGGTAACAGCCACATTGTGATACTGAGCGTCAACGGAGCATCAACAATTTTTAGTCGTGTAAGTCAGTAAATTGGAAAGCGATTTGCTCGCTGTTATACATAATCAACAGATTGGCAACCTTTAGAGACAAAAGAGACCGCAATATGGTAACAGCCACATTGTGATACTGAGCGTCAACAGAGCGTCGATGATTTTTTGTAGTGTAAGTCAGTTAACTGGAAAGTGATTTGCTCGCTGTTATCCATAATCAATGTGTCGGCAGCCTTTCTAGGAAAAAGAGAAAGCTACAAGGTAACATTCGCATTCTGAAAATGAGCGTCAACGGAGCGTCAACAATTGTTGGTCTTGTAAGTAAGTCAATTGGGAAGCGATTTGCTTGCTGTTATCTATAATCAATGTAATGGCAGCCGTTATGAGCAAAAGAGATTGCAACATGGTCACATCCCCAGTCTGAAAATGAGCGTCAACAGAGCGTCAACGATTGCGGGTGTTGGATCTTGTATAATCCTAGGGCTGTGCTACAGCATTTACCCATAATCGAAGTATTGGCAGCCTTTATTGGCAATATTGTCTTCGTTGATACTGCTACCCCTCAGAAGAAGCGTCAACAGAGCTTCAACAGAGCATCAACACATTGTCAACAGAGTGTCAACAGAGTGTCAACAATTTTGGGAGTTGCATCTTGTATGATCCAAGGGCTGTGCGATGGCATTTACCCATAATCGATGTAATGGCAGCCTGTATTGGCAATATCATGTGTGTCGATACTGCTACACCACAAAATGAGCGTCAACAGAGCGTCAACAGAGCATCAACACCGCGTCAACAGAGTGTCAACAGAGTGTCAACGATTTTGGGAGTTGTATCTTGCATAATCCAAGGGCTGTGCTACGGCATTTAACGATAATCAATGTATTGGCAGCCGTTATGAGCAAAAGACAATACAACATGCTTTCAGCCCCAGTCTGAAAATGAGCGTCAACAGAGCGTCAACAATTTTGTGTGTTGCATGTTGCATAATCCAAGGGCTGTGCTACGGCATTTACTCATAATCGAAGTATTGGCAGCCTTTATAAACAATATGGTCTGTGTCGATGCCGCTACACCCCAACCGTCAATGGAGCCTCAACAATTTCTAGTCTTGTAAGAAAGGTAATTGGTAAGTAATTTGCTCGCTGCTATTCAGAACCGATGTATTGCCACCCAGCAAGCGCAAAAGAGAAAGTGACAAGGTCACAGCGCCATTCTAACAATATCCATCAACCAAGCATCAACTGAGGGTCAACAATTTCTGGTGACGCAGATCGGGTAATGAAGGCATCGCATGGATCCCTGAGCTTATAATTGAACTATTGACCACCTCCATGGTCAAAGATACAAATCATTAAGAGAAAAACATGAATTAAAATATTGTCGATGTCGCAACATGCAAAAGATGCAAAATGTGATTCCTGGATGTCGAATAATCAATTTTGATTGACTACTATTATCAAATCGCAAAGGCAAGCATGTTATATGTACATACAAATGGACCCGCTGTACAACCCGCTGAGAACCCGCCCGATCCATACAGGTAGGGAGATGTCGATGGAACCGTACCCGAATCAACAGTTTGGGTTCATTGACAACGCGGACCACCAATCTGGCACTTGTTCAGTTCCGACCCGGACCCGGACCCGACCTGACGGTCCAGAACCGTTGCTAACACTAACTATGTGGACAATACTAACTCTCTCCATTGACATAAAGTTACTAATGATCTCTTAGTTAATTTGACATATATACAAGAACAAACGTTTATATCACTTCGCTCTGAAACTCTTAACCAACTCACATTACAACCAAACTGAAATCACTTCAACACTCCCCTAGGGCAGTATTACAACCGTATGTGCCAAACTCCAAAAAAATACCAATAGAGCGAGTCTGAAGCTACTTCCTAATCATGAATCCTTCCTGCAGCTGCTTCATATCTAACATCCTCCTGCTCTGTACCCCTTTCTTAAAACATTCATATCCAGTTGAAATCACGCTCCAATCTGGTATGTGACTCCCATGAGGCTTCTCTGATTTCAACCTTAATCTGAAACTTGACCTTGATCTTAATCTCAACTATTGTTAGCAACGGGTCCGGGTAACCCGCCAGGGGTCCGGGTTTGGACCGCTAAAACGGGTCGGTTTGGTTCCAAACCCGGCTAAAAATCTGACCCGCTGACTCTTGTCTGGCCAAACCCGGACCCGTATCTGTCAACCCGCGGGTTTCGCCGGGTTTGGCTAGACCCGTCGGGTCCAATCTCCGGTTCTGCGTTTCGGGTTGCACATTTATGGTCGCATTCAGATATGCTACTGCTAATCGTAAAGTATTTAAATTGGTATGTCACGGTTCATTTTCGGCGTATTAGCCGCCTTGATGTGCAAAACATGGATACTCATGCGCCCAACCACATCCTGAAAATGAGCGTCAACAGAGCGTCAACAGAGCGTCAATGATATTTTGTCTTGCATCTTCGGTAATATGAGTGGTGCTTGATCAAAAGCATCCATAAAGCAGGATATGGCAGCCTTTATAGGCAGATATGTACGGGATATTCTAGCCACATCCTCAGGGACAGTAACAACTTATTTCATTTACAGAGCTACCACTAAGCATTCTTGAGCCTTTTAGCATATGATGACAGTCAAAACGATGTATATAGACAATAACCGCCACATCGTGCTGTGATGAACCATGATGGAAGGCCAACAATCGTTGACACTCTGTTGACGCTCATTTTGAAGATGGGGCAGGAAGCGTTTCACTTTCACTTCTGCCTATAAAGGCAGCCATAATCAGTTTATGGCAATGTGCAACCTGTCGCCCCCCAGATTACCCATGATACATGACCAACAATCGTTGACGCGCCGTTGACGCTCAATTTCATGATGGGGCATAGAGGGTATTGCAATCCGTTTGGCCTATGAAGGCAGCCAAAAATTCCGTTATGACTGACTGCAGCCAATCGGAGGTGTGATTTCCCAGGACTCATGACCAAAAATCGTTGACGCTCCATTGACGCTCATTTTCATGATGGGGCAGGGAGGGTATTGCAATCTGTTTTGCCTATAAAGGCAGCCAAAAATTCCTTCATGACTGACTGCAGCCTATCGGAGGTGTGATTTCCCAGGACTCATGACCAAAAATCGTTGACGCTCCGTTGACGCTCATTTTCATGATGGGGCAGGGAGGGTATTGCAATCTGATTTCCCGATAAAGGCGGCCAAAAATACCTTTATGACTTACTACAACCTATCGGAGGTGTGATTTCCCAGGACGCATGACCACAAATCATTGACGCTCCGTTGACGCTCATTTTCATGATGGGGCAGGGAGGGTATTGCAATCTGTTTTGCCTATAAAGGCAGCCAAAAATACCTTTATGAGTAACGACAGCTTATCTGAGGTGTGATTTCCCAGGACGCATGACCAAAAATCGTTGACGCTCCGTTGACGCTCATTTTGCCATGGCTGTATCCACAATATGCAATCATTGAATTTGGCACAGTTTATCATTCACGTTGTTTTGGCTGTCTTTCTTGCGTTTACATTTACATTCTTCTTGATAACTATGTTGTTCTTTAATAATACATAGATATATATAATAATAATCTCCAAAATCCCGTCTTTCGGTCAATGCTCGTCATCAATTGCAACATTGCTCAATCCGCTGCTCTTGTCTTCAAAATGAATGTTCGCTGCATTCCCACACCACGGAGAGTGTACTAACCATCATCAGTCAGCATATCGGGATCAAAATCGGTATCGTGCTCGGTATCCTCATCATCTTCGAAATATTCCGCCCAGGGAAGCGCTGTATGCGAATACGTACATCTGGCCGGCAAATTGATGATTTCAGTAGTTTGAGCTCCGGAAGTGTTACCGGTTGGGGTGGGTGGCGTGCATGGGGGAGGTGGAGTCGGCTCTGGAATCCACTCTCTGCGTCGGGCGGGTCGAGGTGCACCTGTTCCTTTGCGTGTCCAGCGTGTCTGCGGATTCTTTGCAGTGCCATTTTGGCAAGGAAGGCAGCCGGACGTCTGGGTTTGACGAAGCATTGCCGGGGGTCTTTGTATCGCAGCTTTCACCATTTTGTGCCCAGGAAAGTCAACACCCCGCTTCTTTTCTTCTCGGACCTCGGCGCGTGGTTTCTTTATGAGATATTTCGTTTCCTCAATCGCGGCGAGCGAAAAGCCTTCTTTGGCCATTTTGGCCATATTCAACGCCAGGCGCATGTCGGACTGTTCCAGCTGTACCCGACCTCCTTGCCTTGCCATAGCTGCAGCCATGTTGAAAACCTACAAGACATTAGTTGATGCTTTTAACAATGAAATTTGGCTGTTACCTCTACCATATACGCTTCTGTAGCCTCCTCTAAGGTGATTAAAGCCTGTTTTGTCCACTCACGGGGACGCTTATGAGGAAATTCATCTGAGAAAATCCCAGAGCTCACAACATCATGATGTTCGATTTCGCGGACTGTGCGGACAAATGCCTTTGTCGACCATGGAGGTTTCCCGTGACGGGTAGCGATGAATTTGTTACGTAGCTCTCTACGGACACCCGCCATACTTTATACGGCTAATTGACCGCCGATTGCATCGATATGGATATAGTCACATCCCACCACATGCTGCTTCTTATTTCTCCTGCTGCCAGTCTTGCGGACGATTTTTAAATGTGCATCCTGGGTCATATGTTTGGTGGCTGCATCGCCAGCGTCGCGGTGAACTAACTTGCATCTGCGCTCTTGTTGTGTGCCGGGAATAGGAGAGGAAGATGATAACGAGAGGAAGTGGGAAGCCCTGAGGACTATATAGTTAGCATCTTGTCAGAATGGAATAAGTAGCAGCCAACATGACTGTTATGCTCACGATGAATCCTACTGAGTATGGCTGCAACTTGCAGGGGTTTCCTACCGCCCTGCAATTAGCAATAAGTCGGTCTGATGTTGTTTGTTTGGTAACAGGGATAAATTGCGGTGTATGACCGCCGGAATCGCCTAATCGCGTGAAATAAATAGGATGTAGTTCAAGGGAAAGAACGTCTGCTGATGTTTGTCTCAAATAATCCCCGGGATATTACATGAAAATGACGCTGACAATCAGGTCATGTTGAACGGTTAGCGTCACTATTCCTGATTCTTTGACAATCAGGAGGAAGATTTTGCTTTGTTCAAGATGAGTAAACGTACCAACTTTGACATAAATGACGCAGCTTGCCTCCATATTGTCCATGACTTGCAACATCCAACATCTCGCCTGACAACACAGTCCACGCAAACTACAATGGTCAATGCTCCGAAAAAGAACTTTTCACCACTTCCGACTGGCAGAAACGGGAAATCGACAAAGTGCTCAACCCAACGACGTCATCAAGCGAATGAAGGCAAGAGCGGCTTCGAGGCAGAGAGAGTCCGAGCCCTTGGGGCATTGCGCAGCTTGAGATCAAAAAAAAGGCTTGCGGCGGAGAAATGACGAGAAACGCACTTCTTAAGCAATGAAGAGAAAGAGAAATGGATTGAGGATTTTGTTGAAAGAGAGACCGCTGGGGCAAGAAAGCGAGTTGAAGACGCAGAGGCAGCGGTTCAACAAGAGCAGGACGATATGACGCACGCTGAACTCGCTGGATTGACGTCCAGAAAGCCCGAAAAGACTTTTGAGGAGATGCTGATTGCTATCGGAGATAGTCTGAGTGATCTTGCAAGTTCTGACGATGGGGAAGATGGAGAAGATGAGGATGATGAAGAGACTGTGATGGGCAAGCTGAGCGAAGATGACGAACCCGGCTGGGTGATGGGCACAATCACACAAACGGTACAGTAGCGCATGGAGAGGTTTCGGCAGAAGCAGATGAAGTTCGACGAATTGACTCAACCGGGATGGGAGGATGCAGCCGACTACTTCCGTGAACGAGATGAGAAGTGCGGCACATCCGAATTGAGGGTTCCGGCAGTCGTTCAGCAGCGAACGAATGACGACGCTCCGCCGCATCCACTGACAACATTTGCCGAGGTTATGGAGAGTCTTGACATTGTCCCCACAATATCGGAAGGGACTTCTCGACCAGGAAGTAGTCATATCAGGCTAGGTTTGGTGAAGCCGCAGTCAAAATCAAGCATACCTAGTGGTGAGCCAGCTGCGGAGCCCGATTCGTCACCGTTGCTGAAAGCGAAGCCAGTTGAACCAGTAAGTTTTTACCCCTGCATATGGCGTCCAGCTAATTACCATATAGATATCGGATTCCGACGAAGAGATGGTGACGGCTCCTGCGTCTGCGGAAGAATAGCTATGCAAAATATAATTCTTGACGTCTGATCGCGGGGAAGAGCAAGTTGTTTACCAATTTTGCTACGTGTCAGCTTTTTCTTGATTTCAGTGACCAAATTGTGAGACTTGATAATTCGTCTGTGTATGTGCAAGGGTCGAACGCGCCATATGAACATTCTGGAATCCGAATCGCGCTGTAAGACGGCCAAAACGTTCAGTTTCATTCTGCAAGTGACTGTTAAGTTACAAAGTAAAAGCAATATTCGCGACGAAATGAGCTAACAAAATTTAAGTGACTGACGTCATACGTGTCATGGAAAGAGCGGTCAGTGCGCCTGACGAATCGATCTGAATGACAACCGTCATGATGCATTCATCCATGTATCCAACTGCATAACTATCCGCACAGACCTGGTTAACATGATTGAGATATTTGAAATTGCTTGTGGTACGTCATGGAAATCGAGGAGAAGGAGCTGGATAAGGTATGGTGAGGAAGTCGAGCGATATTTACTAAAAACTAGTGAAATGATCTACATGCTGTCAGTTGCCGGCCGAAAGCGCGGGAATGTGACAGGGTCACGTCATTTCACACTCAGATAGTGTAGATAGCAGTTGATCAGAAAGTGAGAGGTAACAAAACTCCTGGATGCAAATGACAATACATACAAACGCAATACTGGATGTCAAAAATGTGTATATGATTCGTTGCATACAATTATTGAGTGTACAAAGGCTGTTTCGATGTGATTAATGTGTGTGTCAACAGAGTGTCAACAATTTTAAATCTTACACATTCAGCAATCAATGGGCTGCATTATCCCATCCTGCCAGAGTAAATGTATAAATAGGCGTTACTGCGAAAAAAGCGAATGACTCGGTCATTGCCACGTCCTGAAAATGAGCGTCAACGGAGCGTCAACAAGTTTTGGCATTGCGTCATGAAATATCCAATAGGCTGTGCGTTTACAGTACGTCATAATCAGACTATCGGCCGCCTTTCTATTGAACAATGGTGGTGGCAACATTTCTACTATGTCCTAAAAATGAGCGTCAACAGAGCGTCAACGATTTTTGGCCTTGCATCTTCGAAATTGCATGGGCTGTGCGGCAACGTTACGCCAAAATCGTGCTATCGGCCGCTTTTCTGGGCAAAACCTCTTGCAACAACATCGCTACGATCTCCTGAAAATGAGCATCAACGGAGCGTCAGCGACTTTGGGCCTTGTAGCATGGAAAATCCTAGGATTGTGCGGCGACAATAGGCCATAATCAGATTATCGGCTGCCTTTCTAGGCAAAAACAGTAGCGATGACATCTCTACTATGTCCTAAAAATGAGCGTCAACGGAGCGTCAACAACTTTGGGCCTTGTATCTTCGAAAATCCTAGGGCTGTGCGGCGACATTAAGCTATAATCAGATTATAGGCCGCCTTTCTAGGCAACAACGGTTGCAACGATATCGCTACTATGTCCTAAAAATGAGCGTCAACGGAGCGTCAACAACTTTGGGCCTTGTATCATGGAAAAACCTAGGGCTGTGCGGTGACATTAAGTCATAATCAGATTATCGGCTGCCTTTCTAGGCAAAAATGGTTGCCACGACATCGCTACTATGTCCTAAAAATGAGCGTCAACGGAGCGTCAACGACTTTTCGCCATGCATCTTGGAAAATCCGGTGGCAGTGCGGCGACATTAACACATAATCGTACTATCGGCCGTCTTTCTAGGTAAAAATGCTTTGTACGACATCGTTACTATACCCTGAAAATGAGTGTCAACGGAGCGTCAACAATTTGAGGCCTTCTGTCTTGGAAAATCAATCGGCCATGTGACCACGATGATCTACAATTGTACTCTCGGCCGCCTTTCTAGGCCAATATGCTAACGACAAGATCGTAACTATGTCCCAAAATGAGCGTCAACGGAGTGTCAACCATTTGTGCGCTGGCATCCTGGATAATCTAACCGGAATGGAGCGGAGATAAACCACAATGTACCTATCGGCAGCCTTTGTGGGCAAAAATGCTACTGACAATATCGCGTCCGCCTCCTACATTTGAGCGCCCACGGTGCATCAAGGCTCCGAATGCTACACAGCAATAAACTGCATTATGCTGTTCCTAAATGGAGTTTTACGCGGTCAGTCGTTGCAATCTGTCCTTGTATTCAACTTCACAAATATGCATGCAATGTCTTACTGATCTGATTATGTTCCTTAGAGCAGTAGACTCAATATTGAAGAACCCGCATTCTGCGTTACTGTATCGTTATTTTCGGCAGTCTCTCGAGTCGAAATACCTAGCTTTCCAATTTCTACCACCATGTCGGATACACAATCTTCGAACACCTCATTGCTCGAGGTTATGATCTCTTCCAAACATGAACGTGTCTTTATTCGTGATTTAAGTGACCTTACATTGCACATCATCTCGATGCTTGGTGGGCTTCAATGAATGTAGGCTCGGAGCGGCCTATTGCATGGAATAATTCCAGACAAGCGCTTTTGTGGCGATTCTATTTGCACTGCGGAATTGATGATACTGGCAGCCCTGGCATCATATGTATTGTGTGCCATCAAGTTCTTCGCCATCCATCAGAACATGGGACCAGCTCAATGGGGAAACACTTGCTGGCAAAAGCTCACATCCCAAAGTTAAACGAATTAACAGAGTCAGAGGTCACTGAATTGACCAGTTCGACGGTGGATGGAACAGCTTTGGCCATCCTGAAGAGACACGGAAGTTGCGGAATCACAATACTAAGTGTGCCGAGAAAAATGATACTTGATATCCAATTAAATCCATACTGACCGAAATGACAGACAAAACGTTCCCAACTGGCAGATAAGGACTTTGAAAAGTCCGAATTTCACCAAGACACGTGGAATCGCTGCCCCATGTTAGGATTCGTTTCGGCACATATTTTATAGAACGCTATATCAAATCTCGAGCTACGACGGTCATATAAGTTATTACGCGACGAACTAGTTCTACCATCCGCTACGACCCTTAGTAACATTTGGCAGTGGGATTATGCACTGACTGTGGATGGAATTAAGAAGCAATTGCCGATACGAAATAAAGTTAGTTTAGCTTTGGACGGATGGACATCAACAAACAAACTAGCCATAACGTTGATCATTGCGTACTATATGGATCGAAATTGGGCATTGCGTGAAGTTCAACTCGCTTTCGATGAGGTTGATCGCCTGTTCGGTTCCCGTTTTGAAAGCTAATTAATGATGATAGGTCAAGGGCCAACATACTGGAGCAAGGTTAGGCGTACATTTGAAGGACGTGCTTGATCGTTTTGAGCTTACCGACGGCCGCTTGCTTGGTATTACAACTGATGATGCTTCGTCAAACTACTCGATGACACGCGAGCTGCAATCAACACTTGAGGCCTCTGGAATCGAGTGGCCGGCATTGAGGAACCACATACCATGCATGGCGCACATCATACAGCTAACTTTAGGTGCATTCATGAGCAGTCTCGGTGTAAAAGGCCGCACCAAGTCCTGGGAAGCCCATGAGCGCGATCAGCAATTTGGAGAGAATGAAAGCATAGACATTGGGAAGAGTCAAAGACTTCGAAAAGAGGGCAATGCGAGAATCAACAAGGTGTCGGCCATGAGACCAGGTTTAGCAAAGATAATTGAGAAAGTACGTATTTCATGATATTTTGAAAGTCCTGAAGCTGACCTTCATATAGCAGAGAATGCTTGCTGTATTGATTACGCTGACACCTGGTTGCTGAAACGAGTTCATTGATTGTCAAAAAGCCAAAGTCCGCATTGCGGTACTTCCTATTATGGATGTGAAGACAGCGTGGAACTCTGCACTGGAGTTACTCGAGCGCGCCTACCGCTCACGGGAATTCACCCGCGAGTGGCTTCAAAACCCAAAATACGCTCAATATCGGCCATTATTCACAACTCAGGATGAATGGACGATTGTCAAGTATGTCATGGAAGTGTTGAGGCCATTTCGATATTGGACCCTTTGGATGTCGAAGAGGCATACAGTCACATTGCATCACGTCATCACAGTGTACA
>Ga0307515_10006514_pt1 | contig 23356 bp, 23 predicted proteins | sample 17_EM_MG_FD_194513 | JGI IMG/M metagenome (GOLD analysis project Ga0307515, IMG submission 194513) | Populus trichocarpa ectomycorrhiza microbial communities from riparian zone in the Pacific Northwest, United States - 17_EM | ecosystem: Host-associated > Plants > Roots > Unclassified | place... | reverse complement strand
TGATTTAATTGGCTAGTCCTTATCGATAACAGATGGACGCGAACTGACGTGTTAAGGGATAGTCGGTGGTGCGTGGCCTCTTGCACTACATTCTAATTAGCTAGCTTCCCTTAATGCCATTGTAATAACATCGCTGGCTATGGCCTGTACAGGCTACTCGTTAGGTTAATTATATAACTTTAAATTGATTGGAACGGACCCCCAACTATGGTTACGGCCCTCACAAGCCTACTAGATATTACTTGAAGTACGTATTTCGCGATAACAAGTTAACGAATCACCTTTAGCGCTACCCCCCGCGCCTAACAAATTCCATGTTCCTTTTTACGTTACCTTAAGAGGGCTCTCATTTCTAACCTTCTCCCAATTTTGAAAATTCGGAATTTAAATTTCCAAGAATTCCCATAAAGCTTAGGTATTCTCCCTCCCCCATGGCGTGCCTGAACTTCAAAACGTTATCAACTACTGTGTAAGATACTGAGTTCTAGCAAATGGAATTCTCCAAGCCAGTCTCTTCGATATCCTTTAGAAATACTCTAGAACCCATTTCTCTCAAGCTACCGAGGACGTCCCCGGGGCCGGAGCACGTTGCGGAGATGATCGTGACATGCGCCCCGACACTTATCTCAGGAGCTTTTACCGCATATGAGGCTATGCTAGCTATGGAACGACTAAAGTTTCGGGACTAGAAGAACAGAGATGTTTCTCTTTTTTGCGCTCGCCGCGGCCTTGCTCCTTTGCGGTCATGCTCTGGCCATTAAGAACTCAATAATATCAGGATGGAATCCCGACCCAACTATCCTTCGTATTGGTAGCGACTACTACACTGCAACATCTTCTTCGAGTGTTTTCCTGGGACGCCAATCTACAAGTCAACGGATCTAGCCAATTGGGACCTATACTCTTATGCACTCACGAGGCCTGGGCAAGTACAGCTCTATGGGGTACCTACTGGTGCTGGTGAGATCTTATATATAATTCTACATGCTTGGGTTTTGTGCTAATATTTCGTCAGGTGTATGGGCGCCGTCTATGCCCTATATCGATGGCCGGTTCTACTTGGTATCGATGACACGCTGGACCTACGACCCCACTGCCCGCATGTGGCCGCGAATAATGTGGATATCATCAACGAACATGAAAGATTGGCCGAACCCAACATGGGCCGCGCCATGGGGTATCGATCCCGGGCTATTCCAGGATCCCATCTCGAAGAAGACTCATCTCAATCCTATGGCGCCGAACAATAACGTAGACCGGATCTGGGGAATATATCAATGTCAAGTCAACCTGAGTAGTGAGAAATGCATTGGCTCATACCGATCACTATGGAACAGTACACTACCTCATGACTCTACGGCTCAGCATGAAGGCCCAAAGATGTACTACAAGGATAAATACTACTATTTACTTATCGCTGAAGGTATAGTTATAACCTTCATAGAAGCAGCTGCGTGTGCCATATACCACAAACTACCGTCTCCTGGAGGCGTAGACGCCGAATCTGAGCGGTCCTGCATTCAATCCCAACATGTTTTCCCTAAGCGATCACGATGTCCCAGCGGCAATACTGCGAAAGCAGAAGTCCCTCAACATGACCATCTCAGCACGTCTGTCTCCAATATCGGGCACGCTCGGCTACCTCCAAAGCGTCGGACTGAGCGCCTCTCTTAGCGAATTCCAACACTAGGATATTAGGATTCGTGGTTGTGTGAATGTTACTGGAATGTGTCTCTACACAATCCTGAACAAACACGGGACTAGCGAGGTTAGTAGAGTATTGCTTATTTCAATGGTATTAGCTTACATGAAGCCCATCGCATATTAGTACAAGCAAATCCTCTTGAATTCCACTAAGCCAGGCAACATCACTCTCCATATCTGCGCAAAGCCTCTCCAGTACCGTCTCGGCTTTAGCATTACCGCACACCCAGTGCTGACATGGCTGGCATCGATCCAGTCGCTGTGGTAGGCCTTTACGCCGACGAATTGGTTCGCATTTGAGGGTAATTCATTCGCGCAATTTGCGAGCGGAAATGGCGAGCCGTGGCCGTTTGATGGGCCAGAGGTAGGATTCGCTGAGGTGATGGAGTTCTATGAGGAGGATATTCCGGATTACGATCTTTGGACGAAATTAATAGAGAGCGCTATCCGGATATGGCCTGATATCTTATCTGATTATTTTCATATTGCGCTGTACCACATCGATTTAGGTAAGCCTTATCATCTTCTCTCTTTTCATGTGCCAGTCGATTTTAGACACAACTCCCCACGAGACAACATCAAGCACTAACGTAACAGCCACCCGATCGAGCCAGCCCCCCGCTCTAGCCACCAACCGATCGCAATCCAAATCACCCCTTTTTTGATGCATCTTACCTTTCCTACACCACAACCATGGACTCTACAGCCTCCGAATCGCCTGATCTTGACTCCGAAGCTCGCGTGGAACTTGTAGTTGCCTATTTTCGAGCCCATCCTGAGCAATTTATTCGTGAGCTTTCTAAAACTTTCGGCTTCCCTACGGTCTCTACGCTCTGCAATATGCATCTAACTTGATGCATTTTGGATCAAGTTTTACGTGCATATTGGGCAGATTTTTGGCGTATGTAGAGCTGAATTTGAATGCAAAATGGGCAGTCTCATCCGTAGACTTTGCATGTAAAATGTAGTGGTTTTTAATATATACTGTATATCGATTTCACGCATGTTGGGCACGAATCTCGTGCATACGGTCGAGGCAGTAGAGAGGCCCGGTACCTGGCTTAATTCAACTAATCTATATATATTAAATATTCTTCATGTGATTTTTAAATTAGCCGCGTAGCCCACCTATATGCGACTCTACCACTAGACCTTCATTAAGCCCCCTAGTAGGAGATTAGTAGCAGGGTAGGCGACGCCGAGACTCCTACTACGCGCCATAACTAGACGATTATATCTATACGATAAAAATGCGAAGCCGGTTATTAGGTCGTAGGAGGTATAATATTAAGGCCCTATGGGGGCAAGATATATAGAGTACCTTAGACCTAGCGGTTAGGCCTAGGCGCTACCGTTAATCAAAATAATACCTAGAGGCGTAAAAGGCCAAGGTATCAGGCGCCAAGCTCGCCGAGTGAGATTATATGTATTGTTCTACGCAGCGTATCTGGCAATTGAGCCAAATATCCGCTTACCTTTTTGGGTTTGTCCGGTAGCCAAGTGGCGTAGAGCTTGTCACCTCACATAAGGAGTCTACTTGTATTACTACGCGTACGGATGCTTGTAGTATATATCTACCGTGGTAACTAATCCAATAAATTAGAAGCCACTACTATAATTAAGTTAGATAAGGAAGGTATTACCGTTAGAGGTCTTAAGAGCAGCGCTACCTAAAACTTAAGGCTAGATTTACTAGATTTTAATTAAATAAAAAGAAGACGTTAAAGACTCTATAATTCTTAAATATTAGTTTAATTTATATAGCCACTATTACTAAGTATAGAATCTCTATATAAAATTAATATCACATAAATAGAGTTAGATAATTATAGGTGTTTTTAATTAAATATATTAAAAAAGTTAATATTACCTCTTTATATTATCTTTAATGGTAAATAAGTAAAATAAGCTTGGATAGAAGAGGCAGTATTAAGGTAAGAAAATTACAGGCACGAGTTCTATTGGTAAGGAGGTTTTATAAAATAATCAAGAACGGGAATAAAAGGAGCAGGAACGGGCTGCTTAAAAGAACGACGTGAAGCTCCACGAGGTGTTATATCGTTCGCGAAGAAGGCGTCGAAGGAGCTACCAATGCAAGACACTATTTTTGTATAATGTTGATATAATTGACAAATTTGGGTGAGAGTCGGTGCATACGAGCGCTCTGCTCAGGGGTGGCTCGATCGGGGGGCTGGCTCGATCGGATGGCTGCTACGTTACATGTGATCTCATATTGATTGCATTTACGGAGCGTCTGACGACTAAGTGCACGGTGCCAATGAGGAAGCGAATCATATTGCCGTAGCAATGTGCGCAGAGATAGTCAGCTAATCTATTTCTCGTGGAGTAGTTACAAGGGCGAGTGAGGTCACAAACAGTGGTCCAGCCTAATATGCAGGAACAAATTTAGCTCTCGTCAGGGGCTGAATATCAGAAAAGCTTAGCCCTAGTTCAGCTATGCGAATGGTGGGGGCTTATCGATTGGCTGATCTGCCACGCCTGGTCCTGTCAAAATTCCCGGGAAAATCTGACATGGATGATTTTAGCGTACGCGTAGGCGCCCGCTGCGTCCACTCGTGCAAACCGTCTATCGCGGTCATAGCCCGTGCTTGTATTGAAGGGTTGATTGTAGTTTCGGCAGCCGAGCTGCTCTCTCTTGAAGTCTGCTCACATGCCTTTTTGGAGAGGATGGTCCGTCGATGATGTAGGTGACGTTCCTGAGGCATTTCTGGAGATTGAGATTGTGCGCGCTGAGTCTCTTGGTGCGACCGGAGGTAACCAGTGATGATCACTGGGCGGTCTGCCTGGCACGAGCGACGGCAACCGCACAGAGATAAGTTTTCCTCTCGCCAAGTTTTCCTCTCGCCACCCTCCCCCCTTCTGAGCCTCTCTCGTGTGGTGGTACCGAGATGTGAAAGTGTCCTCTGGTAGCACAAAGACCGACGTGGGCGCGTGGCGAGGTGGACACACCCTGACGCTAGGCGAAGCCCTCGTTTCAGCCATCCAAACGGAGAGAAGCGGGTGGCGCTGGACGATTAAGCCAGCAAACCGCCGGCTATTTGGCAGGTTTCAGCTCCTACTGGCCCATTCCTTCATTTCATTCTTGAAAACACCAAGCCCAACTCGTTTCGTGAGCCCTTTCTGCTCCCTTTGTGTCCTTCCCACTTCCTCTCCCTTCGTTTCCTCCCTTGCGCTTTGTCACTCTTTTTACCGGTCTCGAACCGCCACCTTCTTTTCCTGCACTGCTGCTGTTCGACAGGCCCGGTGTCATTCTTTTCGCTGAACATATCGTCCCTACGTACGAGGATACTGTTATTCCACTCTCTTGGGAAGTCCTGGAGCCTGCGGCGACTTACATTTCTGCCCTGATCTTTGACACGTCTGCGCACGACTCGACGTCTACATTCCACAGGTCCTATATCAGAGGAATCATCCCCACTTTACTCATTCACCTGACTTTGGCGACACCATTGTTTAGCCAGTATCGGTTCCGGAAGTGAAGGTGGCAGACCGTCAACTTTTCAATCTCCTATTCTTCACTACACTCAGTGGACTTATTCCTCATTCTCAGCGACCGCTCTCTCTTCTTCTTTCAGCTGGACACCTCTCTGCCCACCAGTGCATCTTCCTATATCATGGCAATGTTCTCAAAGATGGTCAATCCTGCTGCGCGCATCGTTCTCCTTGTGGCTTCATTATCTGGCCTCTCCAATGCTTTCTGGCGTATGGATTGCCACTCGCGCACTGGTCTTGCTCGAATCGATCCTCTCGTTAATCCTGGAGTGGCATCTGACCACTCTCATGCGATCCATGGTGGTAACAGTAAGTCACTGGGTTAATTTCTTTTACGATCTGCACATAAGGAAGAGATCTCTCCTCAGCACGGACATGCGCACCGAAAGCTTCGCAATCGACCCCGGATTGTTTGAACTGCGAGTGCTTTTGTACAGTTACCCCGATATTTGCTACAGTACCTGTTTCATACTCACAGGAACTTCGCTAATGTTAGCCTCAGACTTTGGCTTCACCACGACTTACGATGATCTCATGAACTCGGAATGCACGTCGTGTTTGGTCACGCAGGATAAATCAGCTTACTGGTAAGGCCTCCGGTCAACTTCCTCGGGCATAATTTAACCGATTTGCTTGTCACAGGACACCTTCTGTGCATTTCATTTATCCAAATGGCACAACCGAAGTGGTGCCCCAAATCGGTGGCATGCTTGCGTGAGTTTCATCGGAGCCTTTTCCTCGCTTCCACCTAACAAAGCCGGGTAGATATTACCTTCTCTATGGCGACAATATTCAGGCTTTTCCGAAAGGGTTTCAGCTCCTGGCAGGCAGCACGCGTCTGCGTAACTTCACCGGACCAGTCCCGGATCCCCCAAAATCGGAATGGACTGCAGCAGAGAGCACTCAATTCGCGCTGTCGCAGAAGGCTATCGGGTTCAACTGTCTAGATTACAGCAAAGATCCAGAAGCGTCGCTGTACCGTCACTTTTTGCCTGACAAGGCTTATCTTGACGCCAACTGCTTGAATGGGCTTCGTTTGGAGCTGATGTTTCCGTCATGCTGGAACGGCAAAGATCTCGATTCTGCTGACCACAAGTCTCACATGGCGTACCCGAACTTGGTCATGAGTGGTGACTGTCCTTCGGGCTTCGAAACGCGTACTCCGTCATTGTTCTACGAAACCATCTGGAACACATATGCCTACAATGGTGTGGAGGGCGAGTTCGTCTTATCCAATGGCGACCCAACAGGTATGTGGGGCCGAAATGCAAGACTTTCACAAATTTCTAACATTAACAAGGCTACGGCTACCATGGAGATTTCATCGCCGGATGGGACGTTGATTTGTTACAAAACGCAATCCAGACCTGCACAAACCCTTCCGGAGAAATCACTGATTGCCCGCTGTTCAATATCCAGACTCAGGCTGAAGCTGCACAGTGTTTATTGAAAGTTCCTAGCGAATTGGAAAATGACGACTGTGCTGGGCCAGTTGATGGCCTATGTGGAAATGTGCCTATCCAGTCTGGCCCTCAGGAGGCAACAGCGCTCTCACCGGGAAGTACAGCCACCCCGACAGCTGAAAACCCAGCGCAATACAGCACTCCCGTTGTCACACCGTCAATTCCTCTTGTTCCAACTCTCTCATATATGTCGCCAACTGAAGCTGCGACCGACCTGTACGGAGGCGGTATCTCGATTGCCGCTGTCAATGTTGGTCTAGCATCGGACCCAGCCATGACTGCCGCGCCTTATTTGGCTTCAGAACAGCCATCAGGACACATCGTGTCGACGACAATTTACACTAGCAACGGCGTGGTATATGAGATCGCTATCGAGGAGGTGGACATTACGGTGACGGCTCAGCCCACTCAAGCGGCGAAGCACCGTCGCCATGCTCGCCACCACCGCCGCGGAAGCCACGAGCATGGGCTGCTGTAATTCCAAGCAAGCCGTCTTGTTTCGCTCTACTTTTACATAGAAGCCGGCGTTTACAAGTTTTCTCTATTTTCTTCTACCAGATACCAGTGTTGGCAGGGTTGGGCAGTTACTTGAGTATTTTTTATTGTTTGCTGCATAGCTCCATATATCGTTGCGAGGCTGTGCCTGCAGCGGGACAGAACCTTGTGTACAGAAGCAGTCGGACTGACCGACAAACGTCGGTCGATAGACAGAATCCAATAGAATACGATAGTAAAGTACCTCCCCTGATCATCGACCGGTCTACCTTCTATTGTCTTGCGGGGATCTACCGATCGCTTCCGTTCAGCTGCGGAGCCTCATGCAAGGCATGTTCGGCTGCAGCGCAGAATTGTTGTTCCATGCTAGTTCATGCTCCGCTGTCGATTGGCCTCACTATGAGCCGCAAGACTGAAGTAAGTCGCGGCCGTTTTTGTCAAATGGATTCTATTCGCCTTGGGTTCGCACGCATGACGGCTGCACGGTGCTGCCTATTACCCTAATCCGCAACCTTGCAATCGGAAGCAAGGGTTGAACAGTGGGTGGCACTGCGTGCTGACTCCGAACATTACGTTGCTATCACCTTTCACCTGGTATTTCTGCGAATGATGACAGTGGGTGAGCGTGGCTGGGGCGAGGAGTGGCAACCATTCAAAATGACTTATTATAAATATCGCGTATGGAAATCTTCAATCTTCATAAAATTCCCTGCCGCCACCTGATCAACAAATTCTTCTAGCCGGATAGAAGATCTAGGTCTCTCAGTCTTGAGCCTCACCGGGTGATAGCTACTGAATCCGGCCTCTCCTAGCGAAAGGGTTGCCCTATCACCATATCCGGCATCGTTTTGATATTGAGAGCTAGGCAACAGGACGCACTGCAATTTTAGCATACACGAGCCGCTCAGGTATACATATCAAACTTAAAAACAATCACATCCCTTTCACATTTGTACCTTTGCTGTTGTAACGGGCAGCTCGTTCCTTCTTTTTCTAGTGTCTTCCAATCCGCTATTTCCTTATCATAAGCAGATTCATTCACTTCACGGCGTAGCAATCAACGCTTCCAGTTACTGCTGAGCACCTTCCGACTTTTGTATATCATCTGACAAAATCTAGACGTCAAACACGCCAAGAAAAAATTTCCTTTTCTCCTTATTTATTAGTCTGAGATAATATCTAATGGACAGGATGGACTTTTCCAAGTTTCGCATGGCTCTCAATACGTCTGAGAATGGCACTTCAACCAATCTCACAAATCTCCCTTCGAATGTCCTTGAGGCCTTCATTCCAGGATACAGTCTGATTTCAAAATTCATTCTGGATATCTTCGGCTTCGACGTTGGCATCGTGGTCTCGATCGGTCTCATTTTGTTCGCTGTGGTGACATCAGCAACCTATGTATGGAATAAAGCTTTCTCTTTCTTCTCTCAGTTCTTTATGTCATCCATTTTTGTCGACGATGGGGATGATCTGTTCGACAGTGTACTTCAGTGGATCGCGGAGCAGCGCATGTCGAAAATCTCTCGCTCAGTGAAAGCTGTCACGCGACTGGGAACCATTTACGGCGACCAGGGAGACGATAGCGACGATGAGGAAGCGCTTGACGAGAAGGGAATCTTCAATTTTGGAAAGTGGGCAGCTAAGCTGCCACCCCGCTACGAGCCGTACTTTGGTAAGCACAGGTTCTGGCATAATGGCCGCCTATTTATCTTCGATCGCTCGCGCCGAGAGAGACCTGCTAGTCCATGGTCCCCAAACAGAGGCGACGAAGAGCTTATCGAACTGAGATGCATTGGGCGGTCAACGAAGCCTATCAAGAACCTACTCAACTACATAAAATCATGGTCACTTGAGAAGGAAAAGGCCATGACGGTTATTCGGCGGCCAGCGGGGAAGGATCGTGGGCGCAGCGCTGGGTCATGGGACCGCGTCTCGTCTAGACCTTCCCGTCCGATGGACACTGTGTCACTTGACCCTGAGCAAAAGACCAAAGTCGTGGAGGACATTAATGAATATCTCCATCCATCCAGCCCGCGCTGGTACGCCACCCGCGGTATTCCGTACCGTCGCGGCTACCTCTTCCACGGACCTCCTGGGACCGGCAAAACGTCGCTCTCCTTTGCCCTTGCTGGAATTTTTGGGCTAGACATATTCTGTATTTCTTTGCTCGAACCTACTCTTACGGAATCTGACCTTAACCGGCTGTTCAACAACCTCCCTCGCCGTTGTATTGTTCTCCTAGAGGACATTGATACCGCAGGTCTGCTAAGAGATGAGAAGAGTGACAAGAAGGAAGAAGAGGACGAGGCGGATTCTAAAGGAGGCAAGATGGTCCAAGGGTTAAATGTTAACGACTTAGCCAAAGCGATTAAGTCCGCGAACCGTAAAGACAAGCAGAACGACGATGTGAAACAGGGTGTTTCGCTTTCTGGTCTGCTTAACGCCATTGACGGCGTCGCTACTCATGAAGGTAGAGTCCTTGTTATGACGACGAATCACCCAGAGAGGTTGGATGAAGCCCTTATCCGTCCTGGCAGAGTCGATATGCAGGTTGAGTTTACGCTCGCGATGCGTGACCAGATTCGAGACATCTTCATCCGCATGTACTCAAACGAGAATGATAAGGTCCCGAAGAGGCGCAGCAGGCCTGGTCTGATGAATGGCGTGCTTAAGCCTGCTTCAAATGGTAGCCTTAACGGGTCGGCGAAGATGGTAAACGGGATCAATGGGATCAACAACACCAATGGTATCAATGAAATCAACGGAGTTAACGGAGTTAAGGGAGGGAAGCATTTGGCCTCCAGCGACCCGGCCATGGCCGGCACTATGAATCCCGAGAGGCTGAAGGCACTGGCTGAGACTTTCGCTGATCATATTCCTGAAGGAAGATTCTCGCCGGCTGAGATTCAGGGCTTCCTGCTGACGCGTAAGAAGGAGCCTCAGCGAGCTCTTGAGCAAGTGGACGAATGGAAGGATGCGGTGCTAGAGGCGAAGGAGAAGAAGGCGAAGGTTGTCGGTGTGCAATAGGTAGCGGCAGCGGATGCAGCGGCTGAGGTGAGGATAAAACGGCAGTGGAAAACGGAACGAGTGTCGAATTGTAGGAAAGGCTCAGCACGGCTTGTTCTTCAGTAGCATTCGTGGACGGTTATTTTAGGCGTTCTCGGTGTTTGTCATCTGGCCGACTTGGCGTGCATCACGGGAGGTAGACCCCTTAGTCTGCTTTAATGGGCAATTTGGTAGTGTGGCTGAGTGATTGATTAGATGAATAACTGGGCGCATGAACGGGGATGGGTAGATAGTTAGAGGTAGAGCCAAGAAGCGGCGATTATCTTTTTCTAACACGTGCTTGTATAACTATGGATTTTAGTGTGCTTGGATAGGCAGCTGGCAGGGTTGAGGCTCAAGCGGTTGGTTGTGGGTGCATAAAGGGGTTGGCGCATGGAAAACTCGTACAAAAAAGGAAGCTTGGTATGTTCTATAATTCATGCCTGTTCTTTGGGGCGGGGAATTCTCAAGGCTAGAAGACAATTCGCCAAGGTTTCAGGGTCTAACCATGTCCAATGAAAGAATTCCGGGCTCGCATACTCAGACACTCGCATACTCAGGCACTCGGATACTTTTAACGTTTGATCTAAGAACACCAAGTCCAACTTCACGACATCTCTCGCCTCTCATCTCTGTCACCTTTTACGGTGTGAGTACTTACGATATCTCGGATCTAATGGGCAATGCTCGTATATCGAAACGAAGGCCAATACCGTCTTCCGAGAATGCAATTTATCACGAGTGTTACGCCCGTGGGATCTAGCTCGTCTGGCCCGCCCAGCGTCTTCAGCCGCGCCTAGGGCCTGGCCAAGCTGTCTTGGCAATCCTCCTAGGGGTTCGAAACAGAGGGAACCATGCCCTCCCTCGTGGTTGGCTGTCCTCTTCTCCATAAGAAGCATCTCTGCCCTCTCGCGCGCAGGACCGATATAAACTGGCGAACTAGCTTATCTTGCTGCTTCTATCTATCGTTTTTATTTCGTTCGAATTTGTAGGCTTAAATTTTTGTTTTGTTTGACCGTCTTTCGAGGGAAGATTCCTGGACCCCGCCTATCCGGTACCTTTTTGTGAATTATTTCAGCCCTACCAATTTACGACTATAAGAAGTCTACTTTCCCCCGCTTGAACATTTTGACCGAGTCCTCCATACTCTTGAGGAACAGCTGGATATACACTGTTCCGCTCAACCTTCCCTAGACACGACGCAAGCACCGGCCTTCCATGAGGCTTACTGTTGCGTCGTCCCTCTTTGCGCTCGTCGCGTTAGAGGTGACCGCGCAAGATACGACAGATGTATTTTCCTTTACATCTGTGCCTACTAGAACTGCAGAAATCCAACCGTCTGTCACGGAGACGGCGACTAGCCTAATAAGCACATCCTCGGCGTGTGCGCAAATAAGTGACATTGTTACGAATTCAGAGCTGGAGTTCCCATCAGTTCAAGCAGAAGTGAGTTTAGAAACGCCCAGGGAGAAATATGCCCCAAACCCCTTCTCTATAAAAGAACATCGGAGATTGTCGTCGAACTGCATAGCAATTTTGGCACCGTCAAGCAAGTCTGCTTGAAATACATCCACAAATTCTGACCATTTCTCTTAGCTTGCATATAACTGTCTCCTTTCCGTCCCTTTTAGTTCCGATGCAGCGACTACGACGATTGATGGTTTACTGCGCATGGCACAATTTCAATCGACATTGTCGTACCTGAAGACGCCTCCAAGTGGATATGTGAATGATCCAGTCGACATTGTCCAGGGACTACAAGATATCAAGACGAAGGTTGAGGGAGGGAAATATAACGACGAGTTTACATTCGAGACGGATATTGCTGCACTGCTAGGCAAAGCCCACGATGGGCATTTTGCTTTTGAGGGCATGGCATTCAATGGAGCGTTTAGGTGGAGGAGAAGCCGTCAGGTTGCTCTAATATCAGGCTCTCTTGACGGGGGGATTCCAAAGATCTGGGCGATACAGGATTTCAACAATTCTGCTGCAACTTATACGCCTTCACCAATTACCCAAATCAATGATCAAGATGCCGTAACCCTCCTCCAGAATGAGGCAGAACTGTCGACCTACCATGACCCTGATACAAGGTGGAACACCATGTTTTACATGCCGGCTACTGAATCCTATGGCTCTTTCACTGGCCCTCGGTATTATCCTGGCCCTAATGTGAATGTCACTTTCGAAAACGGTACTACTCATACGTACATCAATGCGGCAGTCATTCAGGATGTCACTGCCTGGGGCTTCATCTCCGATGGCGAGACTTTCTACGAGACCTACATTGTCCCTTCAACGGGCAACTCTAAATTCAAGAAGAGAGAAACGACTCGCCTTCCTACGCTCCTTGAGCACCCACGGGACATTTCCTTAAGCAAGCGCTCCGTCCCTAACGCCTATCCCGAACCCTTCATCCAACACTCTGCGTCCGATGTCGCGCTCGCCGGTTACTTCCTTACCCACCCTAACGTTAGTGATCTTGCTGTTCTCGTAGTTCAAACCTTCAACACTCAGTCCACCACCGATACGGAAGAGTTCCAGATGGTCATTCAGGAATTCCTTGCCGAAGCCGTGTCCCGCGGCACCCAAAAGATGATCATCGATGTCCGCACCAACGGCGGCGGAAAAATCTTCCTTGGATATGATGCATTTAAGCAGTTCTTCCCTTCCACAGAGATTCAGCTACAGTCACGATATAGAGGTCATGACGCTTCAAACCTCTTCGGCGAGCAGATCTCCACGCTGCAGTTCAGCACCCGCACTGGAGAGGCCTATACGAGCCCTTTCAACTACCATTCGTATGATGACAAGGATTTGAAATCGTTCAAAGGCTGGACGGATATGTATCCTCCGGTGCAGTTCAACGGCGATAACTTCACCGATTTGCTTCGATATAATCTAAGCGATCCGTTAATTGCAAGTGACCGGTACGGCACTGGCATCACGGTCACGGGCTACAACGACCGCTCCAACTTCACCAAGGCGCCGTTCAGCAAGGACGACATCATCATCGTAAGTTTCTTCCAATCCCGCAGTTCCCCACGAATTCGCTAAGCCGTATCCACCCAGCTCTCCGACGGCATCTGCGCCTCGACCTGCTCGCTCTTCACCGAAATGATGGTGCAAGAAGCCGGCGTGCGGACCTTCGCCATTGGCGGGCGGCCGCAAACGGGGCCCATGCAGCCCGTCGGCGGGACCAAAGGCTCGTTGGTGCTGCAATCGCAGTACCTGATCGGCATCTCGGCGTACGTGGTGGAAGAATTCGCGTCGACGCGACAGGAGGTGCGGCAGTGGCAGTCGTTCCTGCCGACGGACTTCGGCATCAACGCCAACGACGCGTCCGTCAACTTCCAGGACAACATCCGCGACGGCGCCGAGCAGGCCGGCGTGCCGACCCAGTTCGTCAACGACACCGCCGACTGCCGCATCTTCTACACCCCCTCCATGTACCTCAATGTCTCCGAGATCTGGAGCGCGGTTGCCGACGTCGCGTGGGGCGATGGCGGCAAGCTCGACGAGGGGAGGTGCGTTTTGGGCTCGTCGACTGCGGAGCAGCAGGCTGCGAGCAGTGCGAGCGCGAGCGGCTCCGCCAAGCCGACTGGCAGCAATGGCGCCGCTGCGGCCGTGGGGCGGGCGCCGGAGCCGCTGGGGATGGCGCCGCTGGTGTGTGGGGTTGTGGTGCTGCTGTCGACGATTTTCGGGGCGGCGTTGATATAAGCGGTTCAAGTGGTGGTGGTGGTATACCCGGGGCTGCATTTATGTGGGAATGGCGGGTTTTTTGCATTGACGAATCGGCTGGGTTGCATATAGCGGCGTTGTTCTTTTTGATACGCGCATTTTGATGGAAAGGGTTATGGGATGTAGTGGTGGAGATACCCCTGGTTTCGGATTCGTTGTAGTTTCATGGTATATACCGTGTTAATTTGGTATAGTTGCCGGATATTTGCACGAAGAAGTTTAAACAGGCGACGCACTAAAATCGTAAGTTATTGGTGGATTAAAGGTTGGAAGTGCTTCGAAGCTGGTTGTGACATTATAGTTATCGAGAAGTCTACTTCGATTGCCGAACCTCTAGATCCCTGAAGGACTCACAGCACGGCCAAAAACCATAAACCACGCGTTTGAAGAAGATCAATTAAAGTTGGGTACCTGGCCTGGTGGAATTGCACTAGTATTTAAGCTTATATCCCCTTCCCGTGACAACACGTGCACTACCGCCCATGAATACCATGAAGGAATAATGGAAAGGGTATGTATAGCAGGCCTAACGCCACGCCATGCCCGCGCCCTAACCCAGTGCAGCGCTTCTAATCATATCCAAAGTGTCCGTCGCGGCCAAAAAAACTCATCCAAGAGGTCGTTACCTCACTCTTCATCGGAATCAACAAGCATGCTCTCCGCTCCCCCTTCCTCCCCTTCCATAGCCAAACTCCCATCAATATGGCTCGCCCTCCCCTTCCTCCCCGCCCTCATCCCGGTCCTGGATCTCCGCCTCCTCACCCTCATCGCCTGGTGCGCATCCTCCTTGCGTCCGCCAATCTTCCTCTCAAAATCTTCCTCCTCACTTTCTCCCATCAGCGCCACTTCCTCATTCGCGCCCAGCGCCTTGCCTAGCAAGTCCGTCGCAATAGGGTCCTGCGGACTCACCGCCAGCGCCTCATGCAGCGCGATGACGGCCTGCCACGAATCGCCCATCTCGAGCAGCACGAGGCCCTTTGCGCAGAAGACGCCGGCGTCCTTCCCGCCCTGCCTGAGCACCTCGTCGAAGGCGGCCAGGGCGTCCGCGAACTGGCCGGTGCGGCGCAGCGCGTGGCCCAGGTTGGCGCGGGTGGCCAGCCAGGCGCGGGGGTCCGAGCCGATCTCGGCGGCGAGCGAGAGCGCGAGGCGGAACAGCGAGATGGCGTCGTGCAGGCTGTCCTCGTGGTAGAAGACGACGCCGAGCTCGTTGAGCAGCAGCGGGTCCGTCTTGCACAGCTCGTATGCCGTGTTGAGGTACTCGTGCGCCAGCGGCATGTTGTTCAGCTGCAGGTTCTGCATCCCCAGGAAGAGCTGCGGCAGGTGCGTGCCCTGGAAGAGCCGCGCCGCTGTCGAGTAGGCCGAGATGGCTTGGTCGTGCTCGCCTTCGGCGGCGAAGGTGTGCGCGAAGCCGATCCAGGCGGGGCCGAAGTGCGGGTCCATCATTGAGGCTTTGGAGAAGAAGCGGCGTGCTTCGGCGATGCGGTTGATGGTCAGATAGTAGATGCCGATAGCGAGCCACGCGGAGGGCTCTTCCGGGTGGTTGTCGGCGAGGTCGTGGGAGAGGAGGAAGAGGGCATTCTTCTCGTTCAGTTCGTGGAGGCAGGCGAGGTGGACGGGGAAGATGTTGAAGTTGTAGCGGTCCTTTTCGAGGATCGAGGATGTGAGGGCAAGGGCCTCCTTGAAACGGCATTGTGTGAAGAGGAGTTCTGCTTTGGAGAGGAGGATGTCGGGATTGGAGGCGAGGTTGTAATGAGTCGAGAGGGTTTCTGTGGCTGCGGTGAATTCTTCGGGATGTTCGTATTTGGACAATCGTGTGGTGTAGAGCATCTTCGTAAAGTCTGCTGCTTCTTGCGAGGTGGAGCTGTTGTCGGTGGATATGGAGTCGAAATTTAGAGAGTCGAGAAATCCCCATTCTTCTTCTGGAGACATGAGGGAGTTCTTCATGAGCTGGTCGAATGCCTCGAAACACTGAACATCTATCCGGACAGCGTCCTTGTAGCATTCCTTTGCCCGGTCGAAAGCGTTCTGTTTAGCATAACAGACGCCCCGTAAGTAGCACATAGCAGCTTCGAAGCGTACAATCGCGATGTCTTCCCTGTCTCTTTCCTCGCTCCGGTCCACTCTATCACTTCTCGAATTAGCTTTGTGGTGCTTTAAGGATGCACCTCGAACATTGGCGTCAACATGCTGAAGTTTCCTCCGCGCGCTGCCCAGTGCCGTAATAAGATGTACAGGGTTTTTGTCGCCCAATATAGACAGCGCTTCATCGAATTTCCCTTGTTTAATACAGCAATGTGCAGCTAGGTATTTACATGAAGGATTGTTCGCGATCAGGTCTTGTCTGGAGAGGAAGCTTTGGGCGCGAGTGTAATTGCCGGTCGAGAAGTGGACTTGAGCAAGCCAAAAAGCGTCTTTGTCATTGTCTTTATCGTTGTCAGCATGTATGCCATGGAGAAGAAGTGAGGAAAATCTAACTTGTCAAAGCGAGTAGTTTATCCCCGATGAATATGGCCGACTCGTACTGATGTTTATTCAGCGCATCTTGCCTCCATTCGCGCAGAAACTTCTCCATGTTAAAGCAGATAGAGAGGGACGAGAAAAGAGACGGATTGAAGAAGAGTTGCAAGGAAGGATAAAACAAGTGTAAGCCATGGGAAGCGCTTCAGGCGCAGGCACGAGATATACTCACTGCATCAAGTCGCGCTTCCCTGGCAATGACCGCTCCACGCGTTGTGGCGTTGGCGGTTGGCAGAAAAAGTGGCACTACAAAAGAGTCGCCTTGTTTACAGTTTAATTACCCAACAACAGCAACATTAAGGGTATTCAATAATATACTTTTACTTGCATAATACCTTAGACCCACATAAAGCCTTAGGCTAGTTAGGTATTCCGAAAAGAGTGTTGTTGAAATTTAATATAGCTGTAAAACTGAGCAACTTTTAACGTTCTTAAGGTCCTCGGGTATTTTGTAGTGCTGCCAGCCAACCGGCGTTTTCGTCAACCGCCACGCTCCGTGCCACTGTTGGCGGGGCGTCGGAAAAACACGGCCCGACGCCATAATCCTCGTTCTCATACCTCTTTGCTCCCTACAAACTTGCCATACCCCTTACTCTTTTCCGATAATTGCTTAGATCTTCTGCTTGCCTTAATACTTAACTATCGCCGCCTTATCCCCCGGTAATCGACACAACTCCCTTCCGCCACCATGTCTGAACGTAAAGTCCTCACCAAATACTATCCCCCGGACTTTGACCCCTCTAAGATCACCCGCACGCGGGGTCTTAAGCAAGCCGGCCCCAAGCAACAGACCGTCCGCCTCATGGCCCCTTTTTCCATGAAATGCACCTCATGCGGCGAGTTCATCTACAAAGGCCGCAAATTCAACGCCCGCAAGGAGACCACCGAGGAGAAATACTACGCCATTACAATCTACCGTTTCTACATCCGATGTACAAGATGCAGTGGCGAAATCACATTCAAAACGGATCCGAAAAACATGGACTATGAGTGCGAGAAGGGTGCGAAGCGCAACTTCGAGCCGTGGCGCGAAGCCAAGCTTTCCGAGGAGACTGAGGAGGAACGGTTGGATAGGCTGGAGCGGGAAGAGGCGGAGCGGGACGCAATGGCTGAGTTGGAGGTCAAAACGCTGGATGCGAAGACTGAGATGGCGATTGCGGATGCGTTGGACGAGATACGGACGCGGAACGCTAGGTTGGAGAAGGCCGGGAAGGATGTCGAGGCCACCGTCGAGAGAGATGTCGTTGATCTGGAGCGAGAGAGGCAGGAGAAGGAGGACGCGGAGGCGGCGAGGAAGGCGTTTGAGACACGGAAAATGCCAGATCTCCATGAGGAGGTTATTGACGATGATGACCCGAATGTCGCGACAGCTAGCGGGGCAAGCCCTGCCAATAGCGAAGCACCAGTAGACAAGCCTGCCGAGCCCGTGCCGTCCTTCAAGCGGGTAGTGAAGAAGAAAAAGGATTTTGGAGCTGCATTGGGCATTAAGAAGAAGCCTTCACTTGTGTAGCATTGGTCACCGATAAACAGTAGATTGGGAGTTTAGGAGGGATATTAAGCATTTCAGCGGGTAACTTCCGGAGTTTGCAGCGGCGACGTTCTATTGAGGCATGATAACATGGACGATCACATCTACGGTTCCGCAACTATACCTTTCGCTGAAACAAATCAACAAGGGCAACCTACCTAATATATATTAAATTCATGCCTTATGGATATAACCAGATGGCTTCAACTACACTACCTTTCAAGACCTTTCACGGCTCTTTCAAGGCTCTTTCACAGCTCCAACTTGAAAACATCCTCGCATGACCATAAGCAACCTTCCTCTTCGTACGGAGGTAGCGGTCAAAAGTTCCTGGCCCCCCCTGTCATTTGCGCTAGCCTTTAGTGGCTTAGTGTGGCGTAAGCGATGCTTGGCGCGCACTGCGGGGTTGCGGCGTATGCGACTCTCCCCTCAATACTGTACTCTATAAGCTTTTAAAATACATTAAATCCTTATTATATCTTACTATTTGTGATGGGTAACTTATACGACATCTGCACAAGGGCTCAGGCCCTTACTATGAAGATTTGTGGCAGCATAAATGCCGATATTTAAGCCGCTACTGGAATGAGCGTCTCCCGCATTAAATCGGTCGTCCAAGAAGCACAAAAACGCGGCTTTGACGAGACCAAAAGCCGCACAATTCTTGATATCTACCTTAGAGATGTACCTCGATCAGGGCGTCTAACCAAACGTACATCCGCTAAGATTCAAGAAGTTATTGAGAAGGTCCGTCGTGACCGCTATGGCAGGGAAAAGAGTACCGAGCAACTTGCTCTCGACACTAATCTTAGCGCCAAAACTATATGGCGAATCCTTAAGTCGCAGAACTTCCGTAAGACTAAGGCTACTCGCAAGCCTGGTCTTTTAGCGTAGATGAAGAAGGATAGGCTTGAGTTCTGCCTTCGCTATGAGGACTGGACTTTAGAGGATTGGATGAACGTTATCTGGAGCGATGAGACCTTAGTTGTTCTTGGTTATCGCCTTGGAGGCTATCGCGTATGGAGGCAGCCAGAAGAACGCTTTCTTAGATCTACAATAAGACCTCGGTGGAAAGGCTATTTAGAGTTTATATTTTGGGGCAGCTTCTTATATCACAGGAAGGGCCCCTGCCATATTTGGATCCCTGAGACAATATAACAACGAGCTACTGCAACAGCTGATCTTATCAGAATTAACGCCGAACTTGAACCTATCGCAAGAGCAGAATGGGAGCTTACTACTGCCATGAGAAGAATAGGAATTCGAAATCTTACAGGCAAGAAACCTACATGGAAATGGGATAAAAGTCACGGCAAGCTTATAAGAGGTAGTGGCAAAGGAGTTAATTGGTATTGCTATGTAACGTTTATCCTCACACTAAAGCTAATTCCGTTTGCTTAAGCTTGCCAAAAGAATCTTCCAAATACGCTAATTTAAGAAGATAAGGCTCCCTCTTACGTTGCCAAGTATCACGACCTTTTAATAAGCGCTACAGAAGTTCAACGCCTTACCTGGTGTGGTAATTCGCCCGATATAAATATGATAGAGCCAGCATGGCCACACCTTAAGAGAGTTACTACTAAGAAGGGCGCCCTTACAGCTCAAAAGCCTGCTAAGAAAGCCTGGTATAAAGCATGGAGGGAGCTAGAGCAGTGGCGAATCCAGCGTTGGATTGAGAGGATCCCTCGCCATATACAGGAGATAATAAGGCTTGAAGGAGGCAACGAGTATCGCGAAGGCTCATCAGATAAGCCATGTCGACCAGGGCCACCAGAACACCAAGTTCCGCAGCACGATTGGGAGGATATATCTAATATTGAGGAGGAAGAGCCGCAGCCAAAGCCACGACAGCGTGCTCCAAAAAAGGCACCAGTAGCTAAGAGCGCTGCTGGCGCTGCTCTTACTGCTATCTTCGCGATACAAGAAGCTCATAAGCTACCTCAAGAACTACCCCAAGAGCCACCCCAAGAGCCTCTAGAGCCACCTCCCGAATCACCTCCCAAACCACCTCAAGCTCTACCTCCGGAGCCACGACGGAACCCACGACGCCGCCTACCAATTGAGCTACTCAATGAAACGTTTATTGAGCCCGAACAAGAGCCACAACAGCAGCAGGAGCTACAGCAGCAGCAGGCTGAGTCATCAAAAGGAAAGAAGCTACGGCGAGGTAGTGGGCGAGGTGGTGGACGAGGTGGTGGACAAGGTGGTGGACGAAGTGGTGGACGAGGTGGTGGACGAGGTGGTGGACAAGGTGGTGGACGAGGTGGTGGGCTAGCTAGTGGGCAGAAGCAGTAATCCTATATATCACCACCATGATGTCATATATCTACACTTTCGTCGTAGAGAGCCAAAATCCATCTTCCATACTAGCCTCCTTCCTAATTCGGAACGCCAAGAAAGAAATTTGTGGCTTATTGGTGGCGCATCGGTGGCGCAGGGGGGGCCAGGAACTTTTGACCGCTACCTCCGTATTCCCGTTCATTTCCAACCGATCAAACCAACCAGCGATCTCCAAGTCATCTTCGAATGGATAATCTACACTAAAAATACGCTACCCTCGCCAGTAACCCTCAACATATCCATCAGCGTAGCCAGACTCTGCACGCCAGACGTCGTGACGTAAAAGTTACTCTCCTAATAATACGACATGGACAGCTTCGCCGACCAGAGAGTCTCATGCTGGAAATGCCTCAAACGCTGATCAACGCGATGCAAGCACGAACGGCAATCCCTCGCCACAATGGCCCAGAACGACTTTCGGCGTCGGATGGCGATCGAACAGCCCGAACACCATCAGCCGCAGCGCATGCGCCGCCGTCTCGGACGAGAACACTCCCCCTTTCCCACGCCGAGCCGGCTGGGAAGTCAAAGCTCGCGTACACGCTGCTGGCCCGCCGGCGGCGGCATGCGCGGGTGCAGGCACGGCAGCATGTCGAGCACCGCGAGCGCGCGCTAGAAGGGCTCCGTTGGCCCGCTCGTCCAGGTAGCTGATGGCGTCCACGCTGCCACCGCCCGTGTTGGTTTAGCCGTGCAGCATGACACCCGCGCCGTCGAGGTCGTGCACGCAAGTGTATCAACTCAGCGGAGCAGGAGAAGGAGAAGCGCGCGGTGTGTGCGCCTGTGCGGTAGATCACATGCAACCGGGTGTTGACGGCGGCGGCGAGGGTGGTGGCAAGGTTGCGGTTGAGAACCCCTTGGATCCCTGGCGGCACGAGCAAGACGACGCTGATGCTGATGATGTTGGCGGTGTCCATTTGGCGGACGCGCTCGTTCGGGCCGATGGCGTTCATGCGGTTTTTTGATGTTGAGTTGGTAGGCCGGTAGGCCGCAGGGGAGCTTGTTGGTGTTGTTGTAGTAGGGCACTATGAAGGCCGCGTTGAAGAGGTCGGTGCTGGCGTGCTCTTCCAGCACGATCTTTCCAGGATCGAGGCCGAGGGCTCGTTGAAGGTTGGGCGGTCGGAGTTGAGGAGGATTTCATCTAGGGCATTTTCCATAGCAATAGGAATCAATGCTAGTGGAAATAAGTCTACGATTCAGGATTTTCTGCTACCCCAAACAACTATCATACATTGTCGGTTTCGCAGAGAACAATCTGACACAATTGGTAAATTTGAAACGCTAGAAAATAGGAAACTAGCTTAAAAGTGTGAGGTCTACTTGGGCATAATATACTTCTTTCGCGGACTCTCCATTGCCCACGCATCCTCATGAATTTGGCCAAGTGATATTCGTTCCGCATAATCTTCTTTCCATTGAACCAGCATTACGTTCATGAGACACCACGGCCGTTGTTCAAACTTTCTGTGGTCGAAAATTGTTTCGTACTGTCCCATCCCATTCACTATTTTAATGCCTCGTGTGTTCGTTTCTGTAGGAAGTTTCGTTCTTGACAAAAGAACAAACTCGGAGGTTCCGGAGACGTAGTTATAGTCTAAACCTGGGTGATCGAACAAAATACCACAGTGAATACCTTCCGCGTTCCATATCTGTTAGCCGCTAGGAAAGCACGAGTTCGCGATTAGCGTAACTAGTGCCTGGCTAAAAATAATGTCCATTTGGGCGATCTGACCATGTTTTTGGGCTGCGTTATCCTGTTCAGTACACAAGGAGTCCACCCATAAGAAGCGCTCCTGAAGTGCTACAACAAGATCAACCGCATCCCTAATAATCCGCGGCAGTTTTGCTCTGCATGACACCAATCCTCCGGGCTTCTCAATAGTCGATCGGTTTAGGGCCGTCATCTGAAATATTGATATTGGCCCCCAAACATAGCTTAGCGCCAGGAACCTGTTATCCATAGAATTTTATAAAAAAGGGTTTTTATTTAGATAAGCTGTTACTAGAATGTTATATTTTAGAGTACTACAATCTAAAGTACTATAAACTATAGTATCTACAGTTTAAAGCGAATATGGGTAATAATAACCGTGCCACGATCAACGCAGAGCGAACTACTCCTATTCCCTACTGCCACCGTCTCTGTCTCACCCGCATGCGAGAGAAGAAATACTAACCTTGGGGAAGTCGCAGCGCCCATTGCGAATCGACCATATCCAAAAAAGGTCCAAAAACGTATGTATGTATATTCTATTATAGCCATGCACTATCTAGGGTATGGGCCGTTACTAAGCGCTAACTAGAGTAAACTGACACGAATTATACTAGCTCCAATTCAGTAGCCAGCTATCAGAGCCATTTTTCCTTTATTTAACGCTGTAATTAACGTAGAAAATAAAGAGAGAGTATACAAACCTGAGAGATAAAGAGCGTATGTATATGTTGAAATTCCATCCTATCCCTTAGCACGTTGATTCGGGTCCGTAGGTTATCGATAAGAGCTAACCAATAGAATCAATAAGATTAAGGCTCTGTGACCATACGCGTACTTTTGATTCTGGCGTTCGCGCACGGGCCACTTAGTCTACGGACCCTAACGTGCTAAGGGATAACCTGCCTGTATCCGCCCATACCCTTAAAGAGCGCCTCCTTAGCCACTATTGCCGAACAACTGCAATAGCTGCTTCCCTCGGTAGCAGTTTACCAGGTCGTATTGTTCTTGGACGGCCCGGTGCTAATAAGCAGGTTGAGAGGGCGGCGGCGATTGCGTATTAAGGCGAGATCTGAAACGAAATTTGACGGAGGAACGCCACGAAAACAAGGGTGTGGCGGGTCGGCCATCCTCCCTGCTAGTGGTGGCAAAATGCCACCTTGGTCGACGCCCGGGGTGCAGCTGAGCAGGGTCACGGAAAAGTTGAACAGGGTCACCGATGGGGGTCGGCGAAAGCTGAACGGGGTCACCGATGGAGCGCCGGAAAAAGGTCGGCAGGGTCACACTTTTACCCATACA
>Ga0307515_10006513_pt1 | contig 23361 bp, 17 predicted proteins | sample 17_EM_MG_FD_194513 | JGI IMG/M metagenome (GOLD analysis project Ga0307515, IMG submission 194513) | Populus trichocarpa ectomycorrhiza microbial communities from riparian zone in the Pacific Northwest, United States - 17_EM | ecosystem: Host-associated > Plants > Roots > Unclassified | place... | reverse complement strand
TGGGCACATAAAATTTAACGACATGAATTTTCCCGCTGAATTAAAGTACACTAAAGACCACGAGTGGATAAAAGTTGAAGGCAATGAAGCTACAATTGGCATCACCGAATTTGCTCAAGGCGAGCTTGGCGATATTGTTTATGTAGATATTGCATCCTTAGGGAAAGAAGTTGCTAAAGATGCCGTTTTTGGCACGGTTGAAGCAGTAAAAACAGTATCAGACCTGTTTATGCCTGTAACCGGTACAGTTACCGAAATTAATCCCGCACTTAACAACCAACCCGACCTGGTAAACTCAGATCCTTACGGCGAAGGCTGGATGGTAAAAATCACTGTTGCCGATCTTTCGGAAATTGAAGGCCTTTTATCTGCTGATGACTATAAATCTGTTGTTGGCGCTTAATGAAAGCAACGCTAAAATATCAGGGGCCCGCAATATTGTGGGCCTTATTTGTTTTGATAATTTGCTCTGTTAACCTGGGATCATCGGGCAAATTCCCGCTTTTTTTTAAGGTTTTGATAAGATTACACACACCGGGTTGTTTTTTACCTTAACGGTACTGTACTGTAATGGCGCCATAAGGCAACAAAAGCCGGTAACTTTCTCGTATAAGCAGGCATTCATAATCGTGGTAGCCGGTATTTTTTACGGCGGCTTAATTGAATTATTGCAATGGGCATTTTTTACATGGCGCAGCGCCGAATGGAGTGATCTGTTTTGCGATGTGTTGGGAACTTGTATGGGTATTTTTGGTGTTATGCTAACAGTAAGTGCAATTGGCAATGAAAAAAAGTAAACTTATTATCTTGGGTGCAGTAATCCTGCTAACTGGTTTTTCATCATGCGGCATCTTCAAAAAAGGCTGCGGTTGCCCAACTTTTGGAGTTACCAAAATTCAGAGCAATTTGTTAATTTGAAAATGCCTTGCCCCGATATCTTTTTCGACTTTACATCATATTAAAATCATTTTCAAATTTTCAAATCCTCAAATTTTCAAATAATATAAAAACGCCATGGCTGTTTATTTGGATTTAATATAAATAAGCTTACATTTGCTCAGGTTAATTTTATACGATGAGACTTTCACAACTTGAAGTAGGCGAAATAGGGATTGTTAAAGAATTTACTGACCTTGAAATGTCGGTTAAATTGATGGAAATGGGATGTTTGCCGGGTGAAGAAATTAAAATTTCGCGCATAGCACCCCTTGGCGATCCGATAGCTATTCATGTTTCAGGTTATCAGTTAAGTCTTCGTAAATTTGAGGCCTCCACTATTATTTTGCAGTAGTTTTTGTAACCATTGAAAGCCGATATCAGAGTTGCGCTTGTAGGAAATCCAAACACCGGTAAATCAACTCTATTTAATATACTAACCGGTCTTAATCAAAAAATAGGAAATTTTCCTGGGGTTACTGTCGACAAAAAAACAGGCTTTTGCCAGCTGCCCGATGGACGCACCGCAGAAATTATCGACCTGCCCGGTACCTATAGCATCTACCCCAAAAGCAAAGACGAATCCATTGTATTTTCTGTTTTAGCCGACAAAGCCAAAGGCATGGTGCCCGATTTGATCGTGGTAATCCTGGATGCATCCAACCTTAAACGCAACCTGCTGCTGTACACCCAGATAGCCGACCTGAAAATTCCGGTTGTTGTTGCCCTTAACATGATTGATGTATCAGAAAAAGCTGGTATCATCATTGATGTTAATTTGTTTGCCCAAAAGTTGGGTGTACCTGTGGTACCTATATCTGCCCGGAAAATAAAAGGGATCGATCAGCTTAAAACAACTATAGCCTACGCTAATAAAATTGCCCTGCAGCAGGATACTATTGATGTAGAATCGATTGCACCAAACCTGGTAGCACAAATTCAGGCCGAATATAAAATTGATAATCCTTATTTAGCCCTGCAGTTGGCGCACCAGCACGAAACACTGGGCTTTTTAACGCCTGCCGAAAGCGACCGCATTGAAGAACTGGAAAAAGAACATGCTTTTCACTCACAAAAAGCGCAGGCCTCTGAAACTATTGCCCGCTATAACTTTATAAACGACCTTTTATACGATACCGTTAAGAAACCCGAAACGGCACATGACGAAACTGTAAGCAACAAAATAGATAAAATACTTACACATAAGGTATTTGGCTTTATCATTTTCTTCGCTATACTGATGTTTATTTTCCAGGCTATATTCTCCTGGTCGGCTTACCCCATGTCGCTTATCGAGCAGCTTTTTATAAAACTGCAAAGCTTAATAAGTAAAACCATGCCGGCCGGCCCTTTAGTGAGCCTGGTAAGCGATGGTATAATTGCCGGCTTAAGCGGGGTAATGGTTTTTGTGCCCCAGATAGCCATTCTTTTTGCATTAATATCCATACTGGAAGATACGGGGTACATGTCGCGCGTTACGTTTATGATGGATAAGGTGATGCGTAAAGTGGGGCTCAACGGCAAATCGGTGGTGCCGCTTATTGGTGGCTTTGCCTGCGCGGTACCATCTATCATGAGCACCCGTAACATCGAAAACTGGAAGGACAGGATGATTACCATTATGGTTACCCCATTGGTTGCCTGCTCGGCCCGCTTACCGGTTTACACCTTATTGATTGCGCTGGTAGTGCCCGACCGTAATGTTTGGTGGGTATTTAACATGCGGGGGCTTGCGCTTACTGCCATGTACCTGCTCAGCATTGTATCGGCTATTGTAGTAGCCTTCGTTATGAAATTTATCCTGAAATCGCGCGAACGCGGCTACTTTATTATGGAGCTGCCGGTTTACAGGATGCCGAGGTGGAAAAATGTGGCATTTACTATGTATGACCGTTCTAAAACTTTTGTTTTTCAGGCAGGTAAAGTAATTATAGCGGTATCCATCATTCTTTGGGTGCTAAAATCATACGGCCCCGGTGATAGGTTTGCGCAGATAGATAAAACTTTTAGTCAGCCCAAATACACTAAAACCATGACACCCGATAGCCTGGATAAGGTTATCGCATCAGAAAAGCTGGAAAACTCCTATGCCGGCGTATTTGGTCATGTAATTGAACCAGTTATTAAGCCTTTAGGGTTCGATTGGAAAATAGGGATAGCCCTCATCAGCTCGTTTGCTGCCCGCGAGGTTTTTGTAGGCACTATGGCCACTATTTACAGCGTAGAGGGCGATGCCGATAAAATGGAATCGGTTCAGCAAAAAATGCATGGTGCTACCAATCCCGATACAGGTAAGCCTGTGTTTACTTTGGCCGTAGCTTTTTCACTGATGATGTTTTATGCCTTTGCCATGCAGTGCGCCAGTACTGTGGCGGTGGTTTACCGCGAAACCAAAGACTGGCGCTGGCCCGCTGCCCAATTTGCCTACATGACAGCCCTGGCTTATTCGGCCAGTTTTATGGTGTATCACTTGTTGAAATAGGTTTGGGTTCATGGTTGATAGATCATGGTTCATGGCCTGGTTCTTCCAGACTGCCATAAAGTTCCTTTTTAAAGAAATCTGAGGTGCGAACTTTCGAAGTTTTGCATTATTCAATGCCGGGTGCCCGTAGTTTAGCTTGCGGGTTTTATGGTTTAAATCGTTAAATTTGTTTGACAAACAATCACCGTAGCAATTGCATCATGAAAGAAGTAACCATAAAGTATAAAAATAGCAAAACGCTGGATGCTTTAAAAGACCTGGGAAAGTACCTGGGATTTTCTGTTTCTGAGCAACGTCCTGCTGTCAAAAGAAAGCAGGAATTTTATATAAATGGGGTTACTGTAATACCGGGCGACGAAGCCATAGATGTTTCGGAACTGCACGAGGTTTTTACCGGTAAAGGAATGGATGCAACTGAATTAAGGAAATCCGGATGGCAGCGGAAAGATAGTTTGCGATACTGACGTTATCATTGACTATTTTGATACCCGTAAATCCCGTCACGAAGAAACCCGGATTATACTTGAACAAAAAATAGGCTTTCAGCATATATTGATTTCCTCCATCACAAAAATGGAACTTATTTCGGGTGCCAATAACAAAGCCGATCTGCATAAAATAAGTAAAGATATCAACAGGTTCGGTATCCTTTTAATTAACCCCGAGATAAATTTACGAGCCATAGATCTTGTGCAATCCTACAGGTTAAGTCATGGTCTTGCAATTGCTGATGCCATGATTGCCGCTACCGCTATTCAAACGGAGCTAAAGTTGTTTACCTATAATATCAAGGATTTTAAATTTATATCTAAACTATCTTTGTATAAACCATAACAGGGCAGTTTAAAAAGCAATTGGTGCTTTGTTGTAATCTAATTTCCTTGTTCGTTACCGTTACTGGCCATAATCTATGAACCATCAACTATGAACAATAATAATCTCTTTGTAATTACTTAAAAACTTCGGGCTGTCATCCATTGGCTGTGACCTGTGAAGCTGATGAAATCATTATATTTGTGTTGAGGTAAAAATTGGATAAAGTAAAAGTTTTAGAAAGGTATCTTCCACCTGATGCTGCCCCGCTCATCGGCCGCTGGATTGACTACTTTAAATGCGAGTTTAAAATTTCGCGCAACCGCGGCACTAAGTTTGGCGATTATCGGTCGCCATATGCCGGTAAAGGTCACCGTATATCGGTTAACTATGACCTTAACCCCTATGCATTTTTGGTAACCACTGTACATGAGTTTGCGCACCTGCATACCTGGAACGAGCATAAACAAAAAGCCAAGCCGCATGGTACCGAGTGGAAAGGCAATTTTAAAAAAATGATGCAGCCTTTTTTTGAAAAGGATATTTTCCCGCCCGATGTAAAACATGCCATTACCAGCTACCTGGATAATCCGGCCGCCTCCAGTTGTTCGGACCTGAATTTGTACCGGTCGCTCCGTAAATATGATGCGCCCAAAGAGGCGATGTTAACGGTTGAGAAAGTTCCCTTTAAAGCTCTGTTTAAAATAAAAGGCGACCGCATTTTCAGGAAGGAAGAGCAGCTGCGGAAGCGTTTTAAATGCGTTGAGGTAAAAACCAAACGCGTTTATTTGTTTAGCCCTGTTGCCGAAGTGGAATTGGTGGAGGAGTAAAAACCCAGCCCTCATCATCACGATTTTTATCTGCTTTAAACTCATCCCCGCCCAACAAATTAAATCCGTACTTTTACCCCATGGCAAAAGTTATATCATTTGAGAACAACCCTTACCAGGAGAATACTTACATTTTATATGATGAAACCGGCGAATGTGCAATTATTGATCCGGGAATGTATACCGCTACCGAGCAAAATGTGGTGGTGAATTTTATAAAGGATAATAATTTAAAACCCGTTTTATTACTAAATACCCATTGCCATATCGACCATGTACTGGGTAATAAATTTGTATTTGATAAATACGGGCTCAAACCCAAATTTCACCAGGGCGAGTTGCCGGTGCTGACTGCAGTAGTATCGTACGCCCCTCAAATGGGCATCAGGTATGAGGTATCGCCATTGCCGGATGAGTATCTGCCCCAAACAGGCAGCATAAAGTTTGGCAATACCGTGTTAGAACTCATCTTCGCACCCGGCCATTCGCCTGCATCATTGTGTTTTTATGATAAGGCGGCCAATATTTTAATTGGTGGCGATGTGCTGTTCAGGCGTAGTATTGGCCGTACCGATTTACCCGGCGGCAATTTTACCCAGCTAATGGATAGTATTGAAAAAAAGCTGTTTGCCCTGCCCGATGATTGCACCGTTTACCCGGGCCACGGCCCCGAAACAACTATCGGTTACGAAAAACAAAATAACCCGTTTTTGACTTAGCAATTGGTGCGGTTATACGTTGGACGCGCATGCTTAGAAAATTGGGGAGGTTATACGTTGGACGTTTTACGTTATACGTAGCCGGAAGAAATGAAATTAAACAAAAAACGTATAACTTACCACGTAAAACGTACAACCTAAATTGAACACCTCGGTATACATAGCTAAAAGATACTTGTTTTCGGGCAAGAAGATGCACGCCATCAATATCATCTCGGGCATATCCATGCTTGGGGTGTTGGTTGGCAGCGCCGCGCTTATTATTATTCTATCGGTGTTTAACGGGTTCGAGAAGGTGATCCTGTCGCTTTATAGCAATTTTACGCCCGAGATTAAGATAGAGACCCGCCTGGGCAAGACGTTTGATCCCAATACGCCTTATTTTACATCGCTGCATAACGATCCGCAGCTGTTTTCATTTACCCAGGTGCTGCAGGAAAAAGCTTTGATAAAATATGGCGACAAACCGTTTTTAGGGACGATAAAAGGCGTAAGCGACGATTTTTTAAAAAATGAACAACTGGACAGCACCGTACAAAACGGCTCCTTTACGCTGAAGAGCGGCGGGCGCAACTTTGCGGTGGTTGGTGCAACTATCCAGGGAAACCTGGGCATTAATGTACATGACGCGTTGTTGCCTATCCAGATATTTTCGCCCAGCCGTACCGTGGTAAACTCCGCAAATCCGTTGGATGAGTTTAGGGTACGCTCCATAAACCCATCGGGCGTGTTCGGTATCCAGCAGGATTTTGACGATATTGTGGTAACACCTATTGAATTTGCCCGCGATCTGCTCGATCAGCCTAAAGAAGTAAGTTCATTGGAGCTTATTTATAAAAAAGGCACCAATCTTGAATCGGTTCAAAACAAAATAATAGATGCTATTGGCAAAAGCTACACGGTAAAAAACCGGAAGGAGCAAAATACGGAGTTGTATAAAACCCTGAACTACGAGCGCTGGAGTATTTTTATGATATTAACCTTTGTGCTTATTATTGCAATATTCAATATCATTGGCTCGTTAACCATGCTGGTTATTGATAAGCGCGCAGATATTGCTATTTTGAGCAGCCTGGGGGCCAATAAAATGCTGATACAGGGTATATTCTTTTTTGAAGGGATGATGATATCGATATTTGGTTGTATTATAGGTATTGCCCTGGGCTTGGGCGTTTGCCTGCTGCAGCAGCACTATGGTTTAATAAAAATGGGGGCAACGCTATCGGTGCTCGACGCCTATCCCGTGGATTTGGAAATAGGCGATTTCGGGCTGGTTTTTTTAACCGTAGGGGCTATTTCTGTAATTGCATCGGGAATAAGTGCACGATTAAGCATCAAAGGATTGGACGAAATCAAACAGGATTTGTAAATTTGTTATATGAGGATAAGCTATTTTCAGTATCTGGCCTTTTTATTTGTTTTTTTTATAGCGGTATCCTCATGTAACAGGAAACCGGATGAAGCAGATAAGCCTGTTGTTTATAAAGGTTTATATAGTTTTGGCCCCGAGATAAAATCATTTAAAGATTGCGATAGCGGGCAGGAGTTTTGGGTAACCGATAGCTCGGCGCGGCTGGAGCTGCAATACTCTCAAATGAATTTCGAAAAACCTTATGAGCCGGTTTATGTTGAAGTAGAGGGGTTAAAATTAAAATCGGGTAAAGAGGGTATGGGATCGGAGTATGACAGCACCCTTGTGGTAAAAAAAGTAGTAAAAATAACAAAAGAGATCCCGCAGGATATGTGTAATTAGCTTTAAGTCCAAAGTCTTTAGTCCAAAGTCGAAAAGTTTATTTCTCTTTTCTACTTTTAACTTAAGACTTCCGACTAAAGACTTCCGACTTCCTAAAGGGAACCAAATAAATAAACATCTGCCTCAATTGGCGTTAACTTATCAACATGGAATCAAAACGTCAGCAAAAATTTGCAGGGGTAATACAGGAAGACCTGGCCGCCATTTTTCAGCGCGAAGGGATGAATTATTTGCCTAATACCCTGGTAACCATAACCAAAGTACGTGTAACCCCCGATTTGGCCATCGCCCGTATCTTTTTAAGCTTTTTTGGCAACACTAATTTGCAGCTGGCCTTGCAAACCGTTAAGCTACATGCCTCCGAAATTCGTTACAAACTGGGTGCCCGCATTAAAGACCAGGTAAGGATTATCCCCCAGCTGGAGTTTTTTGTGGATGATACCAGCGAATATGTAGAACGTATGGATAAGATCTTCGACAAAATAAGCAAGGAAGAGCGCCAGCCTGATACCGAATAGCAATTCAAGTCTTAAGTTCTAAGTCGGGATGAGTCTTAAGTCAATAAAGATAAAACCATTCTTTAGGCTTAAGGCTTGGGGCTAATGACTTAAAATGATCAATACTTCATGCACCGGCACCAACTGCTGAAAACTTATTTACAAAACAACCCCGATGCCATTGGCAAAGTGGTTGACTATAATGCCGGTACCGACCGGCTTTTTCCGTTGGATTTTACCGCCGCCAATACCGGGTTGAGTACCGCCATCATTGGCGATACCCAACGGTTTACCAATTGGGTAAGCGATAAACTGAAAGCAAATAATTGCCGCTACGGCATTGGCGGCTACCTGGAACACCGCACTATTTACGCCGTAAGCGCCCACTTTGATACCGAAGACGAGCCACGTCGCCTGCATTTGGGTGTTGATATTTGGGGGCCGGCGGGTACGCCCATTTATACGCCTTTTGCCGGCGAAGTACACAGCTACCAGGACAACAACAACCTGGGCGATTATGGGCCCTGCATTATACTGCAACATAACCTTGATGGTTTAATACTGTATAGCCTTTACGGCCACCTGAGCCGCAAAAGCCTGCAGGGATTGACTGTTGGTATGCCCGTTGAAAAAGACCGGCAAATAGCCACCCTTGGCGATAATACCGAAAACGGCCGGTGGCCGCCCCACCTGCATTTTCAACTGATGTTTGATATGGAAGGCAAGTTTGGCGATTACCCGGGTGTATGTAAATACTCGGAGATGGAAAAGTATAGGGCCAATGTGCCTGATCCGGGATTGGTACTGGGATTTTAACGTTGTTTTAAAATAATTTATCCACAAGCAGGCTATCCCGTTGCAAGTTGAAAAATACCAGCCCGCATGCCGTTCCCCATTCAAAACCCCGCCAACCTACCCCACCAATGACTAATGACCATTGACTAATGACTATACTCCAACCCCACCATCCCACCAATGACTAATGACCAGTGACTAATGACCATACTACCACCATCCACCAATAAACTAATGAACTAATGAACGTCAGCGAAATCTTCCGCTTTGGTAAAATACTCCAGCCCTAAAATCAACAGGGTCGACGTGGCGAAATTTACCTTTTGTATCGTGGGCAGCAGGTCCCAGTTGCTGGTGGCCCACAGGTACACGCCGTAGTAAAAAAGCAGCAAACAAACAATACAAAGCAGCTTAAACAGCCGCAGCCTTGTTTTCAGGATATAAACCGTAATAATCACTATGCCCGTCCAAAACAAACTGGTTGATATAATCAGCATCAAATCGTGATAGCGGGTTACGGTTAAAAACGTGAAAACTACGTTAGCCAGCCCCAGGTATTTCAGTATAATGCCCGCATTTTTTACCGGTATTTTGCCGGCCATATGCACAAAAAACAGCGCATAACAACAGGGGAACAGCAGCATCCCCGCGTATGCCCAAATCATGGCCGGGTTTGGGGCGCCGTTTAGGGCCCTGGCGCCAAACAGGTTACTTATAAAATTCCGGCTCCAGCTAAAGCCCACGGTAGTTTCATCAAACATGGTGCCGCCCGGGTAAAGCCCAATGGCTACCCCCATCAAAATCAGCCCAATTACTACACCAATTAAAACAGCATATTTCTTCATCATAGTCCAGGGTTCCGGTTTATAAATTGGGTATATGATGCATTTACCGCCCCATTGTTACCAATTTATTTGCCCTCGCCCATAAATATCCCTTTTACAAAAACCAACACCACCAGTCCCACCGTCAATGTGATGCCCATGAGCCACCTACCAATCCACCAACCACCTCATGAACGTACTACTTATAAACTGTGCTACCAAGCAACTAATAAACCTTGAATTAATGAACTTCCCACCAATGACTAATGACCAGCCTCCAACTAACCCACCATCCCACCATCCCACCAATGAACCTTGAACTGATGAACTTCCTACCAATGAACTAATGACCAATGACTAATGACCAATGACTAATGACTATCCGACCAATGAACTTCCCACCAACGACTAATGACCAGTGACTAATGACTATCCCACCAATGAACTTCCCACCAATGACTAATGACCAATGACTAATGACGAATAATGGCGTTGCCTGCGGCCCGTGCTGTACGTTCATACGCGCACGAGGCATTAGGCGCCGGGCCGGTATCCACTTCCATCACTAACGCGAGCTGCGGGGGAAGATTGTTGATTTGTGCTACAAATGAGCGTTGCGATTTGCATGCGGGCGCACCCCGATATTATCGGGGCGGCAGCAGGGAGGGGAGCCAATGAACGGCCAACTAACCCACCATACCACAATGACTAATGACCAGTGACGAATGACTATCCCTATCCAACACTTAGCGCCCGGCCAGAGATATGTCACCCTTTCAAGGCTCTCATAAGGATATCGCGTTATAACCACAGGGCGTTGCCCTGCGTTGGCATATCAGTCCCTTTCAGGGCCGGCAAAGTTAAGAACGGGTTGTGTACCCAACTGCCACCCATAGTACAGCCCTGAAAGGGCGACATCTACCTGCGATGGGCATCGCCCATCGACAAAAACCACGTCAACCAAAGCCCTAAAAGGGTGACATATCAGCTCTTTTTAGTGCAGGTATTAAGCGAGGCTTTTGCATGATGACTTACATTGCTTCACAACAGGTTTCGCCTATAAAGTCACAAGTGAGCCAACCCGCAGGCGACCACACACCACTTGCTCTAAAAGGACCTTCCTTGCCAAGGCTTTCTACAATTCTAAAATCTACTTTCCCTTTTTTACTTTCTTGTCTTTTTCTTTAGTAAACAAATCAGCTGTGTATTTTTCGTACAGCTCAAATAAAAACTCCATACGCTTAATTTCATTTATAAATACTTGTGGTCGATAAGCCAAGTCTACAGCTTTATCAAGTTCTTGATGAGCTTTTACTAATGCAGGCGGCATTGTTAACGGGCTATATAAATCCGCTAACGTACTGTTTGAGAATAATCCTCTAACTTCTAATATTTTGCTAACTGAGTCTTCAATTATTTTAATTTGTTTTTCATTTGGATTTTCCGGCCAAGGATAATTGTTATACACGATGTCCTTGGAGTATCTAAAATCACTTTTTAATCTACCACAAATGTTTTTAACCCAAGCCATATGCATCATAGACATTAAAACGCCGAAATGATAATGTGAGCCATTAGGAATAGTGTGGCAACTGTTGTTAGCAATTTCATCATGTCCAAAAAAACCCATTGGAATATACTTTCTGTTTTCCGACGAGGTACTTGGAATTAAAATGTATGTTTCAGGTTGATTTCGATCTCGAAATAGAGTTGGTACACTTGCAAATTTTTGAGTTGATGGTGCTACACTATCTAAACGAAATTTTTTTACTAATTCTACCCGTTTTAATGTCTCCGGCATTTTTTTTAAATCTCCTGGCTCTATGTTAACCAACCAAAAACACCATCGTTTTTCTCCATTTAAAAATTCATAAGCTGATATTAGCGGTTTAATATATTTTTCTGCTTGTGGTTCTTTATCTAAAAACTCTTTTTTTTCACTCTCCGATAAAAGTAAATTCCCACCATCAAGTGGCATATTGCCGAAGCTCATTTTAGGTACGTCATTAATAGGATTAGATTTTTTGCTAATTATTATATTTTTAGCGTCCACCAAATATGGGTTTATATTTTTTACCTTTATTTCATGAGCTTCGCCTCTTATGTCGTCATATTCGAATAATCGCTTTACAGGAGATTCGAAAACCCCAAATCCAATTATAACGCAGTAAACTGCTGCGTTTCCCTTTGCTTCATTTTTCCATTTAAAAGTTCTGTGGGCGAAATGAGTTAATATATGGTACTTATTGAGTAACTGTCCCCATAACACACCGACTTGTTCCCCTTGAACGATTGAATTGGTAGATACAAAGGCAACCTTGATATTTGTATTCTGAATGTATTTTGCAGCTTTTATGTACCAACCTGAAACATAGTCTAACGTTCCGCTTCCATCTGCATCATCAAATTGCTTAACAATTTGGTCACGCTGAAATTGCTTCATTTTTTTAGACCCGATAAATGGAGGATTGCCTAAAATATATGATAGCTTATCATTGCCAATAATGTTTTCCCAATCTACTACTAAAGCATCGCCATTAACAATTGTCGCCGCCTTTTTCAAGGGCAACCTCACAAAATACTGCCCAAATTCTAACCCAATGAACATATTCATTTGGTGGTCTATAAGCCACATGGCAACTTCAGCGATACGGGCCGGAAATTCTTCGTATTCAATCCCGTACATCATATCAACATCCAGCCAAATGATTTCCCTAACATCTAAAAAGCCCTGACCGGAAGTATTCATTGCCCGGAGTATGGCAATCTCCAATAACCGCAGCTCGCGGTAGGTTATCACTAAAAAGTTGCCACAACCACAGGCGGGATCAAGGAATTTGAGATTGCTTAGTTTCTTGTGAAATTCTGCCAATTTATTGCGATTGCCCTTTACGTTTTCAAACTCGGCCCACAGATCATCCAGGAACAACGGCTTTATGAGCTTTAATATATTCTTTTCACTGGTGTAGTGCGCCCCAAGGTTTCTACGCTCGGTAGGGTTCATCACACTTTGAAACATCGAACCAAAAATAGCGGGCGATATTTTAGACCAGTCGAGATAGCAGCATTCCAAAACCGTTTGCCTCATTTTGGTATCAAAGCTTGCTGATGGTAGTATTTCTTCGAACAACTTGCCGTTTACGTAGGGGAAAGCGTTTAATTGCTCATCAAGGTTTTTATAACGTTTATCTTTAGGGGTGTTTAAAACCTGAAAAAGTTCCTGAATTTTGGGGGCCAGGTCGCTGCCATCTTCATTGGTGCGTTGTGCTATGTAATCCTGAAATTGTTGAATTTCAAATATGGTGGTATCCTCGGCAAATAAACAAAACAGGATACGCACGAGGTAAACTTCTAAAGGGTGCCCATCGTAGCCAATCTCCTTTAAGCGGTCGTGCAGCTTGCCCATTAATTCGGCTGCCTTTATGTTAACCGGGTCTTGCTCTTTGTATATCTTTTTTTGGTATCCGGCAATTAAGCCAAAGTGTTGAACATTTTTTACCAGTTCGGGTAATGTAAATATTTTGGTAGTTCCATCTTCGGTATCAAACAACCTGAAGTGGTAAAAATCAGATACTAATATGTATTTGGGTAGTTCATGCTCTTTTATACCATGAATATAATCTTTGGCCTGTTTAAATGCTTTGTCAAGGTCCTTACCCTTGCTTTTCATTTCAATGAGTATCATGCCTTTCCAAAGCAAATCGATATACCCATCTGCGTCGCTAAGCTTTTTTACACGATGTTCAAATGTGGCTACCCTACGTCGTGTGATACCAAATACGCTAAAAAATTCTTCCAAAAAGGGTTTCGCATCTGCTTCCTCGTTTTGAGTATCTGCCCATTCCTTTGCAAATGCAACCGCCCGTTCCTTTATTTCATTCCAGCCTAATGCCGCCATGTAAGTGTATAATTAGATGATAAGGTTAACTATTATTATTGATAATAATAAAGTTTAAATGAATAGAAGTTAGATGAACGTTCAAATTGAATTAATATGTCTTAAACTATGACGTGATTAAACTAAATTTAACAGCATCCCCGTTTTCAATGTACCCTTCCGTTGCGGCAAGAATTTCAGAAATATTTGCTCCTATATTAGTTTTCAGCAAACCTGGCTGAACAGCAACTATTTTAAACTGAAACATTTTATTATTAAAAGAAAATAGTCTATCTAATTCTAAATCATTTCCCTTAATATATTTAGATGGATTCTTCCTTTTTAATCTCTTTTTTATTTTCGCTCTTATAATTCCTGAATTTGTCCAAACACCCGACTTTATTGCCTGACCGCATAACTCATAAACATCATTAACTCGATTTCCTGGAAATTCATCCCCTGCGCCTTTACAATGGTAAAGTTCAACCAATATGGTAGCGGAGTTTTCTTTTATAAATACAAAGTCGGCCATTTCGCCAGAACCGTGATCATAAATCAAAATATTAGGATCTCTTTGAATTAAAAAATTTTCTATTTTTTGATGTATATGGAGCTTCCCAACGGGATTTCCAGAGTATTCACGTTGGATATCTGTATCATTCCAATTAAGCGAATCTATCTTTCTATCATCAAAAACTATATTGTTACTTAAAGTTTTATCTGTAATCTCATTTAATCGTAGCGAAGCGAAATCTTTAAAATAAAAACGGATTGGAATTTCCTGGAGAAACTTTGAAAGTTCAATTGTTTCAGAATCTTGGGTTACTATAAACAATGCTTTGAATGCATCTGGGTTATTTAAGATAAAAAAATCACTTAGATTAAATCTATATGGCTCTGAAAACTCTTCATTTTCTATATTAAAAAAGATTTCTTTCGAGTTCGACTTTGTTGAATCGATAACTATTTCCAAATCTACCAAACTACCCTCACTTACTATTCCCAGTTTACTATAATGAAATTGATAATCATTCTTGTAACAAAAAGCATCCCATGTAGCGAAGATTGGGTTTTCTGGCAAGATGTTTATGACTTTACGGAAACTGATTTTATCAATATCTGTATTAGTCTTTACGGCAATTGTACTATTAATTTTCTCCGATAATGCCATACACCACTTAACAAAATTTGTGATGACTGCGGTTGTATTACTCCAAACTTTACTTGAACTACTGTAGCCAATAGTTTTATATCCTCCATCTACTTCACCTCTCAAAAACATATGACCACCTTCATAAAGTTTAATATCATTTGCCTTTAAAGTATTTTGAACATGGGAGCCTGCTTTTATAATATAAGATTCTGCATTATTTATTGTATTCTTATTTCTAAGTCCTAAATTGAATACTTCTGGATTATGTAAATCAGCTATAACTTTATGAACTAACGATAATGATAACTGTTTTGGCGTTTCATTTAAATATTGAGAGGAAATTTGACGATAAACATCCAGCGACTTTTTCGTTGAATTTATATAAAGTAAGTTGTGTTCTGTGTCATAAAATATAATGAATAAATTGAAATTCACATTAATAAGTTCGTCTGTGGATAACCATTTAGGTTTAAGTACCTCTTTAGTAATATATACGGCAACAGACAAATCGTGGTTTACGAAATGTTTATCTATATTATTGTCGGGGATTGCAATTTGTTTTGATATATCAAAACTGCTATTAACCTCGTATATTTTAACATGATGAAATGGACGCAAAGAATACAAAGAAATGTCTCGATCGTCTTCAAATTCTACAGGTTGGGCAACAAATTCTTGTAAATATCTTCTAACCTCTATCTCGCTCTCGATTGTATTTTGGCTGATTTCTTTTATAATATCCTTCCAAATTGCCCCTTCCTGATAAAGTTCAAGTTTCAAAAAGTTAATTTCATTTGGAACTGCTAAAAACTTTGCGGGGCCAATGTTGGGTGCATTAGTTCTTGCAAACCTGCCAATAAATTGTAACGTTATAGCCAACGACTTATGCGGGTTATGTATTACGGCAATTTTCAAATTAGGAAAATCAAATCCCTCGCCTAACATATCCACACAAATTATTCCGTCTAATTCACCTTTTATAAGTTGTTCGAGAATTGCGTCGACCTTTTTTGAAGAGAACGTACTGTCGATTCTTTGAAGTTTAAGATTGGTATTTTTTGAATATAATTCCAAAAGCTGTTTAGCATGCACTTTTGTATCTGTTCTTACGAATAAACGATGTTGAAGTTTTTTGAGTTTATCTATTTCAAAAACCCTCTCTGCTTCTTTTGCTATACTTATATCGTTGGACTGTCCCGAATATTCTTTAACCGCAATAAAATCCACCTCTCCAAATATTTTATCATCATAAGCCTTAGAAATAGGGTAATCGTAGATGAATTTGCCTTTTATCTCCTTTTTATCTCTTCTGAATGGCGTTGCTGTAAATAATATCTTTTTTGCTTTTAGAAAATATTTAAGAATAGAATTCCATGTGTGAGCAGGGCTATGGTGAGCTTCATCGATGAGTATTAAATCGAACAAACCAACTGGTGGTATTATTTGCCAGCTATTTATCGGAATGCTATTTGGAGTAGACACAATAACATCAAAATCTGTAAGACTATTCCATTTATCTTGTGTATCTAAAACTTCAGTAATCTCTTTAATCTTAGGCTTTTTAATTTCGTTAGGTAATGCTCCTACATTAGTCAATACAGCTAAAGATGAAAAGCCATCGGCTATTTGGTTTCTTACTAATTTACTTGGGGTGATTACTAAAACCCTCGTTGCCCGCAGTGCAAAAGCAGACAAAAACAATACACCTGTTTTTCCAGAACCAGTCGGCATCACAATAATTGCCGGTTCCTTATCGTGGACGGTAAAGTGACTTACGATCGCGTGGATTGCTCCGATTTGCGCATTTCTCAAACCAGGCTTATCTTCTGTTCCTATTGGATAAGATAATGATTCATAATTGTCTGCGAAATAGCTCATAAGATTTATGGTTTATTAGAGACATAAATCTAAAACTAAATTATTGATTAGTAGCTTATATAGTTTATTTATAAATCCTACGTGCCCCCGCTGGCGCACGCGTGTCGCGTGTGCCCCGTTGACAGGTAACAACCGCGACATCGTATCTCTTTTTCAGTTCGGTAGTTGGAAAACAACAACCGCTACACACGTGCGCCAGCAGACGAATACATTTTGTTTTATGATTATAAACCTACTGCCGGGGTTTTGGTATTTTCTTGAAACCTACAGTATCTAATCTAGACAAAAAATAATCCAGGTGGATATTCGGCAACCGGAACTGTTTATTGTCATTGTAAGCAAGCGTCAAATCAAAATCATGCGCGGACGACTGCGGCGCGTAGAGGCTGATACTAAAATGGTCGGAATCTTTGGGCTTAACCTGTTGGAAAATATCGACCGTACAGGTGTAATCCTTTCCCTCCGGCACCATAGAAACCTGGTAAGTCTTGGTAGACGGCACTGTTCCGAATGCTCCCGGAGATTTAAAGCTGACCTCCGATGCAAACGGTAAATGAACGGGAATCTTATGCCCGTTAGCATCAATGGCTTTATAATCTATATAGCCATAAACAAACGCCTTGCCTTTAGTAAATCGGCCCAATGCTTTTAGAGTATAGTTAACTCCGGAGCTTTGCACAGCCAATGTGTCAACGCCTTCCTTAGCAAAAAAAACACCCAATTTTGTATTTATAGGTTCGTCCGCAAAATCCCCCAAGTCCATAGTGTATTTAAACTTTTTGTTAAGAGAAAAATATGCTGATGGTAAAGGAGAATCTTCAGGCGTAATATTAAACGTGAGTTTACAGTCGTAGACTTTTCCCCATCCAATGTTCATCAAAGGGATATCCATATAATTGGAGATGCCCCGGATTAACAGGATGGGGTAGTTGTCGGCTACACTTTTTTTGAAGTGAAAAACGGCTTTATTAAAAAATACAAGCTCATCTGAATTGTTGGTGACTTTAAAGTCGATCGTAGGGAGTTGAAAATCTTCGGGCGCATATTTTGCAAAACGACAATCTATCGTTTCTCTTTTCTGAAGCGTTGTTAAATAAGGATGAGACGGGCCGATTTTATATTGCTCATTTGCCGTGCTTTGTATAGCATAGTTCAGTTGGCTATTTTCTTTGTTGTTTATACCTACCGCTACATTAATTGCCCCATACTGCATACTGATCCCATCGCTCACATTTTCCAAAGTGTGAATATTGGTATCAAGTGAATTATTAAGAGGTTTTAATTGGTGATTGTGCATCACAGTGGTGGTTTGCTTCTCCGGTAATAAATGTATGAAGATGCGTTTAATATCATCAAAACTCTTGGTAAAAGCTGTGATGCCTGACATCACGGCCGCTAAAACAATAAGGGCTGAAACAGCCGGGTTACGTTTTATTTTAGCAAGCCAACGTTCGGCGGGTGTTAAATTACCTTCGTTTCCTGCTGAGAGGCCTTCACTTTGTTTTGGTTGCTTAGTTTTGGACATGGTTTTAGGATTTGTTAAGCAATATAATAATATAATTGAACCTGGGAAAATCCTAAGCCCACCTTTGGCGCATGCGTGTCCCGTGTGTCCCGCTGATAGGTAAACATCACGATATAACCTATCTTCTCTTCGGTTCGATATCGGCAAGTGGATAATAACACACGGATACGCCTGCAGGCGGCTAGGCATTTGTTTTATATGCTTATTGAATGTTTAGTTTAATAATAATCCCTTTATTGCAGTTATGGATTAGTTAAGGTATTTTTATAATCTCACGTTATACCAAAATACTATTGCTACCAGTTTATAAAGCTATTTCCTTTGAACGCATCATGGCCGGTGGAAGAACCAAGCCCTGGCTTATTTTAGCTGAAACCGATAATTACGGAATTCAGCCCCCCTTTAGCGCAAGTGTTGTGCGGCTGCGTGTGGGAGGATCACTTGTGACTTCCTTTAAACAAATACCAATCATAGCACAGGTGAGCCAACACTCAAACCTTTACTCAACACCTGCGCTAAAACGTGTTTTATTCATCCAGGCTAATCACTCTTGCTGTATTAAAAGCGCGATGCTCATGATGCCGAACGTAGCCAAGCTGGTTTGTTACCAATTGGGTTTTGCCGAGCATGAAATCGCCGGTGCCTGCATGGTTGTGCCCGTATACCCAATAATCGGCACCAAAGGCGGTAATTAAATGATCGAGGTTGGTTGCAAATGCGTCATTCAGCGGGCTGCCGGCGTACTCAGCAGGGTAATTCAAAAATGTTGGCACATGGTGGGTAATGATGATATTTTTTTCGCCCTCGCTGCTGTCAGGCTTTTGGTCGAAACAGCTATGCAGATACGCCACGCACCCGGCATGCATCTGGTTATATTGTTGTACCGATAAGCGCTGGCCTTCAAACCTGATGGCGTGAAAATCCATTAAGCCCCGTTCGATGTGCCGCGCGTTTGATGCCCCGATGTTTGACCATAAGGTAGTAAAATGCAGGCGGCTATTTTTTAGCCGGATGCTTGTATTATTCAGCAGTGTTACGTTAGGGCGGATAGATTCGGAGAAAGCACCGGTATGGTTAGCCATATCGAAATTGTAATACTCGTGGTTGCCCGGAACCCAATAGGTTTGCTGGTAGTTATCGGCTATAAAACTAAAAAAATCCTGGTGTTTATCTATCAGCTTTAAGGGCATAACATCGCCCGCAAGCAACAGGATATCCCCGGTTATTTTTAATGGGTTCTTTTTTAAGTACTCCACATTTTCAGAAAACTCCAAATGAAGATCGGATCCTATTTGCAAACGCATATGAACTGCTTTTTAACGCTGGCAAGCGGCAAATAACAAATTTTATTGCCCGCGTGCAAGTCGCGATGATTTTGTGGAGCCTTGAAGCACCGCTGATAAGTAAACATCACGACATTTTTCAGTTCGGCATTGGGTAATTGAAAAATGACACACACTACACCCGTGCACAAGCAGAAGGATTGTCGCTCAGGCTGGTTGAACCGGAGTTTGATTAGCCTCCGGAAGTGAGGATGCTTTATTATCGTTTGCAATTCGCTTACAAATAGAATACACAAATATGACTGCTATCAGGTAAACCACAAGGCCATATACCGATACAACAATTTGAGATATGTCTTTCTCGTCCTTAATCCTATATACGCCTAAGCTTGTGGAAATAGCTGCAACAAAGAAGAACAATAAAATTATGGCAAGATAGCTCCAGGTAATTTGCGGGGTAGTAGGTTTTTTGTCCCTTCGCCTTAGCCAATTTTCCCAATTTAAAAGATCTTTTTGCTTAGATAGGGCATTAATTTTCATTTCCAGGTCTGCGTTAAAAACACCGGCACGCATCATTCTCATTAACTCGCCAGACCATACAGCCAGCACAATATAACAGATAGTTGGTATAATGAGCAGAAACACCACAAAAGGCAAATAAAAATCTGAAGTTTTCCAGTTAGCTATTCCTGCTCCTATTAGTACACCAACTGAAGCTAATCCAAACTGCAAAATATTTATCTGGCTCTGCAATGATTGCATCATTTCGGTTCGTAGCAGTGTATACTGCTTTAACATTATTTCAATAAGTTTTTCGTCTTGTGGGTCCATGTGATTTAGGTTTAATGATAAGTGAACGTGAAAATACAGAATTAAAACAAAACCTATAACTATTTAGTGCTGAAATATTTAAACATTGTGCTCCCCTTTAGCGCAAGTGTTATGCGGCTGCCTGCGTGAGGGTCACTTGTGACTTCCTTTAAACAAATACGTGATTAAGCATAGGTGAGCCAACTCCCACCCTTTACTCAATACCTGCGCTAAAACGTATTAGCATCTTCCGCCTTTACTTATTTTAATGTTCGCGCTAAACCGTTTCAGCATTTATACCAAAGGTGCCGTACTTGGGTTTGTTTGCCGGAGTTCGCGTTAGGGATGGCAGCGGATACAGGCCCGTGAGCGTAATGCCTGCAGGCGTATGAGCGCACAGCCCGGCCCGCAGGGAACGCCCATTTTAGTATCAAGTAGTAAGTATCAAGTAGCAAAACTTTTTTTGGAGGGGATAGGAAGAGTCAAGAGGTTAGAATCAAGAATTAAGACTTTTTTGGCTGATTTGAGGGGCATTTTAGTATCAAGTAGTAAGTATCAGGTAGTAAGACTTTTTTTGGAGAGGATTGGAAGAGCCGAGAGGTTAGAATCAAGAATTCGTTGTCCCCTCAGGGTCTCTTTGAAAAAGGCCCCAGGGGACGCATGCCAGGCGATGAGGTTATGTGGATACCATGGGCATTGCCCCTCAGGTTCCTCGCTGAGAGAACCCGAGGGGACAAAAAGGGCGCGTGCCAGGCGATGAGGTTATGTGGATACCACGGGCATTGGCCCTCAGGTTCCTCGCTGAGAGAACCTGAGGGGACAGAAAAGGCCCCTGAGGGCGCATGCCTGGCGATAAGGTTATGTGGATACCACGGGCATCGTCCCTCAGGTTCCTCGCTGAGAGAACCGGAGGGAACAGAAAGGGCGCTTGCCAGGCGATGAGGTTATGTGGATACCACAGGCATCGTCCCTCAGGTTCCTCGCTGAGAGAACCTGAGGGGACAAAATTCCGAAATCCGAAAATAAAAAAATCCGAAATCGAACATCCGGCATCCGAAATCATTGGCTTAATACCCCCCTCCGCCCTTCTCGAGAGGGGATCGCACGGGGCGCCGCTTTTGTGTCTCCTGAGGGGGGCCCCTTAACTCAAGTGTTGTGCGGCCGCCTGCCTAAGGGTCACTTGTGACTTCCTTTAAACAAATACCGACGATAGACCAGGTGACCCAATGCTGAAACCTTTACCCCACACCTGCGCTAAATCATGTTAACCATGATAAAATACAAAGCATTGACTATCAAATACTTACAAAAAATATTTTCGAAATGTGTTAAGTTATGTTAACCCAACTTATATGCGTTTTCCCCTGCGTTGCCGTTGATTGAGGTGGCGAAATATGCCGCCACCGCTGCCATTTGGCAATTGGAAAATAACACGCGTAACACGCCTGCGCCGGCAGCAGGTTAAACCATAACCTCGGGATAATACCTGGCTATTAAATCCTGCGATGGTTTATCAAGCTCTTTAACCAGTTTGGGCGCGTCCTGCGGGCGGGTATCTTTTTGGTTTATTACGTTGATGAGGCTCCAGTTTTTTACGGGATGTGCAGGGCTTGGGTCGGTAGGTTCGGTGGCCTTTAAATCGTAGCGGGTAAAGTCGATTACTTTGGGTGCGGTGTTCAGGTGCCAGTCGCGCAGCGTAGCCAGCCTGAACTCCTTGTTCATGTACCATTTAATTTCCAGGTTGTTGTAGGAGTCGCCCAGGCCCGAGCCGCGTTCTTCAAACCGGTAGTTTAGCTGGTTGTTATTTTTATTCTGGTTTCGCCAGATGTTGCCATACTCGCCAAAGGTTACAAAATGGGTATCGGGCCAGCGTTTTTTGGTATCGGTTACCCACATTTCAAGTGCGTTGCAAATTAAATCTTTGCCCATCTCGTAAACCAGCTGTGCCTCCCATATATTGGTTACCCAGCCAAATTTGTTTAACTCGAAGCCCTTATCAAAATGAATGGATTGGGTGTGCATTACTTCGCGGTGCCCCAAATCTAATCCCCAGCCCACATACGTTTCCAGCGGGCCTACACCACGGCGGCTGTTATAGCCGTCAATCTTTTGGCCTATGGCCCCGCTGCGGCGGGCGCAAATAAAATCCATGGTCCAGCCGTCCAGGTTTACACAATCAATAAAATCTGTACTGCCCTGCGCCGGCTTGCAAAAATGTTCTGTTGATGGATAAAAGGGGTACGAGGGCGAACCGTCGGCACCCCCGCCATCAATATTAAACTGGCTCCAGATAACGGCGTGCGCCGCGTGGATATTTTCCTGCTCGGCCAGGTATTTTAAATTATCGGCAGACAAAAAACCGCCCATGATAGCTTGCGGCCGGTAGCCCTTGCCTACAAAATTGGTAATGATCTGGATGGCCTCGGTCATCTCCTTATTGATCCTTTCACGTGGCAGGTACATGGCCGGGAAGTAACCGGGGAAATAAGATACCTCGTCGCCATATTTTTGCTGGCACTCTACCGTGTAGGCGCGAATTTCGGCATAGTTTTTACGTTTATCTTCCAGCGCGTTCAGGGTAAAGCCCCAGGTTAGCCGCCCGTCGGGGTTGTTTTTGGCAAAAGCTTCACGCATAGCCTTAACGCCGGCCAGGGTATGCCAGTTGGCTTCATCGCGCGGGTGCAGCTTTACATCCCTGGATACCTCCCATGGCGTAGTACGTATCATGATGCAAAAGGTAACAAAGCGATTGCCGTTTAAAGTTAAGGGCGCAGCCGCGCTGTTAACAGGCGCAGCAAAACCCTTTAAAAACTGCGGACCGGCAATTAAACCGGCCCCAGTAATGGTCGATGTTTTGACAAAAGCACGTCTATCCATGGTATGTGTTTGATGTTATGAAGCCAAATATACCGGAATTGGGGAATGGTTGAAGAAGAATCAAGAGGTTAGAATCAAGAGCTAAGACTTTTTTACCACAAACGTGTACTTTTTGTAAGCTAAATCCAGCAAAGCAAGGTTTACTTCCTAAATATAGGACCTGGATGCCCAATGCCAATTGGTGTTAAACGCAAAAACCCCTCATCAGTATGATGAAGGGTTTCACGATTCAGCCTTTAAGGCGGATAAGATTTGGCACCGACCTACTCTCCCACGTTTTACCGCAGTACCATCGGCTCTGGCGGGCTT
>Ga0307515_10006512_pt1 | contig 23363 bp, 28 predicted proteins | sample 17_EM_MG_FD_194513 | JGI IMG/M metagenome (GOLD analysis project Ga0307515, IMG submission 194513) | Populus trichocarpa ectomycorrhiza microbial communities from riparian zone in the Pacific Northwest, United States - 17_EM | ecosystem: Host-associated > Plants > Roots > Unclassified | place... | reverse complement strand
TATCGATGAGCAATCGACGGCCCCCGATTGGCCCAGACGCAAATGTTCATCTCTTTTCCGCCGCGATAAAGCTGCTTTCCCGCTGATGCCGCTGATGATGCGACGTTGGGTTTACGCCTTCCCACTCCCCCTCCTCCACCACCTTCACCGTCCCACCCGACTTGCAAGCCAAATAGCACCAGCGCGCAGAATGACGTCCACCGTAGAGATCGATGTCTCTAGCCTCAAGGATGGAGAGATGCAAGTCGACGTCTCCAGGCTCTCGCTGATCTCCTGATGAGCCCTCAGGAAATCCTTCCAATTCGCAGACAACACCAAATACGAAGATGGAAAAGAAACGGCGTATAAAGTCCTTGTGTCTCGTCTCGGCGATAACTACTGTGCAACTAGTGCATTCTGCACTCACTACGGCGCCCCACTTGAGAAAGGCACCCTCACCGCCGATGGCAGGATCGTATGCCCGTGGTAAGTAGCATGCGTCTACATCTCCACCTAAGTCTAAACCTGAGCCGGCGGTCTCCAGGCACGGCGCTTGCTTTAATGCCCACACTGGTGACATCGAAGATGCACCTGCCCTAGCAGCCCTTCACTCGTTCAAAACCGAGTTGCAAGGTAGCAAGCTTAAGGTGACTGCTGAGCTCGACAAGACCTCAACCAAGGACTGGGGCCGCCAACCAAATCTGCCATCATCCTACGAAACGACTGCAAATGGTGTCGTCATTGTTGGAGGCGGCGGTGGTACCATGCATGCGATTGAAAGCCTACGCGAGGTCCGTTGCGAAGGATTTCAAGGTTATTGATCGAAACCCATACCCCTCCATCAGAACGGCTACGACAAACCGATTACAGTCATCTCCAAGGAGAACTATGTTCCGATTGACAGGTGAGCATAGCCCCTATGAAAAAGAACTGTACTCACTTAGGACAATAGGCCTAAGTTGAGCAAAGCCCTTGTGAAGGTCGCACTGCGGAGCAAAGAGGACCTCACTGGCAAGTATGGTGTGACTCTCAAGTTGGGAAACGTAGGTCGATCCGCTTCGCGTGGAAACACCTATCTTAAGTGACTCTACAGACTGTGACCAGAGTCGATCCTACAAACAAGCGAGTCGTCTTCACTGATGACCAGAGCACAGAGCACGAACTCTTCTATGACGATCTGGTCCTCGCACCGGGAGGTCAGCCGAAACGTCTTCCGATCGAGGGCGCCAACTTGTCCAACGTCTACACGCTCCGGAACTTCCAGGACGCCCAGGCAATTCGCGATGCGTGCGTCGAGGGTCAACGTGCGGTCATCATCGGCACGTCTTTCATCTCGATGGAGTTGGTCAATGCTATTGGGAAGAGGAAACTTCAAAGCATTGACGTTATCGGCATCGAAGAGGTGCCTTTCGGACCCGTCTTAGGCAAGGAGATCGGACGGGGGTTGATGCAGGTGTGTTATTTGCCAAAGAACCACCTCTGTGCGTGCACTGAGTAGTCCTTCAGGCTATTCAGAAGATCATAGGAGATAGTTTACGATTCCACATGAAATCTGGGGTGAACAAGATCATTGCATCCTCAGAGGACGCAAACAAGGCAGCAAAGGTCGAACTCAGTGATGGTCAGATTATCGAAACAGATATCGTCATCATGGGTGTTGGAGTTGGTCCCGCCACTGGTTTCTTAAAGGACAGTGGCTTTACGCTCGAGAGGGATGGAGGAGTCAAGGTTGATGAGTTCCTGCGAGTGCCTAGCATGCAGAACGTTTATGCAATCGGTAAGTCGTCAAATCACACCGTTCGTTTTCTCTTATCATTTGACGCGCGTCTCAGGCGATATTGCCGTTTACCCTCAAGGCGAGGAGTCTACTCCCCGTAGGATAGAACACTGGAACGTCGCTGGAAACCACGGGCGTGCCGTTGGTCGCACGATTGCTGGAAAAGGGGAACCATTCGCCAAGACCCCGGTATTCTGGAGCGCTCGTATGTTACGCCTTGTTGTTTGGGACCACAGAGATTCTCACGCCCGTCCTCACAGTCGGCAGCCAGCTTCGCTATTGCGGTGTTGGATACGGGTATGACGATATCAAGGTCGATGGTAACCCCGCCGACTTGAAGGTTCGCCCATTTCCACGCTTTTGGCAGGGACGGATTCTAAACAAGTGTCTAGTTTGTCGCGTACTACTTCAAGGGAGACAAGGTTGTTGCAGTTGCAAGTATGCAGCGCGATCCCATCGTAACTCGATGCTCCGAGTTGATGCGCGTGGGTAGAATGCCCAGCGCGACGGAGATCAAGAATGGGGCAGTCAGTACCCGCAGTTCCCGTAGTCATTCTAGACCGACTTATCCGTGTTACAGGATGTGTTCAGTATCGCCGTTGCGTTTGATCAAGGGCCCCATGCAGGCGGATATTAGTACGACCGCCTCTGTGCTATAGTAGCGAGCTGTATAGTAGAGGAAAGTAGTTTTGCTCAGAGGATTGAGACTTGCTTGTGCGCAGTTGTGGAAAAGGAAATTGTGACCGTGACGTAAGAGAACAAGAGGTTGTATTAAGCAGCTACGCTCGCGTCTGTTACAGCGATGTCGGTCGTACCTTCCTTCTCCAAAACCTCCATGTCGTGAGCAACATTTAGATTCGGAGGATTGCTACTCTCCGCTTGACCAGTCTCTCCCACGGTAATCCCATGGACCAAGATGGTCCCCAGCAGGTATGCTACGGTTCCCAATCCCGCGAGACCGACCCAAGTGTAAGCAATCCTCTCCCTCAGCGTCGAGTTGTTCGTCGCCCCAGTGTCTTCATCAGTGTATAACCCGACAATATTTCCGACGGTTCTTGCGAGAGTTCGCGCTACACCGGTGCTTCGCATGACCCCGACCATGGGGCCTGTGCTATCTCCGGAAAACGCAACTTTCATCACCGCCTCCGCGTGCTCCAACAACGCTGGATATGTTTCCTTGAGAAGGTCGTAGATGGGATTCGAAGGGAGCGGTGCGTGCACTAATAGCAACAGCTGCGCTGCGAGGGTGATGTCGAGAGTTGTAGGTCGTTCGCCGCTGCTAGCAAAGAAGAAGGGAGTGGGAGAGGCGAGGATCAGAGGTGTAAGGAGGTCGAACGATGTGCGTGCCCGCTCGACCAATTTCCCGCGAGCGAATGCTGTGGAAACTAATTTGTCGCGGGTGGCGCGGGGTTGAGAAGCCTTTGCGCGAAGCTGAGCGTCCAGCGGCTGAAAGGGTTGCTCTGAGGAGCCACTGGTACTGGAATCGTTTGTTATAACCCATAGCCCGGCGGACTCGAGGCGTGGCTGCAGAGCGGTGCGCAGGCGGCCGGGAAGGTAGTATCGTTGGGGAACGGGGAAGAGGGGGACAAGGTCGCGATGTACGACTTGCGTGAAGTTATGTTCCAGGACGAAGAGCGAATGGTTCTGCATTGTTTTAGTTTTTATGTCGAGGAGCAAGGAGCTACGTACAACTAAATTGGATATGTGTATATTGACATACGCCTTCCAGGCAACCGATTTCGCTTTTTGTTCGTTGCTCAAGGCCTCGTCTAGATTGGGCAATGCGGTGGTCCCGTGGGCCCATTCGTTCGACTTTCGGTCCAAGCTTGATAAGTAGGCAAATATACTGGACACCCCGGAAATTTTAGTAGAGTTGTGGACGAGAAGTGGGAGTGTCCCTGATAGTGAAATGTCCGGGTCCGTGCATTCAACGATGGAATAATTTGCAGGAAAAGCTAGTTGGAGATAGAGGATGACTGCTAGACAGTCCGCATCGAATGACGGTAAATTCCAGAGGTGTGGCCAACTATACACCGTCAAGGCCATGGCACGTGCAACGTGGTGAAGGTCCAAACTCCGCTTTTTCGAAACAGTGGCAACCTGCTTGAGGGGTGGTCCTGTTCCTTGATTCCTTAATATTTCTTATTGCCCAGTGGGACTATGATGCCCTCAGACTGCCAGACTGCCAGACTTGCCACCTCCTATTAGCCTCGCACGGGACAAAGAAAATGCTTCTCAATCTCCGCCACTTTCTCCGACGTTTTCGGTCTGAGAGATCGCATGGACAAAGAGTCAGAGGTCGTTAACGAGGTAAGCGCAAGACTGCAAACACTGCTGTCGGCGCAAGCAGAGGAAGTGACGAAACTCTTGACGACCACAGTCAAAGGTGAGACCCGCCGTCCCTCCATACTTTCTGGCTCTCTAATGTAGTTATAGATCTCACCTCTAGGGTAAACTTATACTCACAGGGCTAAACATTCCTCTGATGCCAGGTGTAGAACAGCCAGCTTCAGTGTAGGAACGATGTACTCCAGAAGCAGTTCTTTGATTCGCAACAACAAGTCAACCAGCTCATGTTGGAGCTCGGGGAATATGAAAATGGTCTGAAAACTGAGGATGCCAATCGGCTTCGTGCCACCCTTGACGAAGTGCAGGCGCACCGTAACAAACTTGATCAAATATGCAAGGATCAGATTGGCATCTCAAAGGAACTGAACGATATGATGCAAAAGTCAGTCGAGATCAGCCAAGTTCAGAGGCGAAAGAGGATCGCCGCGGAGGCCAAAGCAGCTGTCGCCGAAATCGACCTGCGGACAGCTAACGAACATATCAATAATCTGGAGTTTCAGGTTGTTGAGTCGAAGCATAAATTGGAGGAAGCGAATAAACAGCTCTCTGCAGTGGCACGCGAGGCGAAGGAGCCTGAGGCTGTTAGGTCCGCTCTATTTTCTACATTATTCCGGGATTTTACATGACCTAATTACCATAGCTCTTCTCGTGATGGTGTCAAGGACCTGCCTGATGGCCCTCAGCCACAGCTTGATGACCAAATTTTGACGAAGGAACTCGACACACTTCGTATGAAGTATGATCACCTCTTGGTAATGCGAGATGCAGCCTGCAACAAATTTCTCGCAAATTACGTGGAGTGGCACAATTTCAAGAAATGGTGGAATGAATTTAAGACCTACGATACCGTGCCGCAGAAGATCAAAGCTTTCACCCGCGCTACAAAGGACGGGGTACTTCAGGTCTCCAAGAGGGTCTCTCAACCTCCTCCTTCCGTCCTACAAATGATGGACGAAGTTGATCCGTTTTCGGATGTCGATATCGCAGCAGTGGTTGAAACGCAACACGAAGCTATCAGAACCGCGTTGGGAAACGGACATGGCATCCTTGAAGGCCTCGTGCGACCATCCCCCGAGATTCCCACTGCCCTGCTCCCTCCAATTCCCGAGAAGGCTACCAAAACCTATCGTCCTTCTCAAGCGACAACCGATGACGATCAAACACAAGACTATACTCCCCCTCGTCCAAGTGCGCTTCGTCCAGTTATCATACGACCCAACCTCGCTCCTGTTGCTCCTCCCAATTTCAATCCACCAGACACTCCTATTGATTCCATTGAGGAAGATGAGGGACCCTTTTTACGCACGCTCCCGCCCTTGTCTCCGACACCTTCATCGCACACACCTGCTGAAGAGAACTATACTGCCGATCATGATCCAGCGGTGTCTGAACGAATTATCAAGGCTGAACCCACCAGTCCTACTTGTATACCACGTTCTAATGTACCCACCTCCCTTCCAACTACGCTCAGAATGTCTTCGCCTTTGGATCCCGAAGGACAAGGCTCCTCTTCGTTACTTGGGAAACGCAAGCTAGATTTGACCGCTGAAGTTACAATGGCCGGGACTCTCGAGACTCCGAATTACAAGAAAAGGCAGAGATTCAACGACTTCGGAGCCTCGCGTACAGGTACCAACCCAGGTCCAAGCGCGTCAGAGGACCCATACGCGAAGTATAAAGGGAGAGGGCGCTATGCACAGAGCGCAAAGAAGTCGGTCTTGTTTACTCGGACAAAATTCTTTACAGCTGACGAACGAACCTTGATTCTAGGGCCGTACCAGGATATGTGATAAACGCGGAACAGAATCAAGGTCTCGCATATGCATACGATGAAGTTGTGAGGAGGAAGGACGAGAGGAAAAGTCTAACTGGAGGCCAATGCGGACAGTGTAAAGAGGTGTGTTTTTCCTCATTCTTTCCACTACTATACTTGATGTTCTGTACGGCTTTAGTACTACCAGCACCTCGCTCCATTACCACCCAGAGCTCAGGGCCCACGCTGGCGTTCACGTTCTCCTGATGACAAAGAAGCAACACCCATTCGACCCTGTAGTCATCAACCTCAAGGTAAGCGCAGGGCGAGTGAGATTACGGAGCATCAACAGCGAGTCTCCAATCATCGTTCGGCCTGGCCGGCCCCAGAGGATCCACCAGACTATTGGTTAGCCGTTGCTCTGACATCTTCACCTAGAGCGGCCTCGATTGACGCTTGCCTGTGGGTTCCATCAGGCAGATAGGGTTTCCAACCACGCAGCAAGTCGCCGACATCAACCGCCGTGCAGCCGAGAGGGAAAAGCAGAAAGAAGAGGCGTTAGAGCGCGAGGCAAGGTGCGTATTTCGCTTGGTAATATTGTATAGACGATCCCTTACACCATCCAGTAAGAAAGATGGGAAGTTTCGCGTCAAGCGCTGAAGCTAGGATCCCCTGTAGTTGTGGACAAACATGGAATCGACATCTGACTACTACGATGCTACATTCTTATTGACCAGGAGGACAATCACAGTGACAGTGATAAGTCCTGAAATGAGTGTTAATATTGCGGTGTAGAACCTGTGATGCAAAGGACGGATTTCGTTAGTACCAACGCACTAGTGGAGAGAACCAAGATAGAGCACGGACTTGGGGCTCTGGACAAATGCTCTGCCGCTTTTCATACCACCCCATAGCTTATCGTAATTAATAACTCCACCAAAGAGTGCTGCGAGTGCTGCTACGAAATACAAACTGCCAAATGTCAGGCCATGCAGCTGGCTGCTACTGCCAGTCGAGTCTCTATCACCGTCAGGATCAGGGAGACGTGTGTTTAATAAAATCGAGGCGCTAAGCAGCGCGAGGACTACGCCAAGCCGCAGGTGACTGAGGTATGTGCGCTCGATCGCTACAAGAGAGGAATTAAAATGCTTCACTGCTTCTATGAACCGGTGACCACCGGTGTTCACGTACCACAGAAGTCCCTGGCCTCTGAACCTATGTTATCAACGTGGACCGGGCGAAGTTGCAGCATGGTGGGCATGCAGCTTGTCCGTCTGCCAGTCTGCCCCACAAAACCCAATCGGATCAGTGATCCACCTCATGCCAATTGGCAATTGATACAAGAAAGGAGTGTAGAATCCCAAAGCGACTGCTTACATGTACAGCAATTGCAGCATACAACACCACACAAGCACGTTAAATAAAGTCGAGTCTGCAGACCGAATATGACGACATTGTAACAAGCTTCCTCTAATGGCTATCAGAACGACTATCAAGGATGGGAATGCCTCTTTGAGGAAGGTGCAGTCTCCTGAGCTTCTTCAGAACAAGACTAGGTGGAGCATAATCCCGACGGCGAAGACACCCATGATCAGGATGGCTCCATCAAGCCAAACGGGAACACCATTCGACGATGACGTGGTCGGATACGCTTCGAACGCACGACCGTACGCCGGTGGTTCATCGAATGCAGGGGTAATTGGTTGTTCATATATGTGGAGCGCGTTCCGCGGTCGGGGTACAGCCGAGGTAGCATCTGCATTCGCTGCAGGTTGTTGAGGAATAGCGGCTGCAGCCGAAAAGATGGCGGGGATAGGTATATGTGCTGGTGCTGGGTGCCGGGCGACCTGCGCGTCTGATTCGGCGGCTTCTTGGTTGTGAGTAAAGGAGTGTGATACCGTCTCCTGAGGAGCAGGGGAGGGAAATACTGGTGTCGACTCGCTCGCTGGAGTTGGCTCGGGGGCGGGCGGATCAGGAAGGATGTCAATGTTCTGTTGCTGACAATGCGAACAACTCCATTCTCTAGACCTAAAGAATGTCAGCTAACATCCAATAAGTTCGAGTGCATCATACTCACAGTGCCGCCAACCGCCGGCGTTCTGGTACCGGCATCCGCAGGGCACCTACACCCATTGCCGCCTCTCCAGACTGAGGAAAGAAGCCTTGAAGACCCACGATGGCTATTCAAAGAATAGGTGAGTCCACTTAAGCACGATATCGAATGAACTTCAATCCAGCGCACCAGTCCGAATACCCCACGCTGGCTGCCACAGCTCTTCGTGGTCTATAATAATACAATCAGAAACCAATCCCTATGGATTCTGGTTCATCGAGGGCTTACAACTGGTGAAGCTGATACAGATCTGTGTGGCGGGCAATCGAGTCAGCATCTCGTATGGCTACGAAGAAGGGCAGAATGGGACTGTCTTACTTTAGTATTAAGTTCGAAGCGGCCATTGGGTGTCAGAAGCATGAGACTGGGCGGTCGAAAGGGATACTCCGCGGGCAGAAGTATCCGGCAGTGATAGAGACCACCCTCAAACTCGGTGTCCTTCGGTCCGCGTATGGTACAGTGCCAGTCCTATTATGGGGTGGTTTGAGCCACATACTATCACCACAGCTGGCTACTGGGAAACGCACAAATATATTATCCTGGACAATAGACAGTGAGCAATTACAGCACCAAATCTTGCACAACTAGAAGAGAATACCTCGAGAGGCGCAGCATGGTAGTCTGTGCAGGAATCGTTGGCCAGTTCCCTGGCCTCTTGGAGAATACGTTTCACCGCTGCGAGCGTCGTTTGAGTGTCCGCCGCCGTTGATTGGTATGCCTTTAACAATCTCACCAGCATTGTTCTTGTTGTGGGCCGAGCGTGTCGCCATTTCGGTTGTGGTTGGCGCGGCGGAAGGGAATGGATAAGTTCAGGTGGCGCAGGACGTGGAAACCACCTTAGGCTTTTGGTTAGGCGGACCTCCCTGACTCACCTCCAGATCTCATGACAAAGCTCGCACAAATTCGAGTCAGACCAAGGAAAAGTATGTTGATATGGAGCATCGGGTTTTGGAATTTCTTCTGATTTTCCTGCGGGTTTCGACAGGTAAACCGGTGACGCCTTGTGCAGCACAGTTGACAGCCATGCTTGCGTGCTGGGCATCCGCTGGAAGTAGTGAAATGCAGGATTCGGTTTGTGCAGATGCCGCTAAAGCGCTGCACGACTGCATGAGACTCGCCGTATGAGCAAAACTTTACTCTCTAGCCAGACGGTCCAACTAACGCGATATTTTACGTGTTCTGATAGCCTCCCAAACGACGAGTCCATAAACCAACAATAAACTATCACCTATCTCGCCTGGGCAAGAATTTGCTGCCCAAATAGTTGCTTGTGATACATCATTACCAGAAACATATATAGGCATGGATTACTGTCTTCAATTGCCATAATGATATAGAGCTACAAGGCTCAGGAGTTCAAGCTTGCCCATCCCAGTTCAACCCAGTCGAGATCATGACTCCAACTTCACAGACAAACTCCCATACAGCCACCAAATCTTCGTCCATCGCAAGATTTGCTTGTTTCTGCTTTTCCTCAGCTTCCCGGAATTCCGCTATTGCGAGGTCCCGCTTTCTGGACTTATCGGCATTCTCGCACGCGACAGCAAGAAGGTAGAGAACGTCCTGTTCGGCCTCATACATTTCCAGTTTCCGAAATGCTGTTTTTGCTATGTCCAAGAACGATATCACAAGCCTCAGAGTATCTAGACGGAGTCAGTTCACCGTGGCTCCGATACATCTCACTATCCTCACCTTCAGCCTCGAAGGGATCGTCGATCTGTGCTAGCAGCACCTTTGCGTACAGCGCGCAAACCGACCCTTGGAGCTCCAGGTCGTCTCCCCTCACCGCCTGTGGCAAAATTTCATCCAATCGCGTTTTTGCGTTCACAATTTTACCAGCCTGGAGCTCCAGTTCCGCAAACACAGGTACGGCAGCCCTGTACAGACGCCAGTATCCATTCAACTCCGAATAGTGAAGGGCTTCAAGAATAAGGTTGAGTGCCTGAGCGTTGCTCTTCGCTCTCTAGCAACCCGGATTAGATCAATTAGAAATTCTTTTCTTGAGGATCATCGTTAGACGGACCAATGCACCAGTGGCCTCTCGTATTGTTGCCTGTATAGTCGCAACGGACTTCTTGTCCTTCTCCCAACCTTCGTAGGGAGATGGAGGAGGGCGTTTCGGAGTAAGATATTCACTTTTGAAGCGGTCCTGACCTCTGTTGACGAAGATTAATCAGGACATCCTTCACTTCGTCAGGATAGAGTCGTTCTCACTTCCTCGTAGCAATGTCCCACAGAAGCTCCCAGATCTCACTCGCCCAATACTGGTATTGATTCAAGTTCAAGTCCTGCCACGTCCGGGGATCAAAGAGGAATGTCCAGGCAGTAACATATTGTCCTATGTTATATTGCTAGGTGACCGTTTTATGAGGGGTATTCGCTCGCCCACAAATGAAGAGGACACATACCGAGCGAGCCAAGGCAACGGCCGAGAAGAGTCTGCTGTCGGAGTTTCCTTGAGCGTGCGTCAGGACAGTTCGATGGCAGGTATCAGAAGCGTAAGAGAGCCCTGAAAGTCTAGGTGAGACAATGGTTGTCGGAGCACGGGGGGTCATACCAGCGACTGTCCAGATGTGGCCCTCAGCAGCTAGTAGATCCCATTGCATAGACCACGGGTGTAGCCCGTTATCAGTAGAAATATCGAAGCACCCTTTGGCTTCGATGAGCTTTCCGAAGGCATAAGACATTGGTTGACCCTGTACAATACGATCAGCACCCACAATGACACCAACTATAGTGAGGCCACATACCTGGTTGAAGCCCATGCGTATATCATGGATCGAATCTAGGGGTGTCGTGCCCAGTTGGATCTTGGTCTCGTATGCAGGGATTTTAGCGTCCTCCTGAGCCCCTTCTTCTTCACGGTTCCACATTACTCTCCGGAGATGTTTTCCATGTGGATCGTGGTGGAACACTGGGAGTGGACGAGGGGGTAATCGGCGCGCAAGGCTGAACGAAACGCATCGACGTGGTAGAAAGAATGACACACACAAGTGCAACGCACCTCATGATGTTGAGAAGAGCTGAGCGATCTCCAGATGTCCGAGATAGGTTAATTGCTTCAGTGGCAATCTGTTGTGACTTGTCAGCCACTAACCTCAAAATGGTTGTAAACACACCTGTCTCGCTGATTCCACTTCACCTGAACTGTAATAGAGATACGCCAAAGCGTTGAGCGCATGCTGCCGAGGTGGGTTGCGACCTTTCGTAAACCGCTGATCGAAGAAAGCTCGCAAACTTTCGACCGCAGTTCTGATATCCCCGGTATGTTGGGCACGTTCAAAACTGCCTTCGAATGTCAGAGGGCAAATGAATCATAAAAAGGCAGGACAGACGTCACATATGGTTGCAAATCAGCGCGGGGTGCCCTGTCCAGGTCAGTTTCAAATACCAAATATCCCACTGTGAGTGACGGGTCAGCCCTACGTCTTCCTGTGTTCAAAAAAACCTTACTCTGTTGATGATCCGTTGACGAGATGATCTCCGCAGCACGGGGATTCCCCGATATCCAGGCTGCGTATACTCTGTGGAATCGTACGACAGCAGTCTCTGAAAGCTTGACATAGGCAAGCCTGATGCGACGAGCGTGTAAGCCTATCCAAGAGCGATGCATCTTTTCGGGTATTTAATAGAACGCCACCTCAAATCCGTAAGCACCTACGATCCCGTGTTGATGTTTTGGCTGCGTGGTAATGAGCAATACATCCATGACAGTAGAAGGAACATACATCTTCGGGTTTCGAGGGTTGCACTGTGCCTTTGAAGTCCGCTGTTTGGACGTTATCATGAAATTATACACAAACGCAATAGTTACGACTTGCACGCAATGAATTGCTGGAGTAATTGGGGATCGTTTAAATGTGTCGCCTTGCGATTAGTGTCAGTCCACGAAGAATCGTGCATTTAAAGCCAATGTACATACATAATCCCTCAATGTCGCACCCATGTCCACCTCGGACCCATCATCCCTCAATATCCCTGAGCCTACTTGGCCAATTTCGTTCGTCAAATCTTTCCAAGAGATAGGCTGATACTAAAGCCTATGTTAGATGGAAGATTGAATCACTGTTCGATATGACATACGTTCAAAGATTCTCGCAGAAGGATCTTAAGAACATGGTAATAGAATGCGAAGCTGAACCCTTGATTTTGCTTGAGACAGATGATCGCTACGAGAAGCCAACAGATGTCTTGAGGTTGCAATACATGCGGCCGATAGCTGAAGTAACCCTCATGAGGAGTCCTTTTAGTTTTGGCGGCGTCTTGGCCTGAAGGTCCTGGCTTTCGACGTGGAGGTGCCATCACAGACCCCTACAGCGATGAGATGCAGGCGATACTCTGTGGTGGAAGAACGACTTCACTGGCTCAGTCCAACACACATTGCTTTGTCCACACCTTGACCTATAAAAACCACTTCCTTTGCAAGCAATGGGTTCCATATATCAAGGGAAAAAGCGAGCAGCCCCTCACTCAACCCAAGTATGCTTGGCTTTTATCGATCCTTCACACACCTCCTTATGCCTCCTTGCACAGCCAGTCAAAAAACGAAAACTACTCAGCGGCAAGGCAGCACCAGCGCATCTTTCGAAGAAACAAAAAGTTAAGACAGTCATTGAAATCCCTGGTGCTGCCAGTGGAAGCGATTCAGAAGTTGAGGAGGAAGATCTCGCTTTCTTTCAATCGCATTCTGGGGTGGGCGAGTTCCTTCAAACACTGGACAAAACCGCCATTGCAAGGTCCGTTTCTCTCAAATGTATAAGACGCCCATGACATTTCATATTTTCTAGGAGTAAAACCGAAACAAATCGACTCCGCGAATTAGCGAATGCCAAATACCAGAGAGTAGAGCGGGACGACGACCTGCCATCCATCAACTCGCACTCTGGCGATGAGAGCGAGTGGAGCTCAGCACTGGACGATGAACTTGATTCTACAGACGAAGAGCCTAATGCAACTCCTCCACTTGCAGACTCGGACGAAGAGCAACCTTATGAATTGCAGCCACGGACTCAAACTGTTACCAAGGCTGGGAACGACAATAAGCGCAAAGTGATACCCCGCCTACCAATCAAGTTGGCGAACGGCCAGATCGAAAAGACCGGAGAACGGGAGGGCCCTATGGAAGCACCCACTCCCAGTGATAATTCAGGAGGAGAGGAACTAGAACGGCCACCGCCTCAACCGCGGAACGATGTGGCAACTGGAGCCCGTTTTGGTCGACCCGCCGTCGTAGATATTCTCACGACGAAGTCACGGAAACTTCGTGTCCAAGCTGCTAAGGAACAAATAGCCGGAATTTGCCAAGATATTATCACAGAACCGGAGAATGGGGTGAGTAGGACGCCTATGCTTACCCCTTGCCACTGAATTTGACCTTCGCAGCTCGGTCTCCTCCGTCGTATCCTTAGCTTTGCATCAGCCTCAATCTCAGCTACGGACAGCTCTGGCAACTCCACAATGTTGTCAAATGACCCGATTGTCCGAGAACTCGCCATCTTCTCGCTGCTAGCCGTGTTCAAGGACATTGTCCCTGGCTATCGAATCCGTAAATTAACTGAAAAAGAGATGGCAGAGAAAGTCAGTCAAATGGTGGGGCGGACAAGAGAGTGGGAACAGGGTCTAGTCGGGATTTACCAGTCATACCTCCAGTTACTGGATGGAGAGATCAAAGGTTAGTGTATATGACGAAGAGTTATGGTTAGGGTCTGATCTGTCACCAGCTAAAACCGGTCTTGCCCAAGCATCCATCGGATGTATGTGCACGTTACTCAAAGAGCTCACGCATTTCAACTTCCGAACGAACCTGATGAGCACTATCATTGCACAACTGAGCCGACAGTCGTGGGACGAAGTGAGCGCATCGCCAGACAAATCAGATGCTCTGACACCCTGACTCGTGCCATAGATCTCTGGTGTTTGCCTCGAGGCCATCGTCCATGTCTTCAAAAGTGACCTCACAGGTGCTCCCTCGCTTGAGGCAGTCCGGCTTCTTAACCGAATGATCAAGGAGCGCCGCTATCAAGTGCACCCGAACGTACTGTCCTGCCTGCTGCACTTACGCTTAAAAACCGAGCTTGGGGATGTGCGCGCGTCTACTTCGAAGGCTGAAAAGCGGGGTGAAGGAAAGAAGAGCAAATTGTCTGCCCGGAAAGCAAAGGAATTGCGGGCTAGTGGCAAAGGGAAGAAGGCTGAAGGGCAAGGGCAAGCCCACCTGAGCAAGAAGGCGAAGAAGGCAAAAAAAGCACTGAAAGAAATACAGGAGGAGATGGAGGAGGCAGAAGCGGAGGTCGACCGTGAGGAGAGGGCGACTCAGGTTTGTGTGAAGGTTCTTGTTGCACTCAAGTCCTCTCCTGATACCTCTTCACCCCTTCAGCACACAGAAACATTGAAGCTCCTCTTTGTGTTGTACTTCAGCATCCTTAAAACCCCGTCACGAACAAGACTATTATCTGCCGCCCTTCACGGGGTATCAAAATTCTCCCATTTAGTCAACATCGACTTCTTCAAAGATCTCTTAGCTGTCCTAAAAGATATTATTATGAAGGCGGGCGCCGAGGGGTCGGTTGAAGAAGATGAAGAGGTTGAGTCACACGTCAACGCCGATGAGCGCCTGCGTTTGCAACTTCATTGTATCGTCACTGCCTATGAACTTCTCACGGGCCAAGGTACAGTTGGCATTTGACCGAGAGATGTAATGTACTCACTCTTACATCACAGGGGAAGCGTTGAATCTCGAACTAGACGACTTCACGAATCGTCTGTACAAGATCATTCCTCATCTTGGTCTGTCTCTAACTCTCGAGGATGCCCCTTCAACTGTCACTCCCAATAATGCTCAACAGCTTCCATTCGGACAACATTCAACATCCCAACTACTTTTCCGGGCTCTCACACTGATCCTCACTCCAAAACATGGACGGCCACCTTCATACCTTCTTGCGGCATTCGGGAAACGACTACTTGGGCTTTCTCTGCATGTCCCGTCCAATACATCCGTTCGCGCGATCGACTTTGTGCAAAGCCTTTTAGCGGTTGATGGAAAACTCGATGCGATGCTCAGCACGGAAGAGGTTCATGGAGGCATTGATGGAATATATCGAGAGGATATCGATGACCCTCGGTTATGCAACCCATTTGGTTGTGTTTGGTGGGAACTTGCCAGTCTCGAGGAACGGCATTGGGATCCCGAAGTTAGACGTGCAGCAGCACGCCTTCGAACCTTGCAACCTGGACCGGGCCTTCTGGTAGCGTAGTTCAAGGGTGATACAGCGAGGAAACAAAGTCTCTCCGTTTTAGTCTTCGCAGAACCTGCCTGGTGGCACTGCATATGCGGCAAGACAGCCACCACACATACTGCACCTTGGCCTTGCGCATGTTGGCCACCTGGCTTGGGTACCAATCATGTCAGGTGTTGGGTGACGAGGTGGAGGTTGTAACGTCATTAGCAACCTGTACGATGGATAGTCATTGACCGCTCGTACGGGAGATCTGCCAGTGTCTCCAAGGTGGACTGGTGATATTCTTGCGACACTACTACGCAGGTACATGAGTATGCAGAATAATCCACTACCTTGATCACTTGCTGAGTAGCCTTGAAAGTCCCAGAGATGGCGGCAGATGTAAAGCCAAGCCAGGCAGTGCCTACGCTGACGCCCAGCATGAACAGAGGCAACATTGGAGAGAAGGAATTGAAGTCACTCTCTTGCCCATATCGATCGGAACGGGTCGAGTTTGTGACCTTGGCTCTACAATGGTTAAAACATTCAACAGTGGTCATCCTTCGTCTCCGTTCCATTTGGGAAATTCCTTCAGCTCGTCATCTCGATCGCCTCGTGTATTGAATGGGCTACAAATGATGTTCACCCTGATCTTCCCCCCGTGCTTCTCTGTCTTCGTCATATAGCGATCGCCGGGTTTGAGGCGACCGAAACACCAACAAGCCCCACTCAACCAGATCCGGAGCGGGGCGGCCGTATAGGAGTATGCGGCAACGGGAACAATAGATTGCATAGACCAGAGCCTTACCAAGGCTACTGACATGTGCCACATCCAGTGGTAATTTACTTCTCCTTTGAACGAAACTAGGCTGCTCAAGTGCGCTCCGTCCAGAGAGTATCATACGAGTGGAGATGACTACTAAAGAATCCTTTTTGATGATTTGCTGAGACCGCAGTCATCTACAGCGAGGCGGAGAGAACCGTCCTTCTTCCTGATTAAAAGGACAGTAGGTGAGGTGGAAGACGGATGAACTGATTCGTTCAAGAACTCTCAAAGAGCGAATTGTTCGACCTCTGAGAGGGAGTATATCGAACCGTACGGAGTAGTGTGGCCCATAAGGTCGATATGGTAGTTGTGGGGGCGTCGAGGCGGAAGGTAGTACGCTTTCGTTTACTTAAACCGAGGTCGTGGTAGTCTTGTGGCGGAGACATGCGTATTCGGCGGCGAGCGCGTCATCGACGAGGGTGGAATTCGATGGGCGGGATCCATGCCGCGGCAGCTGGTAGCACGGCAAACTAGGAGGGTTCTGGTATCAGCGTGGAGGTGAGTGTGCTGCCGTGCTGCAGCTGGGTTCAAAAGGTGAAGCACTCAGTTCAGGAAGGGCGCGCGGCGATGTCGAACAAGGTGTCGACGAGCAAGCGAGCGGAGAACTCGTTGCATTCGTGGGCTACATCCACAGTGTCAGGCCCCACAGGGCATCTGGATAAGTTGGTAAGTAAACTGTAAACTGAATTATGGGTCCGTAGGTAGAAGCAGAGCCATCGAACAAAAACTAGATTTTCATATTTTCAAGCTTAAAATCAAAAAAACGCGACGCAGCGAAGTGGAGCCATGTTTCGAGCTCTATTTAGAATCATTGATTTTTGGAGGCTATAGACTCTTTAAGGAGACGAGCTGAGTCTCGAACCGTCGCAACTCGAGTCTGGAGTCTGATCGAAACCGAACCTAGCTCCTCATCAGCGGCAGCGGCGGCACCCGTGGCTTGGCATGGTACTCGAGGAGGAAGAGAACGTACGACTCAGTCCTCTGAAGCCAGTTGGAGGAGACGAGGAGGGCGAAATTCGTTTGACAACTGTCAACTGTCACCAGCCATTTCGAGCCAGGACAAACACGACCCCACGCTGCTGCACGCCAAGTCTACGTTTCCACAAGTGATCAACATGGCGACTTCACGATCCAAGAAAGAGAACCTGTGAGCACCCTCGACGCATCGCCTGGCAGATCACTGATTATATACCCCAAGCCTCTATCTAGACCGTACGTAGGCGGCGCTTCACTTCAATTCCGGCGCATACCGCTGATCTCATCTATCATACAGAAATTACACTCCAAGTCATTCCAAAGCTGAAGTACACACTCAGTTTGTTAGTCGACGATGAGGAGAGAGAATTACAGAGGATAAACATCCAGACCTGGGAACCAGCGAAGCCCCTGTATGCCCCTTGTTTCTTTGATATGTGCACTTGCTAAAGTCTGTGCATATGTAGAGATGCATCTCCGACATCCCAGATACAATGCGAGATCCAAGTAAAGAGGGCTCATCTCCCATTAGGGAGGAAAGAACAGGGCACCACAGAGATCGACTGTCAAGCACTTTTCAACGATTATTGGAACACCACAGCCCACGAGTTTCTGGTACAAGGTCAGTTGGAATCACCAACAAGTCCTTTCATCACTGACCAAAAGGGCACAGCGGACATTGTTGCTGGGAAGCATAGTTGTTCCCTGGAACTACATTTCTCTGCAGAAGTTACCGTTCGTCTTCTGGCAATTGTTAATTCACCGCAGGCTGCTTATGTTGTTCGCATAGACGAGTGATCTACGCTCCTCGCTCCGTGAACTCGAAAAATTGTTAAGGGATTACTCCCCACTGATGACAGAATCGACGGAGAAGGCTTTGGGAAAGGTCATTAAAGTCGGGGCTGCATTCTCAGAGGTCAGTCCTCAGCTTTCCCAGATCGAAGCTATCAAGATATTGACACATATTAGTTAAATGGGATCGCGAAGGCTGCCTTCAGTGTTACCAAAGTCACGTTTCAGGTTTGTTTCCGCTCTAGCGCCTCAGAAGCAGAGGTGACGCGCGGCTGTTTTAGCTTTTGCAGGAACAAAACAAGTACGATCAGATGCCGTTAGACCTTTTGGATCGGTTGCAGCGCATTTTGTTTTTTGCGGACAAGGTCGCAACCGGGATCAGCGATGAAGAAACAGAAATCCTGCAGAAGACAATCTCGCAACTGTTCAAAGTGATGGAAACAGTCGCAAAGTGTTCGTGCGACTACGTCAAACGTGGGCGTTTCGGTGGGCAGTCGGCTTCTCTGAATTTCGCAAATGCTGATGATCACAGAGAGGACGTTGACTGGGCTCGTTCATCCGCAAAAGATCGAAGAAATGAGCAAAGAGTTGACCAAGGTCATTGAAGATTTCGATCGTGCAATGAATGTTGAGGCCCTCCGCTTAGCCAAGGAGCAGGCTAAGGAGAACAGTAAGCACTCATTGATCCCAATCTTGTGATAGTATATTTTATCGTTTTGTGTAGAATTAGTCCAGCAAGACCTCTTGCTTGAGAAGCGGCTTAAGCCGACCAGGACCAGCTATAACCACACGCTCTGCTGCATGGAAGGCACCCGCCAATCTATCCTCAATCAAGTCATTGCCTGGGTATCCAATGGACCGGGGCCGAGCAATATATACTGGATCTACGGCTTACCCGGAATTGGCAAGACATCGTTGTCTCATTCAATCTGTAAAACACTCGATGAGCGGAGTCAACTCATTGGAGCGTTTTTCTGCCAGAGAGATGACACGAATTCGAGCGAGCCTAGAAACATCCTTCCTACTCTCATCTATAAACTCGCCGAAATCTCCCCAACCTTTCGAAGGATTGTGGCAGAACAACTTCGTAGTAAACCAAACCTGACAACGGAGTCGATGACAGATACACACGTCCTCGATTTCATCCGCTCGATGCCTCGCCAACCTAATGAGCATCCTTGTGCCTTTGTCATTGACGCACTTGATGAGTGCGGCAACAATCGAAGTCGCCAAGACGTCCTAAAGGCCCTGACCGGCGCAGCCGCACTCGCTCCGTGGCTCAAGATTATTATCACCAGTAGACCCGAAGCCGATATCGAACGCTTCTTTCGTGGTCTCACCGACTCGTCGCATTCGTCGTATGATCTGACCGCCGATCAGAAAGCCAGTGATGATTTGCGAACCTTCGCCCGAAGCCAGTTCGCGTTGGTGGCCTCGCATTGCCATATCCGCATGGCTTGGCCAGAAGAATCGGACTTCAACGAGCTTATCTCTCGCGCGAACGGCCTTTTCATCTTCATCAAGACCCTTACTCTCGCACTGGAGGAATGCGAGGACGCTGAAGAGTCATTGAAGGAAGCCCTACAAGGCTCAGCCGGGACTGGCTTGGAGTCTCTATATGGACTCTATTCGAGTATCCTGAAAGCGCACAGCAAGACTAGTGGGATTTGGCGGATGATAGTGGTGATTGTAACAGCTCAACACCACCCACTGTGCGAAGAGCCGATTGCAAAGCTGGCGGGAGTGAAACCCAATCTAGTCAAGAAGTGGGTGGATGCCCTCAGCTCTTTGCTATATCGAGACAAAGGGGCCAATGGAGCAATTCGTGTCCGACATTTGTCAATTTCCGATTTCTTTCTCAGCAATCGCTGCGAATACCAAGTCAACCTGCTTGAGGCGCACGCACAGCAGGGTATCTCCTGCCTCGAGACGATGATAAAAGGGCTCTGTTTCAATATCTGCAATCTTGAAGATTCCCGGCTTACCAATGCGGACATTAGAGATCTCCCATCCCGAGTGAAGCAGAACGTTTCCGACCCCTTACAGTATAGCTGTCTCCACTGGTCGAACCATCTTTGCTCTTCAGCTAACCGCGATGAGCGCTTATTGGTGTTGGGAGGCTTGAAGACCTTCTTTGGGGGCTTGTACCCATTATTTTGGATTGAAGTGTTGAGCATTATGGGGATGGTCCCAATTGGTGCTCAAAGCATTCGAAGGTTGCTATCCTGGGTCAGAGTGAGTACGACCAACACGCTATCAGTTTGCATTCTAAGCTGATTCGAATTGGCTGTAGGATGTGGATTCAACGCTTCTTGAGAGAATTCAGGATATTCGTCATTTCCTGATCACTTTTCACACTCCCATCTCCATCAGTGCTCCACATATCTATATCTCGACGCGACCATTCGTGCCCTCACAGTCCCCTTTATCGAGAACCTTGAGTAGAGAATTCACTAGTGCCATCAAGGTACGAGTGGGGAACCTGTCATCATGGCCAGCACCGCCATTGAAGTGGACTGGACACACGCGGGGCATCACGAGTGTGTGTTATTCCCCGGATGGGACCCGCGTTGTCACTGGATCCTTCGACAACACGATTCGTATCTGGGATGCAGAATCTGGTGCTGTGGTCGGCGAGCATCTTACAGGGCATAATGGGGATGTGAATTCTGTTGCATACTCTCCCGATGGACAACACATCATCTCCGGATCCGACGACCGCACCATTCGTATCTGGGATGCTGAGACTGGGGCTTCAGTCGGAAATCCTCTCGATGGGCACACTGACTGGGTGCGGTCCGTTGCCTACTCCCCTGATGGGCGGCGCATCGTCTCCGGATCCAAAGACCGCAGCATTAGAATCTGGGATGCCGAGACTGGGGCTTCGGTCGGCGATCCTCTCAAGGGGCACACTGGTGCTGTGCTGTCCGTCGCTTACTCCCCCGATGGACAGCACATCATCTCCGGATCCGACGACCACACCATTCGAATTTGGGATGCCGAGGCTGGCGCTTCAGCCGGAAATCTTCTCGACGGGCACACTGACTGGGTGCGGTCCGTTACTTACTCCCCTGATGGGCGGCGCATCGTCTCCGGATCCGACGACTACACCATTCGAATCTGGGATGCCGAGACCGGGGCTTCGGTCGGCGATCCTCTCAAGGGGCACACTGGTGCTGTGCTGTCCGTCACTTATTCTCCCGATGGGCAGCACATCATCTCCGGATCCAACGACAACACCATTCGAATCTGGGATGCCAAGACTGGCGCTTCAGTCGGAAATCCTCTCGATGGGAACACTGGAGCGGTGTGGTCCGTTACTTACTCCCCTGATGGGCGGCGCATCGTCTCCGGATCCGACGACCACACCATTCGAACCTGGGATCCCGAGACTGGCGCTTCGGTTGGCGAGCACCTTGGAGAGCATAATGGAGGTGTGAACTCTGTCAGATACTCCCCCGATGGACAGCACATCATCTCCGGATCCGACGACCATTCTATTCGAATCTGGGGTGCCGAGACTGGCGCTTCAGCCGGAAATCCTCTCGACGGGCACACTGACTGGGTGTGGTCCGTTGCTTACTCTCCTGATGGGCGACGCATCGTCTCCGGATCCGAGGACCATACCATTCGAATCTGGGATGCCGAGACGGGCGCTTTGGTTGGCAAGCATCTTATAGGGCATAATGGGGATGTGAATTCTGTTGCATACTCTCCCGATGGGCAGCACATCATCTCCGGATCCTCCGACCACACCATTCGAATCTGGGATGCCAAGACTGGCGCTTCAGCCGGAAATCCTCTCGACGGGCACACTGACCGGGTGTCGTCCGTTGCTTACTCTCCTGATGGGCGGCGCATCGTCTCCGGATCCGAGGACCACACCATTCGAATTTGGGATGCCGAGACGGGCGCTTTGGTTGGCAAACATCTTATAGGGCATAATGGGGATGTGAATTCTGTTGCATACTCTCCCGATGGGCAGCACGTCATCTCCGGATCCTCCGACCACACCGTTCGAATCTGGGATGCCAAGACTGGCGCTTCAGCCGGAAATCCTCTCGACGGGCACACTCACCAGGTGTGGTCCGTTGCTTACTCTCCTGATGGGCGGCGCATCGTCTCCGGATCCTCCGACCACACCATTCGAATCTGGGATGCCGGGACTGGCACCTCAGTCGGCGACCCTCTCAAGGGGCACGCTAACTCGGTGTGGTGCGTGGCTTACTCTCCTGATGGACGGCGCATCATCTCCGGATCCGATGACCGCACCATTAGAATTTGGGATTCTGAGGTTAGTACGGGAGTCGGCAGGCTTCGTGAGTGGCATACCTACCCAGTCCAGTCTATTGATTACTCTTCTGACTTGCAGCATACTGTCTCTTGTAACCCAATGCATGCTGATTTTTTTGCAAAGCCCGACAAGGATGGTTGGGTCAGGGGCTCAGAGGGTGGCTTGCTCTACTGGGTACCCCACGACTGTCGTACAGGTTTGCATTCACCCGCCCTCCTGACAATCCCCCTTACATCTCATAAACGATCCGTTTCTTTGGACTTTGACGACTTTGCCTTTGGAACCTCATGGACTCAGATTTTTAAAAATGCACCTTCTTAGCCGTTTTTTTCGCTGAACATCCGCACGTAGTTTGGCCTTAGTTGTTCTTTCGGTTATTGAAGTTCCAACCATCATTATTGATCGAAGACATGACACCGCTGAGTGAGGCGCCAAATGGAGCGGATCATGCATTTACACTTATGCTTAAGTTTGTTGCCGACTACAGCACGGCCCACTATAATGCGGTGTGCCACAGCTGATCGTTCTGTGGAAAGACTGGAGAATCTATATTAAAGGCCGAACGAGTGAAAGTCCAGGACTAATTACAAGGGGGGAATGAGTGAACTAGCCAGTGAACAGCTAAGACTAACATCGCGAGGTTAGTGATCAAGTATTCTCATTTAAATGAGGGCTGAGCTCAGGAAGGCTGGCGGTGGGTAAACGAGGGACAGGGATGGCGGACACAATGACCAGCTCTCTCGCAGGTGATATACACTACATCGCGGGGAATGAACAAGACAAAAGGCTTGGCCCGACTCGGATCGACTGGATTAGGGTGTAAGTTTGTCAGGTCAACGCGGTGAGAGGGGTTCCCGTGAGCTGTAATCGCTCTGAGCAGATGGTGGTGCAAGGGGATATTCGTGTTGAGTTCTGTGTGGTGAATGTGGAGGAGATCTCAACCCGAGTGCCAACCCGCTCCCGAGGTCGTAGGAGTCGAGGTCGTCTGGTTGGTGAGTCAGTGGTGGTAGTACGGGTGGCGTTGATGGACTACTCCGATTGGAGAGTATGGGAGAGGGCGCTAGCGGGTGTGATTGAGCATCAACAGCGTTTGCAGCTCCTGAGTACGAGCACGTGCTTGTCGTTGGGGATTGATCTTGTGTAGCTGTTGTTGGGGTGCTTGGAGTCGTTCCTCTGCTCACGTCATTGTATGTCGGTGGTAGCTCTACAATCTCTTGCTCTACTTCATCCATCGTACCGGCGTCCGTGTGTAAGACGAAGCGAGGAGTTGGACCGTAGTTACCAGGAG